>OBJA01002080.1_pt1 | contig 12262 bp, 10 predicted proteins | sample 1519751 | NCBI WGS metagenome assembly OBJA01 (sample SAMEA3881238, study PRJEB22517) | soil metagenome | biome: lake sediment; feature: soda lake sediment; material: sediment, water from around vicinity | place: India | collected 2013-12-23 | depth 3 m
ATCAACGGGATAACCGTCGCTTGGTCGAAACATTGAAAGGCTTAAGAGATCTAGGCAACACTCTAATTGTGGTTGAACATGATGAAGAAATGATGCGCGAAGCTGACTATATCATTGATATTGGTCCGGGAGCTGGTTTACATGGTGGAGAAGTGGTTGTTGCCGGGGATTTGAAGACCGTAACAGCATGTAGTGATTCTGTAACCGGACAGTATTTAAGTGGTGCTAAGGAGATTCCGGTTCCACGCAAACGGAGAAAAGGAAATGGAAAGTGGCTGGAACTACGTGGCGCACAAGAGCATAATCTTAAAAAGATCAATGTGAAGTTTCCGTTAGGGAAGTTCGTTTGCGTAACAGGTGTTTCCGGTTCAGGCAAGAGTACGTTGGTCAATGAAATCCTTTACCCTATCCTTGCACGGGAATTGAATAGGGCAACTCAGGTTCATCCAGGACAATATAGCGAGATAAAGGGTTTAGAGCACCTGGAGAAGGTGATTGATATAGACCAATCGCCGATCGGACGGACTCCCCGTTCCAACCCGGCTACGTACACTGGACTTTTTGACTTGATTCGACAGGTGTTTGCCGAAACTCAAGAAGCCAAAGTTCGTGGATATAAACCTGGCCGATTTTCGTTTAACGTCAAAGGTGGGCGGTGCGAGGCTTGTGCAGGTGATGGGATAATAAAGATTGAGATGCATTTCTTGCCAGATGTTTATGTGCCATGTGAAGTCTGTAAAGGAAAACGGTATAATCGAGAGACCTTGGAGGTCAAGTTCAAGGGGAAAACAATCTCTGATGTACTGGAGATGCAAGTCGAAGAGGCTATAGAATTTTTTCAGAACTTCCCGAGAATTATGAGGAAGCTCCAGACCTTGCATGATGTGGGATTGGACTATATCAAACTGGGTCAACCGGCCACAACGCTCTCCGGTGGCGAAGCTCAAAGAGTGAAGTTGGCAACTGAACTTTCACGCCGAACCAATGGAAAGACCCTTTATATTTTAGATGAGCCTACAACTGGTCTTCACTTTGCTGATGTTCACAAATTGCTGGAGGTCTTGGAACGATTAGTAGAAGCAGGTGATTCTGTGCTGGTCATTGAGCACAACTTAGATGTAATCAAGACCGCAGATTATCTTGTTGACCTTGGACCGGAAGGTGGCGACCGGGGTGGAGAAGTTGTAGCTACAGGAACACCAGAAGAAGTTGTGGAGAATCCACGTTCCTATACTGGAGAATATCTCCGTGAAGTTTTGGGGAAAAAGGTAAAAAAGCGTAAAGAGGCGTAACAAAGGTGTGGGAAACATCTTAATGTACTATTTATTCAAGATACGTATAATATAGGCGGGACGGCCAGGCGACCGTCCCGTTTCTATTTATTTGCGCTGAGTAGGGCGAAGTTCTTTTACAAGCAAGTAACTTTCTGCATGTTTAATTCTTGTTTCTCCGGTTATCATGGAGCCAGAACTTCAATTTTGTCGAAGTAAACAGTTCCTTGTCCAGAATTACTGGTAAAGAAATGAATCCCTTTGATCGGAGAGTCAAGTGTCCCATCGACTTTGGCGTTGCTTGCTTGCCAATCAGTACGAGACTTAAAGTCGCTTAGAGGGAATAATAACTGTTTCCAACCTGTCCAATCGATTCGAGCAGGAGAGGAGAACTGAAATTGTTCAAGATTATTGTCCTCAAGGACAAAATTAAAAGGGTTTCCTGAACTATTGCCGTACATCCAGAAACTAATGTGAGTCATTTTAGACCAATCTGCAACGGACGGTGACAAAGATAAAGTGGCACCAATCCAATCTTTAGATAAGAACTCTACCTTAACTGCTTGCGAACCTTCATAGACAGTTTCATTGGTTAAACTGACGGAGACTTGCGAGTTAGGCCCATTATATGAGCCGAGCTGTGAATCGTTCTGTTCAAAGTCGGCAACCGTTAATCGCTGTGTAAAAGAGGATTTGCCGTTAAGAGAGCTTTCATCAGTATTTAGTTTGTTTATAGTGTATTTGACGGATGAGTCATGTTTCCACGGACCATCTAAAGTGATAATGGAATTAGCAGGAACATTAAGTGTGTTAGAGGATTTAGAAAGTATTTTAATGGCTCCGATTTTTTCACAATCCTTATCGGCGCTGGTTTCATAGATAGAGAGATTTCCCTCGCCTGGGAAAGCAAGTTCTAACTTCTTTGCGGAGTTAGATTTGTTGATGATGACAACAGTCAAGTTATCTCCGTTTTGGTAAGCAGAGACTTTGAGGTTCGAAAGATCAGATTGGGCTGCGATGCGAACCGCACCTGGCCTAATAAACTTAGAAAACTGTTTAAACATGTAATATCTCTTGGTTGTCTCGTACCATGAGTCAAAACCGGAAGCGATGATTAACCCTTCAGGCGTGGTCTCGTTCCACCAATAACCCCAGTAGAGAAAGGCATTAACATTCCCTATCGCCAATGCGTCATTGATCATAGTTGCCAGAGTTAAAGACTCGTCAATGCCTTTTTCCTCATTCTTCTTTAGCTTACTCCATTCTGTAACCCAGACAGGAATCTGGTACTTCTCAGCAGTACGGGCAAGTCCGGGAAGATCATTCTCAGCGTATAGATGAGTTCCAAGGATATCAACACTTCGTGGTTCGGCTAATAATGTAGGAACATACTCTGTAATGGTATGTAAGGAACCCATTGTTTCTGGTCCGGTTAAGCGCGTGTTAATCTTCTCTTTTTCAAAACGACGACGAATGGCTTGAGAGATTTGTACGTACTCATCTGGAGTTACCAGCATCGAGTCGTAAGCTGTGGCTAAGTCCGGTTCGTTAGTTAGGGAGAATACATCGATAGGAATACCATGAATCTCATTATATCCTTTAACATAAGCCGTTACCCACTCGGCAAACTCTTCAATGCATTCTGGACGAACATGTCCTCCGTCATGGAGCATGTTATTAGTCTTCATCCAGGGCGGAGCGCTCCAAGTGGAAGAGACAATTGTTTTTACTCCACGCGCTAAAGCTTGTTTTGCTGTCCAAACTTGAGCTGCGTCTTTTTTAAAGTTTAAGTTCTCCCAATTGGTGACAAATGGGTCATCGTTATCATTGGTAAACTCAGTATCAACATTTGTACGAAGTCGTAAAATCGTTGTTCCGAGGTCTTTGAAGAGTAGGTCCAGTACTTCAGAGCGGTAAGGCTCCTTCATGACAAAGACCTCATTGGAGAGGAAAGCAATAGAAGCGCCAAACCCATCGATTGTCTGAAAACGTTGCGAAGGGTCTATTACTAACTGAGGTGTTGCCGCATATGTTGTAATACTTACAATTAGGATCATTAGTAGTAAAAAGGGAAATGAACCAACTAGCATAAATTTTCGGATCAACCGTACCATCTCCTTTTACATTTATTTTCAGTCTTGCTATTAATGATCAGACCATTGCAGACGTGGATGCTCTTTTTATGAGCTCAACAGGGAGCAAGTACTCGTTACCCTCTTTATTTGTTCTCCCTTGAATTCGATCTAGTATATAAGATACTGCTTTTTCTCCCATGGTGTAGGTGGGTTGTCTTACAGATGTTAATGTTGGTCTAACCCACTGCGACATTGGTGAATCATCGTAACCAACAATAGAAAGCCTTGCCGGAATAGTAATATTCCGTGATTCAGCCGTAAGATAAAGACCATAAGCCATTAAATCGTTAGCGCAAAAAACAGCTGACGGTGGTTTAGGCAAATCAAGTAAATCCTGTGCTGCCTTTTGCCCGCCTTCTGTCATATAGTCAGCATATTGTATATATGCCTCTTCGAGATCTATATTAGCTTGATTTAGTGCAAAACGAAAACCATCTAATCGTCGCTGGGATTCCTGAGAAGATTTTGGACCGAGGATAGCTCCGATAACCTTATGGCCAAGTTCTATTAGATGGCGTCCAGCCTGATAACCACCGTCGTAATTATCTCCGCTAACAGCTGAAATTCGTCCGTGTGGGGGTCCGTCGATAAATACCGCCGGGATATCTTTTGGGAAGACACCTCCTAATTGGTTTCGGAAATCTCGGGGAGTAACAATTATTAATGCATCAGCGCGTTTTTCTCCTAATAAACGGATAATTACCTCCTCAGCACCGGATTTATGGTAAGAAATTCTTAAAGCCATTTCATAACGGGATTCTGCTAAAGAGCGTGCAATTCCTTCGACTATCTGACTATAGAAAGCATATACCATTGATGGGACAATGACGCCAATCATGCCTGCTCTTCCTAAGCCGAGGCTACGTGCAGAGGCGTTGGGCTTAAAGTCTAACTTTTGAATGATCTGTTGGACACGCTCTCGGGTTGCTGCATTAACTGGACCTCCATTTAGTACTCGAGATACAGTTGCTGGAGATACATCTGCAGCAACAGCGACGTCACGGATGTTGGCCACTTATTCACCTCCTCATGAAACCGGTTTCATACAGAAGATTATTTCTACAAGTGGTTAAAAATTCCTCTATAGTAATAAAAAATACAAAATAAAAAAGCCCAAGATTGGGCTTGATTAAGTGATTTTGTAAGAACGGAGAGCCAGAGTTTCTTAATACGATTGAAATAGACGCCTAAAGGCGCTATTCATTATTATGCTTATTACTTGAGAAGTTTGAGATCCAAGCTTATGTCCAATGCGGGAGCAGAGTGTGTAAGCGCTCCAACTGAAATGATGTCAACTCCTGTTTCAGCGCAGTGACGAATTGTTTCTTTATTTATATTACCGGAGGCTTCTACCAGTGCTTGTCCCCCAATAAGCTTAACCATATGCCGCATCATCTCCGGTGACATGTTATCTAGCATTATTATATCTGCTCCGGCGGATAAAGCTTCTTTGACCTGAATTTCACTCTCGACTTCTACTTCGATCGTCATAGTATGGGGAATATATTCTCTAGCTAATTGGACAGCCTGTGCGATCCCCCCGGCTGCAATAATATGGTTATCCTTAATCAAGACAGCATCCGCCAAAGAAAAACGGTGATTATGACCGCCGCCTATACGGACAGCATATTTCTCCAAAAACCGCAAACCGGGAATGGTTTTACGTGTGTCAACAATGCGAACGGGTAGATCGCTAATCTGGTCAACCATTGTACGGGTTAGAGTTGCGATTCCGGAGAGTCGTTGAAGAAGGTTTAAGGATACGCGCTCGCCGGACAAGATAGGCCGAGCCGACCCCTGGACTTCTGCCAGTACGTCACCTTGATTGATTCGTGTTCCTTCACTTATCCAGGTTGTTACTACCAATGATGGATCTAAGCTGTGAAATACTTCTTCAAGCACGGGTAGTCCGCATATTATTCCATGTTCTTTTGCAACAAAGACGCCAATGGCCTTTTGGTCCGCCGGTACTGTAACTTGCGTAGTGATATCACCTGCCCCGATATCCTCTGTGAGAGCACCGGAGACTAATTCGCTTAACCAAAAACGGTTTAATAGCTCCACAATAAACACCTCGTTGTATTCTCAATTATTTATTCATCTGGAATCGGCCAATAATCGACTTTACTACCTGAGATAATAGTACGTCGACGCCATGTTGGATCTGTGGAGGGATAGTCTTCGCGGTAATGGCTCCCCCGACTTTCTCTGCGAATTAATGCTGATTTTATCATAAGTCGTGCAACAGTGCGCAGGTTCTGAAGTTCGATATATGCAGGCGTAAGGCAAATAGTTGTAGCTTCTTGTTCTGGTGGACTTAGCGTCTCAAGACTTTTGACGAGACCGTCGCCATGGCGGAGTATTCCCATTTGAGCAGACATAAGCTCTTGTAAAAAACGCCTATCTGAGGTTATTGTCTCGGGTGAAGTCTCTTGCTTTAAATTATATGAAATATCCTCAGTAATATATGGAACAGTAGGGGTGGATTGTCGAAGTGCCTCGGTAATTCTATGCCCAAAGACCAATCCTTCCAACAAAGAGTTGCTAGCTAATCGATTTGCCCCGTGTACACCTGGATCTGCTGTTTCACCACAAGCGTAAAGTCCAGGAATTGTTGTTTGGCCTGTTAAATCCGTAGTAATACCTCCCATCAAATAGTGGGCTGCGGGAGCAACAGGAATCTTCTCTTCAGTGATATCTAAGCCATATTGAAGACAAGTCTCGAAAATATTGGGAAAACGATTACGGATCTGTTCGGGTGTAAGACTGGATAGATCCAAATAGACCCGGTCTGATTCGGTTCTTTCCATCTCCTGTAAAATAGCCCGTGATACCACATCTCTGGGTGCAAGTTCAGCTAGCTCATGATAGTTTGGCATAAAACGTTCACCGCGGGTATTCCGAAGTAACCCACCTTCTCCTCGGACTGTTTCCGAGATCAAGAAACGAGGAGCGGGGGGGAAGTATAATGCTGTTGGATGAAACTGAATGAATTCCATATTTGAGACGGATGCGCCTGCTAAGTAAGCCAGAGCTATTCCGTCGCCGGTAGCTACTGAAGGATTAGTAGTGGTTGCGTAAACTTGTCCGCATCCACCCGTGCAAAGAATAGTTGCACTGGAGGCAAAAGCCTTTAGTGAACCGTCTGCTAATACTGCTAAAACTCCCTGGCATCGCTCTTTCTCCATCAAAAGGGAGATGACCATTGTCTCTTCCATAACAGTAATCCGAGGGTTCTCCGCCACGTGCCTTGTTAGTGAACGGCTAATCTCACGACCAGTTGCGTCACCATCCGCATGAAGTATGCGACGGCGTGAATGGGCAGCTTCTTTTGTTAGGGCAGGTATTCCCTCAAGCAGATCAAATGGTACGCCGTATTGAATGAGTTCACGGACACGTTCGGTGCCTTCGTGTACTAAAACTGTTACGGCTTCAGGGATACAAAGTCCAACTCCTACACGAATCGTATCTTCGTAATGAAGTTGGGGGGAGTCCTGAGGGTCAATTGCAGCGGCAATCCCGCCCTGGGCATAGGCAGTATTGCTCTCTTCTAACCGATCCTTGGTTAAAAGAACAACTTGGCCCACTGAAGATAGTTGGAGCGCCGTGTATAAACCAGCAATACCACTCCCGATGATCAAAAACGGAGCGGGTGCCACCGGAGGTAATATTGACAGTCGGGCCATCCGTAGGCCACCTTCTTTCAAATATCTTTCGTACGGATCGGAGAGATAATTAACACCGAATCTTCTTACATAACCGGGTCTTCTCAACTAAACATAAATATGGTTAAAATAGGCTACCCTACTTGTAACATGCGATCTAAGGAATGACGTGCACGAGAACGAAGGGGTTCAGGTACGGTGATTCGATGTTCCATACTCAGTAAAGATGTAAATACTTTGTCAAGTGTTGTTCTTTTCATGTTTGGACAAACCAAACCTGAGGACAGTAAGTAAAAAGTCTTATCTGGATGGTTCTTGCGCAAGCCGGGTATTACCCCCATTTCGGTGCCGATAATGAAAGTTTGGGAGGGAGAGCACTTTACTCGAGCAAGGATCTGCGCCGTGCTTCCGACAAAATCCGCCATAGCCACCACATCTGGCCTGCACTCTGGATGAACCAGAATCTCGGCTTCTGGGTGTCGCTCGCGAACGACTTTAACCTCATTAGGCTCAATGCGATGATGTGTGATGCAATGACCGGGCCAAAGATGAAATTGGCGGTCTGGGAAGTGGGAGGCGATATAGTGGCCCAGATTTCCATCGGGCAGAATGATGATCTCCTTATTTGCCAATGATTCTATGACGCGTAAGGCGTTAGATGAAGTACAACAGATGTCGACCTCAGCTTTTACTTCAGCTGAAGAGTTGATGTAAGCGACCGCAGCGGCATTTGGGTATTTCTCACGCCAATCCCTAACTTGCTGTGCGGTGGCAAAATCAGCTAATGGGCAACCGGCATCCAATGCAGGTAACAATATGGTCTTATCAGGAGATAGTATTGCTGCGCTCTCAGCCATAAAATGAACGCCGCAGAAGACAATTACATCTTGGGTGGCCGAGGCCGCCTTTTGACTCAAAGCAAGAGAATCACCGACAAAATCGGCAATTTCCTGAACCTCTTCTACTTGATAACTGTGGGCAAGGATTAACGCATTTCGCTTTATTTTCCATTCTGCAATATTCTCGTGAATCTTAGATACTTCCGGCAATTGCATCCCCTCCTGGACTTATACCTAATTGTACTTTTCAGACCAGGGTTTGTCAATTAAGGTAATTGATATATTTAGTTTCTCCCGAAAACCGCTATAGCATATGTTGAGGATTGGTTATTTTTCAATCGCGAGATCGATTAACCTAAAATTAACGGGTTTTCCGAGATGGAAACGAAGGAAAGTATTCACATTCAGGGATAGTTAGGTTAGAATAGAGTCAGAGTTGAAAAGGGGGGCGACGTCATGCAAGACCGGATGCTACTAAAGAATATGGTCTTCTATGGCTATCATGGCGTATTCGCCGCTGAACGGGAATTGGGCCAACGTATTGAGGTGGACCTTGAACTAATTTATAATCTTACTGATGCGGCTCGACACGATGACTTGGAAGCCGGAGTAAACTATGTTGATGTTTACACCTTGGTGAAGGAGATTGTGGAGGAACGCGAGTTTAATTTGATGGAGGCGTTAGCCCAGATCATTGTTGATGAAGTCTTTGGGGCGTTTCCTGTCGAAGAGATATGTATCCGTGTCCGTAAGCCATACCCACCCGTTGGTGGAGTAATGGAGGCGTTCGAAGTTGAGCTCCGTCGTAAATTTCCTGGTCAGGAATAATTACGATGAGCGGACATAATATTGTGTATGACACAAATCTATAAATTATCGCCTTAATCCATAAGGCATTTTGTGGATGAACCATTCTTAGATAATTGTTATGGACGATATCCATATGGAGTCGTACCAGGTCTAGTTTATTTTATAACATACCGCTTGGATCCAGTATGGACCGGGACGGGAACACAGAGGAATTCTTCTGCCTTCCTTTTCCATGGAAGGCTTTTATAATATAATACCAAAATTTACCTAATGACTCCAAAGGGGGCTAAGCTATGTCTATTCCGTGGAGAATTGGGATAGTTGGACCAGGAAGACTTGGAACTGCTTTAGCGATTGAACTGGCATCCCGTGGATACAATGCGACCGTGATTGCAGGACGAAATTTAGAACATGCAACTTATCTAGCGCGTCGTATCTCAAGTGTTGCTGTACTCCCCTCTGATGTTGTTTTTCACTCAGATCTAATAATTCTAACGGTCTCGGATGATTCTATCGAGCCTCTGTCGAAGGAGTTAAGTCAAAAGGGTGATTGGCAGAAAAAAATCGTCTTACATACCAGCGGTTCCTATAATGCCGATGTTCTTACTGCCTTAGGAGACCAGGGAGCCCAGATTGGTGGGGTACACCCGCTGAGAAGTTTTACCGGTGAAGAACATATTCCCGAGGGGGTTTATTACGGAATCGAGGGGGAGCCACAAGCTTCTGACGCAGCGTGCCGTTTGGTGAATCTTCTCGGAGGGGTACCCTTTATGCTAACCTCTGGAACTAAGGTGTTGTATCATGTAGCGGCTTGTTTTGCCGCGAATTTTACGGTTGCTTTAAAAGATGTGGCTGATCAATTGATTACTGAAGCTGGATTGACTTCGGAACAGGCGAATATGTTATTGGTTCCTCTAATAGAAGGTGTCGTAGCCAATATTAGAAGAAATGGAACTGCCAGAGCATTGACCGGACCAATAGCCAGAGGAGACTCCGGTACGGTAAAGCGTCATTGCAAAGCATTGAAGAGTACTAGGCCGGATTTGTTACTGATATATATAACACTTGCTCGTCAAACATTGGATTTGGCGTTGCGAAATGGATTGCCTGAAATACGTTCTCGAGATATTGAAGATGTTCTAGTCGAATTTGATGAGAATAATTGTGGGGTAGGGACTCGTTAAAAAACATATCACACGGTTAATCCGACTCTTATAGTAGTCTTATGAAAGGGTGGTTTAAATGAATAATGGGCGTATGACTCTAGCAAAGATCCAGCTAAATAAAGAGGCTGGAGAGAAAATTGTCATGGTTACAGCCTATGATTACTGCGGAGCGCGGTTTGCGGAGGTTGCAGGCGTCGATATGATCCTTGTGGGGGACTCCCTTGGGATGACGGTCATGGGATGCGATAATACCCTTTCGGTGGGAATGGACATTATGGTTCATCATACCCGCGCTGTTGTTCGAGGCTGTACGAATCCTCTGGTAGTGGCGGATATGCCATTTTTAAGTTATCAAGTCACTCCCGAAGAGGCGCTAAAGAACGCGGGACGCTTGATTCAAGAGGCTGGAGCTCAAGCAGTTAAGGTCGAGGGTGGACGGGAAATAGTCGATACGGTAAAGAAAATAGTTCAAGCTGGAATACCAGTCATCGGCCACCTTGGTTTTACTCCCCAATCTGTTCATCAGATCGGCTTAAGATTGCAAGGCAAGACTGGTGAAACTGCTGCTAAGATATTAAACGATGCAAAAGCGCTGCAAGAAGCGGGCGTGTTTGCGATAGTGCTGGAGTTAGTCCCTTGTGAAGTCGCAGGAGAAATTTCCAATATCCTTTCTATCCCAACAATCGGTATTGGGTCTGGACCTGACTGTGATGGTCAAGTTCAAGTCTTCCATGATATGCTTGGACTCTCCGAAAAGAGTTATCGTCATGTGAAACGTTATGCAGATTTAGGTGATCAAATTCGAAATGCAATAGCTTCTTACGCAGCGGATGTTCGGGGAGCGGGCTTCCCCTCAGAGGCTCAGAGCCGACATATTGATCAAAATGAGCTTATAGAGTTTCGCCGCTTGGTTAAAGAGGGAGGGAACGCCGATTGAAGTGGATTGTAACGGTTGCTGGAATTCGTGAGATTATCTCAAGTTGGCGACGAGAAGGATTAACCGTGGGTTTTGTGCCTACTATGGGATATTTCCATGACGGTCATCTCGAGTTGATGAGAGAGGCCAAAAAAGAAAATGATCGGGTCGTGGTTTCTTTATTTGTTAATCCGACTCAATTTGGTCCGAATGAAGATCTGAAAAGCTATCCAAAAGATGCGAATCGTGATAAACTAATGGCTGAAAGTGTCGGCGTTGACGCCATTTTCGCGCCAACCACAGAAGAGATGTATCCGGAAGGTTATCAGACTTGGGTTGAAGTAGAGAAGCTCTCCAATGGTCTATGCGGAGCTGGTCGTCCCGGACATTTTAAAGGTGTAACAACGGTGGTGACGAAGCTTTTTATGATCGTTATGCCTGATCGCGCTTATTTTGGGCAGAAGGATGCCCAACAGCTTCGGGTCATTCGTCGGATGGTGCGGGATTTAAATATTCCTCTTGAGATTAAGCCGATACCCATTGTCCGTGAACCGGATGGGCTGGCGATGAGTTCGCGTAATGTATATCTGACACCACCAGAGAGAAAAGCGGCATTAGTGTTATCGCGGGGCTTGGCGGTTGTTGAAAAGATGGCTTTGTCCGGCGAACGCGAAGTAGCCCAGCTGCGACAGAAGATGTTAGAGATATTGCAGGCGGAGCCTATGGCCGAAACGGAGTATTTACAGTTTGTTGATGATGAGAATTTAGAGCCTGTGGAACAAGTTCAACAGCCAGTACTGGTGGCTTTAGCGGTCAGAATCGGAAAGACGCGTCTCATTGATAACCTTGTGATTGTTCCCTAATCCGTCTGAAGGGAGGAGAATAATTGTATTTTCGTATTAATGATCTTACCCGAAGAGAAGTGTTGTCTGGGGTTCATATGCGATCTGTAGCAGGTGAGGGGAGCATGGTAACATTCTTTGACTTTGAACCGGGTTCCATAGTTCCAACTCATCAACATCCTCATCAGCAAATCTCCCTGGTTATACAAGGAGAAGCCCATTTCCAACTAGGGGAGAACCATAAAAGACTTGAACCTGGAGAAGGAGTCGTCATTCCTGCGGATACACCACATGCGATGACCGTGGGTGAAGAACCTGCGATTATTTGGGATTTATGGGTTCCTGCTCGAGAAGATTATTTAAATCCTGATTCTCGCAGTGCTAAGCTCAAGGGGGAATGAATATGTGGAGAACTATGGCGAAATCCAAGATTCATCGGGCGACAGTAACCGATGCGAACCTTAATTATGTTGGCAGTATTACAATTGATAAAATCCTGTTGGAAGCAGCGGATATTCTTCCATATGAGCAGGTTCAGGTGGTTAATATTAACAATGGAGCGCGCTTTGAAACATATGCGATTGAAGGTGAGCCAGGCTCCGGAGTTATATGTCTTAA
>OBJA01002081.1_pt1 | contig 12257 bp, 10 predicted proteins | sample 1519751 | NCBI WGS metagenome assembly OBJA01 (sample SAMEA3881238, study PRJEB22517) | soil metagenome | biome: lake sediment; feature: soda lake sediment; material: sediment, water from around vicinity | place: India | collected 2013-12-23 | depth 3 m
GACGATGGCCTGAGCATTGAGGCACAGTACCAGCCAGTCATCAACGCGCTGTAATTGCTGAGATAAATGGCGCACCCGAAGAGATTCGAACTCCTGACCCCCAGATTCGTAGTCTGGTGCTCTATCCAGCTGAGCTACGGGTGCTTGGCCACTTGAAGAAGCGGGACACATACAGGCGGGTTTGCGACCTTGCAAGCCTCAATTGCCGGTATCTTGTGCAGTCTCTTCAGGGGGTATTTCTTCGGCCGGTCCGGCGGGGGCTTCTTCGCCGCCTTCTGCCGCCGTCTCTGCAGGCGTCGGCGGCGTTTCCTCTGCTGCAGCCTCCTCCCGAACCGGGGCGGCCTCTTCGGAAACTTCTTGCGAAACAGATGATTCTGCCGGCAAAGGCAGCCCGGTCACCGCGCTGACCCAGGGCGCGAAGGCAGCAACCCGCATATAGACCCCCGGGCTTTCGGGGCGCGCGCAGCCCATGCCCCAGCTGACAATCCCGGCCTGAACCGGCGCGCCCGACGCGACGCGCAGCACCAGCGGCCCGCCGCTATCGCCCTGGCAGGCGTCGGAGCCGCCAATGCCGGCGCAGAGCTGGGTGACCGGGTCTATCGAGACATCCGGGTAAACCGCCGCAAGTCCTGCCTCATTGATACGGTCCCGGATCTGGCTGTTGCAGACACCTGTGTCGACCACAGGTACATATCCTTCCTGCAGGATCAGCGACGGCGCGCGCACATGCCGGCCGCCACGGGCGACGCCCTCCTGCCCCTGCGCCGTTTCGCCCACCTTGCCATAGCCTGCAGCGACAATGTCGGCATAGGGCTGCATCAGGTCGCCGGCTGCCCCCGTCAGCCCGTCGAGTGCCATCGTTGGCCCCGTCCAGCGGCCTGCAAGGCGAAGCAGCGCAAGGTCGTTGCCCTTCTCTGGCGCTGAGGGCTGGTATTCCGGGTGAATGACCACTTCGCGAACGGCAAAAACGGTGTCCTTCGGCACGACCGTCAGATCACCCAGCCCTGCGGCCACGGCCAGCGTGCCGAAGCGGCTCAACTGGCCATTGTCTCCCTCCAGATACTGTGCGGCGCGGCCATTGGTTTCGATGCGGACATTCTCGACGCAGTGGGCCGCCGTCAGCGCCCATTCCGGCGAGATCAGGGTGGCGCCGCATTCATGATAGATCGTGGCGCCCGACACGGTCTGCACCGAGGCCATCCCCGGCCAGTCAGCGATGTCCGCGTCGCGCCCGGCCACCATACAGCCTGCGAGCGTGGTGAATAAGGCGGTCCCCACCGCCAGTTTGAGATATCTGTTCATGGCCGTCCCTCCTGCCGTTCAGACTCATATACACCACGAGCGATGGCGCGGGCGAGCGTGCTGGCGGCGAGTTCGCCGAGACGGGCAATCGCCAGCGGCCGGCTGCCTCCGGCTTCCCGCTTCCGGGTGGAGATCACGAAGATGACGTCGCCATCTGTGGGGGCAAAGACGGGGCGGATGGCACGGGCCATGCCGGCAAGGGCCATCTGGGCGATGCGCTGGAGTTCGTCATGGGTGACGGCCGCGTCGATTGCGATGCAGGCCAGGGTGGTATTCTCGCGGGGGCTGGGATTGGCCTTGGCGGCGCCCCAGTCTTCCGGGTCGAAGGCGAAGCCGGGTTCGGGGCGGGCGCCGCCGAACTCTCCAGAGATTTCAAAGGGCCAGGCCCAGAAGGCGGCGGAGCCGGGCATCCGGACCGACCCGAAACTGTTGACCGCAGCCAGCGCGCCCACCGTCAGGCCGTCATGCGTGACGATGCTGGCCGACCCGGTGCCGCCCGGCGCCAACCCTGCGGCGGCGCCATAGCCGGCGCCCGCCCGGCCGAGAACAAAGCTTTCCCCTGCCGCGTCAAAGGCTTGCCGGCCGAGGCGCGCATAGGGGGCTGTGTCGCCCCAGTCCTTGTTGCCGCCATTGGCGAGGTCATAGAGGATGGCGGCGGGCACGATGGGCGTGGCGGGCACGCCGGGCCTTGGCACCAGCGCAAAGCCCCTGCCCTGCGCCTTCAGGCCCGCCATCACGCCATCCGCCGCCGCCAGCCCGAAGGCGGAGCCGCCAGAAAGGCAGATCGCGTCGACACTGTCAAAAACGAGACGGCCTGCGGCCAATACGTCACTTTCACGTGTCCCCGGCCCGCCCCCCGCGACACAGACGGCGCCAAGAGCCGGACAATCCGGGACAATTACGGACACACCGGTGACACTGCCGGCATCTTCGGCCTGCCCGACAGATATGCCTTCAACATCGGTAATGAGGTTGCGCAAACCCGGTCTTGCCATGCTATGTGCCCTGCTACGTTTCTGCTTCGCCCTCAGTCCTTAGAGGGAGTGGAGCCCCGCGCCAAGAAAGGGACGATCTATGCGCCATCTCACCGCCCTCACCGCTGTCCTGCTGCTGGCCGCCTGCGCCCCGGCGGCGAAGGCCCCGCCCGCAGCGAGCATCGCTCCTGTTTCCGGCAGCGATGCCGAGGCGCTGGGCGATATGTCCTGGACCAAGGGCGCGATGGTGGCGGCGGCTGATCCGCGGGCGGTTGAAGCCGGCATCCGGGTGCTGAGCGAGGGCGGCAATGCGATAGACGCAGCGATTGCTGTCCACGCCGTTCTGGGCCTGGTGGAGCCGCAAAGCTCCGGCATCGGCGGAGGCGCGTTCATGGTCTATTACGACCGCGCCCGCGACGAGATCACCGTGTTTGATGGCCGCGAGACAGCGCCTGCCGCCGCCGGCCCGGACTGGTTCGTCAAGGATGGCAAGCCGATGGACTTCCTCACCGCCTGGCAGTCTGGCCGCTCAGTGGGCGTACCTGGCCAGATCGCGCTCTACAAGACGGCGCATGACGCGGCCGGGCGCGCGAACTGGGCGAGCGTGTTCCAGCCCGCCATTGAGCTTGCCGAGGAAGGCTTCGAGGTGTCACCGCGCCTGGCCGAAGTGATCGCATCCGAGCGCCTGCGCGCAGTGATCCGGCTGGACGACAATCCGGTTACGGCGGCCTATTTCTATCCCGATGGCCAGCCGCTGCCCGCCGGCTTCCGCCGCACCAACGCGGCCTATGCGGCAACCCTCGCCGCCGTGGCCAATGAAGGCCCGGACGCCTTCTATCGCGGAGCGCTTGCCTCCGAGATCGTCACCGCCGTCAATGAAGGCCCCGATGGCGGCGACATGACGCTGGATGACCTTGCCAATTACGAAGTTAAGGTTCGCTCGGCCGTGTGCGGAACGTTGCAGTCGGGCTACAAGATCTGCTCGGCGCCCCCGCCGAGTTCGGGCGGTGTTGCCCAGAACCTGATCCTGGGCCTCTACGAATACCTCAAGCCCGCCGCGACGGTGAACGCCGATGAGAGCCTGTTCCTCAAGGCCTTCGTGGATGCCCAGCGCCTGGGCTATGCTGACCGCGACCATTATGTGGCCGATGCCGACCATGTGCCCGTGCCCACCGAAGACCTGATCAACCCGGACTATATCAAGGCGCGCGCCAAGGAAGCCTTTGCGCCCGACGCCAAATCCTTCCCCGGCGATCCGGGTGTCGTGCTGGGCGGGGATCCGCTGCGCCCGATGTGGGGGGAAGACCCCACCACCCCCGGCGCCGGCACGACGCATATCTCGATCATCGACCTTGAGGGCAATGCTGTCTCGATGACCGCCACGGTCGAAGCCGCTTTCGGCTCCTCCCGCATGGCGGGCGGTTTCCTGCTGAACAATGAGCTGACCGATTTCTCGCTGATCCCGGAAAAAGGGGGCAAGCCGGTTGCCAATGCCGTTGCCGCCGGAAAACGTCCGCGTTCGTCCATGTCCCCTACCCTCGTTTTCGATGAGGGCGGCGATCTCTTCATGGTGACCGGTTCGCCGGGCGGCAATTCGATCATCGCCTATGTGTCCAAGACCCTGGTGGGCGTGCTGGAGTGGGGCAAGACCGCCCAGGAAGCCGCCGCCCTGCCCAACATCATCGCGCGCGGGGATACGGTGGCCGTCGAGGTGGACATTGAAGGCGGCCCGGAAGCGGCTGAAGCCCTGCGCACCATGGGGTATACGGTGGAAGAACGCACCGGCGAAAACTCCGGCCTTCACCTGATCGTCGTGCGCGACAAGGGCCTTGAGGGCGGGGCAGACCCCCGCCGCGAAGGCGTCGCCCTGTCGCTGCGCTGATCCAACATCTGCAGACCTGCCATGGCGAAACTCTACTTTTCCTACGCCGCCATGAATGCCGGCAAATCCACCATCCTCCTGCAAGCGGCGTATAACTACCGCGAGCGGGGGATGGAGGTTCTGCTGATGACATCGGCGCTCTACCGCGACGCCGATGACGGCCATATCAGTTCACGGATCGGCATCTCTGCCGAAGCCGTTCTGTATACGGCGGAAACAGATCTGTTCGGCCTCGTGCGGACACAGAGGGACGTTCACCCGATCGACGCAATCTTCGTGGACGAGGCGCAGTTCCTGACGCGGGACCAGGTGTGGCAGCTGGCGCGGGTGGCCGATCATTTCGGTGTGCCGGTGCTGACCTATGGCCTGCGCACCGACTTCCGGGGCGAGCTGTTCGAGGGCTCCTCCGCCCTGCTGGCGATTGCCGACGAGCTGCGCGAAGTGCGCACGATCTGTGAATGCGGCCGCAAGGCCACGATGGTGGTGCGCCTCGGCCCGGACGGCAAGGCCCTGACCGAAGGCGAACAGATTTCCATCGGCAAGGCGACCTATCTCTCCGTCTGCCGCCGCCATTGGGAAGAACGGATGGGCCGCACGCCCGAAAGCTGAGCGGCAGCCGGCCCGAAAACCGGCACAGAATTCGCATGATTGCCCCGGCCCACACATATTTCAGCCGCAAGCAGCACCCACGCTGACGACCGCGCCTGAAGAAGAGGAGGGGTCGCCATGCCGACACAACCTGCCCGCATTCACCTGCCCACGCTGGCGGCGGCGCTGCTGCTGAGCGGCGGCTTCATCTTACTCGGCATGATGGCAGACGCGCAGGAAGCCCCCGGCCAGATCGACTATGCCGGGTTTCAGGCGCTGACCGCCGAAGCGGCGCCTCACCGCCAGGCCCGGCTGGTTCAGATTGAGACGTTCAACGACATGCGCGCTGAACCCGGCACGCTGGTGATCGATGCTCGCAGCGCAGAAGCCTTCGCCCTCGGCCATATCGAAGGGGCCGTAAACCTCAACTTTGCCGACTTCACCGAGGAGAAGCTGGCCAAAGTCATCGGCAGCAAGGACCGCCGCATCCTGATCTACTGCAACAACAATTTCACCGACAATGTGGCCCCCGTGATGCTCAAACGGGCGCCATTGGCGCTCAATATTGCGACCTATGTGAACCTTTACGGCTATGGCTATCAGAACGTCTATGAGCTCGATGGGGGCTACAGTTTCAGCGATCCGCGCATGAATTGGGCCGGCGCCGAAGGTTGAGCAAAACTAAACCGTTCATCTGACGCATTGCATTTGCCCCGCGCCCGCGTCAACTGACGCCCGAACAAGAGACAATGGAGATCCTGGGGCATGAGCGCCGATGCATCCGCAGGCCAGGCAGCGCCTGTCAAAGTCAATCCAAACGGCCCGACCGAAGAAACGGTTCTCTCGGTGGAGCATTACACCGACCGGCTGTTCCGGTTCCGGCTGACGCGCCCGCAGAGCTTCCGCTTCCGCTCGGGCGAATTCGTAATGATCGGCCTGCCCAAGGAAGACGGTAAACCGCTGCTGCGCGCCTATTCCATCGCCTCCCCTGCCTGGGATGAGGAATTGGAATTCTACTCCATCAAGGTGCCCGATGGCCCGCTGACCTCGCGCCTGCAGAAAATCCAGCCGGGCGACAAGGTTCTGCTCGGCCGCAAGCCGACCGGCACGCTGGTGCTCGATGCCCTCACGCCCGGCAAGCGGCTCTATATGTTCTCCACCGGCACGGGCTTTGCCCCCTTCGCCAGCCTGGTGCGGGATCCCGACACCTATGAGCGGTATGAGGAAGTGATCGTCACCCATACCTGCCGGGATGTGAATGAGCTGATATATTCCCGCACACTGATCGACAGCCTCGCCGCCGATCCTCTGGTGGGCGAGATGGTGGGCGACAAGCTGAAGCTCTACACCTCCACCACGCGCCAGCATCATGAGCATATGGGCCGGATCACCACGCTGATCGAGAATGGCAAGCTGTTTGCCGATCTCGGCGTGCCGCCGCTGGACCCGGCGACCGACCGGGCCATGATCTGCGGCTCGATGGAGATGATCCAGGATGTGAAGGCTCTTATGTTGAAGGCCGGCCTCACCGAAGGCTCCAACGCCACCCCGGCTGAATTCGTCATCGAGAAAGCCTTCGCGGGCTGAAACTGTTGTCCAGCGTAGCCGATTATGCTGCAGTGCCGCATAAGTGGGCTGCTTGGGTGAACGGCTGGAGAGCGCAATGGACCTGACGGTCAAAGATCCGGTGATGATCTTTGCGATCGTTGCCGCTTTGATCCTGCTGGCGCCCATCGTGCTTGGCCGCTGGCGGCTTCCTGGCATGATCGGCCTGCTGATCGCCGGCGCATTGCTTGGCCCCAATGGCATCGGATTATTGGAGCGGGATACGTCCTTTATTCTCTTCGGCACGGTCGGCCTGCTCTACATCATGTTCACCGCCGCGCTTGAGGTGGACCTTGCCGTTCTCAACAAGTCGAAGGCGCATACACTCGTTTTCGGCCTGCTGACATTTTCTGTACCGATGACAATCGGCCTGCTCGCGGCACGCTATCTGCTCGGTTTCAACTGGATGGCGGCGATTTTGCTGGCCAGCACCTTTGCCTCCCACACATTGCTGACCTATCCCATTGCCAGCCGCCTCGGCATCGCGCGGAATCCGGCGGTGACAACAGCCGTAGGCGGAACGATCATCACCGATTCCCTCGCGCTACTGGTCTTGGCTGTCATTGCCGCTATGACGCGCGGTGAAGCCAGCGAAGGTTTCTGGACGCAGATGGCGCTGGGCCTTGCCTTCTATGTTGCCGGCATTCTTTTCCTACTGCCGATCATTGCGCGCTGGTTCTTCCGTAACATTGCCCGAGACGGTGTATCAGAGTTTGCTTTCGTCCTGGCCGTCGTGTTTGCGATTTCGGCGACAGCGCATTGGGCCGGATCTGAACCGATAGTGGGCGCCTTCCTGGCCGGCCTTGCCCTCAACCGGTTGATCCCGCATCACGGCACACTGATGAACCGGATCAACTTTACCGGCGAGGCAATCTTCGTTCCCTTCTTCCTCCTGTCGGTGGGCATGCTGCTCGACACGCGCATCTTCCTGGGCGGGTTTGATGCCTGGCTGGTAGCGCTGACGATGGTGGGTGTGGTCATCGTCTCCAAATGGATCGCGGCCCACGCCTCCGGCCGCCTGCTTGGCTACAACAACGACCAAGCACATGTCATCTTCGCTCTGTCGGTTCCGCAGGCTGCTGCGACGCTGGCGGCGACCATGGTGGGATTCGACCTGGGCCTGTTTGACGAGAAGGTCGTCAATGGCGCGATCATGATGATCTTCGTTACCTGCATCCTTGCGCCCATCGTGGTGCAGCGGTATGGCCGCGCTCTGGCGCTGGCCGAAGCGGTGGTGGTGGAAAAGGTCGATGTGAACGCCCGCCAGCATATTGTTGTCGCCTGCGCCAACAGCCAGCCCGGCCACCGCGTGATCGACCTTGCCATCCTGCTGCGCGACAATGGCCATTCAGATCCAGTCAGCCCCGTGCGCGTTCTGTCAAACCTCTCCCGTAATCCCGCTGCGGATCAATCGGCACGGCTGGAACTGCAGGCCATTAGCTCCCAGTTTTCGGCTGCCGAAGTACCCACCGAGCCGCATTTGACCCATGCCGTGAATGTTGGCTCCGGCCTCATTTCTGTAATGCAGCGGACCCAGGCGACCGATCTCATCGTCGGCTGGCCCGAAACGGGATCGACCCACGAGCTCCTGCGCGGCTCACTGATAAACCAGCTGCTTGGGAAGGTGACATTCAACCTCTTCGTCTCCCGCATACAAACGCCGCTGAAGACGCTCGGGCGCATCCTTCTAGTGCTACCGCCCCATGCCGAGCATGAAGAGAGCTTCTATGAGGCCATGCACACCATCAAGCGCCTGGCCTCGCAGATCGGGGCGCAGGTGAGCATCGTTACTGAGCGGGACGCGGCGGTTACCTTCGCCACCTATTTCGAGGACGGCGCGATCTTCGAGGACGTGAAATTCCATCCGGTGAAAAAATGGGGCAAGCTTATCCCCACGCTTTCCAAACTCGCCAACCTGGAAGACCTCGTCATGGTGTATGGCGTTCGCCGGGGCGGCCTTGCCTGGTCACCCGGCGACATTGCGCTGCATGCCCGGATCGTTCAGGCGCTGCCCAGGGTAAGCGTTGTCCTCTACTATCCGGCCGAACCCGAAAGGGTGGATGAAACCCGTCCCGCCAGCCTGCCGGGCGGGTATATTCCTGCAATCCCCGACCGTTGATCAGCCTGTCCCGCCCCTGCCCGCTTTCAGCTCCTGAACCTCGGCGCGCAGGTCGGCTATCAGCCGCAACAGTTCCCGGTGACGCTTGGCCTCCAGGGTTTCCTGCGCTTCAAGCTCGTCGCTGATCTTCCCCTCCGCATCGAGAACTTTCTCGATGGCGCCTTCCTGCAGCGAATCGACGATCACCGCCGTGAAAAGGTTGAGGATCGCCCAGACGGTGAACAGGATGAACGGGATGAAGAACGCCCAGGCCCACGGATATTCATCCAGCAGATCGCGCATATGGCCGTTCCAGCCTTCCATGGTAAGCACTTCGAACATGGTCAGCGACGAGGCCGTCAATGTGCTGAAATTCTCCGTGTTCTGCGATCCGCTGAACAGATAGGTCGCCATCACCACGCTGACGTAAAACACAAGGCCCAGGATCGCGAGGATGGCGCCCATGCCGGGAAGCGCCGTCAGCAGCGCCTCGGTGATGCGCTTCATGGTCGGGATGAAGTGCAGAAGCCGCAACAGGCGCAGCACCCGCAAGGCGCGCAGCACCGTGAAGGCCGATCCGCCAGGGATCAGCGATACGCCCACCACGATGAAGTCAAACCAGTTCCAGCCGAGCTTGAAGAATTGCAGCCGGTAGACGAACAGCTTGAACAGGATCTCCGCCACGAAGATCAGCGTCACCACTGTATCGAAGAAATTCAGCCCCGCGACGAGCCAGCCCGGCAAGGCCTCTGAATAGGTGAGCACACCCAGCACAATCGCGTTGAGGACGATCAGCGTCATGATCGTGCTGCGCACGGCAGACCGCTCGATGAAGGCCTCTGCGCCCGAATGGTGCGTTGTCTCGTCCAGTGTCGCTTTTGGCATCGTCCCCGTCTCCCAAGCTTTGCGGCGGCAAGCCTTAGCCTCTGACGCCGGGCGATCAAGTTAAAGGATCAAGACAGGCAAGCCGGAGGGCCTCAGACGCCGGCGCCCTGCCCGTCCACGCTGCGGTGCGGATCGGAATGGTCCCACTCTGCCAGCAGCATGCGCAGGGTAGAGATGAACGCAATCGGCTGGTCCAGCATCACATGGTGGCGGGCATGGGGCACCGACACGAACGGCACCTGATGGCCCAGAAGGCCGCGCATATAGTCGCCCACATCATCCGGCATCAGCGCGCTTTCCTCGCCCCGGATGATGGCGATGCGGCACTGGGCGGCCTTCAGCATCTCGGCCGGATCCAGCCCCGGTTCAAACCGGGTCCAGATCATCGGATCGAATTTCCAGGTCCAGCCGCCCTCGGCGCGCTTCAGGCTCCAGCGGGCGATATAGTCCATCGCATAATGGTTCTCGCAGAGCTGTGGCGGCGCCAGGCGGAACCGGGCGAGCGCGGCGGCAAGATCGGGATAGACCTTATGCGGACGGCTGGCGCGGGAGGGCCCGTCCCGCGGGCGTTCGGGCGGATTGACCGGGCTGTCGACGATCACCATGCCCTCAAACCGGCTGCCATGCCGGGCGCCGGTTACCAGGGTGACAAAGCCGCCGAAGGAATGGGCGATGATGACCGGCTTCCTGGGCGCATCGAACAGGCCGGCCGCCTCGGCCACAGCCACTTGCTCATCGGAGAAAGTGTCCATGTCATAGGCATCCCGCCACGCGCTGTCGCCCATGCCGGAGAATGTCAGTGCAGCAACATTGTAATGCCCGGCGAAATACGGCGCGACGAAATCCCACCAATGGGCATGGGCGCCATTTCCGTGCACGAACAACAGGCCCGGCGCCCCGCGCTTGCCCCAGCGCTGGAAGGTGACTTCAGCGCCCTTCACGGTGACCTTGCCCATCTCGTAGGGCGCCGCGACGGCTTCGCGGAACCAGGCCGGGGCCGGTGGCAGCGCGCCGCCATATTCGGCCAGGGGCCCGCCTTCCGACGGCATCTCCGCAGGCTGGTCCCTGACGATGGGGTTCTTGTCTCTGGTCATCGGCGCCTCCTCCAGCCGTCAGGTTTTGGAGCCATATCCGGCAGGCGGCAACCCTTTCGCCACGTCAGAGGCCAAACGGAAAAGGCCGGCAGGTTTCCCCGCCGGCCCTTGTCCGCCCAGATGGCGCTGCCCGTCAGTATTTGACGGCGCAGCCATAGGGCTTGGTGGTGGGGGTGGCGACCGGCTTGCCCGCGCCAAGATCGGCCAGCGCCGCGGTGACGTAATTGTCAGCCTTGGCAATGTCATCGACCTTGGCCGAGGGGATCGAGTCGATCGCGCCGTCATAGACGAGCTTGCCCTCAGGCGTGACGATATACATGTGCGGCGTGGTCTTGGCGCCATAGAGGCGGCCGATGTCGCCGCTCTCGTCCAGGATCACATGCGCCGGGGCAGCCCCGCGCGACGTGGACAGCTCATTCGCCTGCTCCGGCGAGACATGGCCCTGCGAGCCCGGCCGGGAGGAGATCACCGTCAGCCAGACAATATCATCGGTGGCGGCCGAAGCCTGCAGCGACTGCATGTTGGCCGGCGGGGTGGCGTAATGCTTCTTCACGAAGGGGCAGCCATCATTGGTCCATTCGAGCACGACGGTCTTGCCGGCAAAGTCTGCCAGAGAGACAGTTTCGCCATTGGAGGTGGTGCCGGTAAAGGCCGGGGCGGAGCTGCCCACATCCGCGCTGGGGGCGGCTTCCGCGGTCGAGGCGATCAGCGCTCCGGCGGTGAGGGCTACCGCAGCGGCCATGCCGGCGGCGAGGCTCAAGTGGCGGCGGGAAAGTATCATCGTCGTCTCCTGTCTCGAATAATCACATGTGGCCGAATTATAGCCCTGTCAGCCTTCGACAAGTCCAATGACAAGTTCTTGATTGAGAATCTCGGGCAGGATCTGCGGCTCGCTCGCCCCGGCGGGATACCAGAGATACATCGGCACCCCGGCGCGCTCGCGCAACCTCAATTCCTCGGCAATCATCGGGTCTTTCTGGGTGAAATCGCCCACAAGGAACGCCACATTCGCGGCCTTGAACGCATCCTGCACCTTGCGCGTTTTCAGCGTGGTCAGCTTGTTGACCTGGCAGCTGGCGCACCAGCTGGCGGTGAAATCCACGAAGACGGGACGGCCTTCCGCCAGCATCGCCTCGACGGTTTCCGGGCTCCAGGCCGCTTCGCCATAGCTGCCGCTGAAGGCGGCCTGGCTGCTGCCGGTTACCGAAGCGGCGGGCACATTGGCCTGCATGGCGGGATAGACAAACGCCCCGGCCAGCGCGAGCGCGGCAACGCCCTTGCGCAGGCCCCCGCCCTGACGCCCCAGCCAGATGGCAAAGACCAGCGCCGTTGCCCCGGCGAGGGTCCAGCCTGCTGCCCCTGCCCCGGCCAGCCCGGCGACCACCGAGAGCAGCCAGGCGGCGGTGAGGAACATCGGAAAGGCAAAAGCCTGTTTCAGCGTGTCCATCCACTTGCCGGGCTTGGGCAACAGACGGTGCAGCCCCGGCACAAAGCTGAGGATCAGGAAGGGCAGCGCCATGCCAAAACCCATGGCCAGGAAAACAGCGATCACTGCCGGGGCAGGCTGGCCGATCACGGCGCCGAGCGCGGCGCCCAGGAACGGGCCGACACAGGGCGCGCCGACCACGGCGGCCAGGACCCCAGTAAAGAAGGCCCCCGCCGCGCCGCCGCGATTGGCAAGGCTGCCGCCGAGGTTCTGAACAGAGCTGCCGAGTTCAAAAAAGCCCATCAGCCAGAGGCCGACGCCAAACATCACCAGGGCAAGGATGGCCACAGTGGGCGCGTGCTGCAGCTGGAAGCCCAGCGTCGCCGAGCCGGTCGCCTGCCGC
>OBJA01002082.1_pt1 | contig 12252 bp, 21 predicted proteins | sample 1519751 | NCBI WGS metagenome assembly OBJA01 (sample SAMEA3881238, study PRJEB22517) | soil metagenome | biome: lake sediment; feature: soda lake sediment; material: sediment, water from around vicinity | place: India | collected 2013-12-23 | depth 3 m
ATTAGTACAACATCATTTTAGTGTCATATCCTTACAACTTTGTGTGGATTTAGTGTTAACCTTTATAAATGGTTCTTACGATGTAATCTCAACCGTTATCTTAAAGACAAAAAGAAAAGACCATCCCTGGTCTTATTCATTATTTTATTCATTCATTAAATCAAATATGCTTATTAACTTGGATTGCTCTGGTAAATAGTTCGTAAATGTTGAATCGTACAGTTTACCGTTGATCGTGAAGTGTGAGTAGTGCATTCCATAGTCTATATCATCTATCTTGTAGTTTACAGCGTCTAGAAACCGATATGGTACACTTTTATGATTAGTCATGATATATAGTTGACCGTACGCATTAAATACTTCATGTTTAGTTTTATATAAAACATTTATTGCAATTTGTTTCATATTAATAACTTAGTTTGAATGTTCTTTAACATCGTTGATTTGGCTTTGGTATAAAAATCTTTTTTTATTTCGAAACCGTAAGCGTGTCTATTAAGTTCACATGCAGCTCTTAATGTTGAGCCACTACCAGCAACAGGATCAATGACTACATCATATTCATCCGTGAAAATCTCTATAAGATATCTTAAAACATTTAAAGGCTTTTGTGTAGGGTGGATTTTATTTCCAGTTTCTTTTTCCCATTTAAACCAATTAAATATCATACGACCATCATTGTTGAACTTAGGCAACTTATCACGATAAAATACCAATGCATATTCTGTAGCACCTACAATTCGCATATTAGCCTTTAATACTTGGCTTGAATAGTTTTTAATAAATACAAGTGGTATGTATCGCTTGAATCCATATTCAAAAGCCGTTTTGATTAAGAAGTCCATTTGTTCAAAGGCACAAAATATAATCATAGCAGGTGCTTTGCCAGGTTCTTTAGGTTCTTTAATTAACAATGTACTACAAAAGTGAAAATACTCCGCAATATTAAAGTTCTTATCGGTATCAAAGAATTGCTTACCCGCTTTATTGCTTTCACCGTTTTCATTATCACCATCGATATACCATGATGGACTAGAAGCATAAGCCTTGTTACCTAAGTTGTAAGGTATATCAGCGATTACAAGTTGTGCTTTAGGAATGTTATATCGTTTGTAGTTTTGAAAGTGATCGTGATATAATTCTATTTTTGTTAGTTTGTCTTTATTCATAATTTAAACCCTTTTGATTGTTGTTTGATTTGCCATGCTTGTTGTTTCAGGTACTCCATAACATCACTTGGCGTTGATTCTAGTGATGATGGTTGATCGTGTTCGTTTAGTCGCTTGTATTGTATGATTTGCCATTCCATTGTGTTAGGATGTCCTAGCAGCTTGTTCGTATATGATTCAACTTCTATTGCAATTCTTATAAAAGGTGTAAAACGCAGTTTTTCGAGTTTTAAGCCGTTTAATTGTTGACACGTAGTCCAATTCGTATCTTCTAAGAAATACGCTCTACGTTTATCGTAGTTTGTTAAACCTTGTATTACCTGTTTGTATGGTTTGTACTTTGGCATTATCTCAACCCCTTTTCTATTAAATCAAATTGCTTTTCGATTAAAATGTTCATGATTTCAACATAATCATTTGATGATTCGATGATGGATTTGTAAATACCGGTTGTTTGATCAACAATGTATTGTTCTTGTTGTTGCAATGTTGGTGATGATTTCATGTCAATGATGTAATATCGTTGCTTGTGTACGTTAAATACTAAATAGAATCTCATTGTGTCAGCTCCTTTAATATGGTAAATCATCAACTTTGATGATGCTTTCAGCGACAACTTCAACGCCTTTATCAATCCAATTATCCTTATCATCCTTGTAGCGATTGCATTTAAGATAACCATCTATGATCACGATATCACCTTTATCGTATAACATGGTTTCACTTTCAAAGTCTTTACATATAATACTTTGTGAATAAGTCTTTTCTTCATCATCTTTTGTGAAAGACTCACTCACCTTTACAATATAAGTATTTACACCGCCACCGTTTGCGAACTCGTGACGTTTAGCAAATACAATTTCACCTTCTACTCTAGCAGTTGCTTTTGTGAATTTCATTTCAGTTCCCCCAATTCTTTACGCCAACGATTAACGTTACGTTTATTCAATATATCAACTTTGTGCTTATAAATAGGGATAAGATGGATAATATATGTATTACCACTTAATAACACGTCAACAGCTTGATTCAATGATTTCATAAGGAATTTAATCATAACTTACCATCCTTTCTTAACTGTTCGTTAATTTGTTCGTTGTTCCAAAACTTCATTTTATTAGCCATGTATGAATCATAACCATGTGATTTGATTTCTTTGTACTTCTTCTTGCGTTCATCTTTTAATTCTTGATCGTGTTTTGTCTGGTACTTCTTTTGTCGTGCAAGTGTCTTTGTTTGTTTTCTTTCTTTACGTGTGACATAAGGTTTAGCCATCACTAACTGTCGCAGCTTAGGTTGTGTCATATCAACGGCTTGTGATGAGCCAAACACACTACTATCAATGTAAATGCTTTTCGTCTTGTATAAGCGTGTCGATAATTCGTTGATTTCAATATGATTGTCTAGAACTCTTTTAGATTTACCGACAATGATTTCAACTTCACGATTTTCTTCTACGATACGCCCTAAGTCTATCGGCTCATACTTCTTTTGATGTATGATAAGACCTGGACTAATTAGTGTACGTACTTTGATGTCTATCTTTTCTTTAGTTGCTTTGGTAATTAAGTCGTGCCAATTGAAATCATCAACGACAACGCCATCAGCATCTTGGAATGCTACAATGTTCAATCCCCTACGCTTAGCTGTGTATTTACCTTTATCACTCTCAAAAGCATAGCGTCCACTACCTAAACATATGATGTTTTTCACGTGACTTGGTTTTTCAAAATAGCCTGCCGTTTTGATTTCTTTGTAAAGATGTTGATCCATTTGTTCAGGCGTTCCATTCCATAACAATGAGTCGGTCATGCATAAGATGACTTCACCACCGTTATCAGTGATGTTTTGAGCAGCTTCAGCCATTAGGATTCGTGTTTCACTTGTAATGATTGCGGCGTAAATAGGATTCCAAAATTCGCCCGCACGATATCCAGCTCTACCAATTCTTAAAGGACTAAAACGTTCAAATTCACGATTTAAGACGTCCGTTACTAGTACGCTTAGTTTACTTACTTGTTTAGCGTTTAAAGTACTCATAACGGTACGTGGCTTACTGTCACGGGCTATTTGATATCGATTATATAAATCCATAAATAAGTCGACTTCATTATAACCGTTTAAGAAGATACCTTTTTGTTCAAGTTCTTCAACAACTGTGTAAATGTCAACGCCTACTAAATCCCTTTTATTCCAAGTACCCATGAAACGCTTATGTCCTAAGTGGTATGCAATATCGTTTGCGATATAATCAAGGTTTATTTTACCGATGTACTTCTTAACGTGCGTTAGGAAATCATTATTGAAATCATTTTCGTTTGTGCCATGTGGTATTGCTAAGCATCCAAGCAATATGTAGTCAATAATCAGTTGTGGATATCGTTTATTATAAGCATCCACTAAATGTGCAAATAATTCTTTTTGATTAGGTACATAAATATCGTATTCATCAATCGCAAAGCATTCATCCTTTAATTGCTCATAAACCATCATAGCATCACGTGTGTTGAACTCCATCATGTTTTCAGTGTAGGTGTCAACTGCTTCGTACAAAATGCCGTATAAAGAGTTTGCAGCGATTTTAGCCATATACTGTGATGTACTTCCTAATGATAGGAAATGTTTTCTTAGATTTAAGAATGAGTCGCAAACCGATGCAAGTGGTGAAAGTTTACCTTTGGTTTCAATATTGTACCATTCTTCATCTTTGAAGGTAGCACCTTGCTTAGTCATGAAGTCACGTTCTCTAAGTGTGTACGAAGCGCGATACTTGCCGTTCGCTCTTATGTTCGTTTCACTAAATGTTGGATGCTTGATGGTGATTGGATTAAAATCAACATGTTCAGGAATGTCAACGTAACCACGAATGAAGCAGTAAGAATTGTTAATTCTTGGTGGTGTACCTTTACCATGTGTAATCTTAGCATTACGTAAATCTTTTAATGTTCTAATGATACCAGGATAAGCCGATGCAATGTCAGCGTAAGCACCGTGTTTGGTTGATCCATAGCGTATGGTTTCAATATAAGCACCGCTATAGGTTTCAGTTGCTAAACAATAGAAGTCCTTTACGAAATCATTTCCATAATTCGTTGCCCAATCGTCTAAGTAGTCTTGGATGCCGATGCTTGAAATCTCATTCGTTAATCTTGATGAAATGACTTCTTCATCGCTCGTACTTTTCTTTTCTTTGTTGTAAAGGGTAGCAACAACCGCAGCTCGAGCCAATGCACCTTGTGAAATTAAGTTCTTAGGAAAGTGACCGAAAGCATCGTAGAACTCATGTTGAACCGCCATGCCTAAGTCGTAACAAGCACGAGCATCTAATTCGTTTGAGAGAAGTACGATGTCATTGCGATATTTAGAGTCATTATCAAATCGTTCCCAATCAACAATGTGTGCGGAAGCATCGACCTTGTGATAGTATTTTAAGCGTTTAGTGGCTTCGGCTTCTAAATGGTTCTCAAACAATTGAGCAATATCATATGCCCATACCGTTTTAAGTTTCACATCACCTGTTTCATAAAAGAAGAATTGAACGCTTGAACGCATTGCGTTTTTAATTCCAAACTTGAAGCGACCCATTGTAATTTCAATAATAGGATGTATTATCCATTTACCATGTTTCCGATCCCACTCACCACTAATGTTACCGAAGCGTTGCAATGCCCTAATTTGTTCGTGTTTTTCGACTAAAAGTAAAAATTGCTTCAATAGAATAAATGGATCAAGTCGATTCCAATAAGATAGCGAAGCGTTTTTATAGTATGCTCCACGTACCCACATTAATAGGTAGTCAATGAACTTAGCTGTATAATATCGGTAATTGTTACCATCATATACGCCTAGTAATTTTAACTCACCTGTTTTCGCATCGGTTTCTAAGTCAAAAGAAATCAATTCAAGTGGCGTGTCGCTTATTTTATTTAGATTGATATTGCCATAGACTGTGATTAGTCCTGGATGTTTTAAACTGCGACCTTCGATGGTTAAGTTGTCAGTACCAACGAATAGATCATTCGACCTACGTGCCATCTTATTAGTCCTTTCTTATTTAGAATACCATGACTGGCAAATATATATCGCCATCGTGTTTATCAGGTATTAGATTTTGTTCGTAAAATTGTAACGCAGCTCCATCTAGTGAATTATCTAAAACAAAAGCGTGCCAAACAACAGCGAATCCGTAACCAGCGTAATCATCAAAGCCATTTTTTTTGTTAATGAACTTTGCTAATCGTCTAATTTGAAAAGGAAAATTTGAAACATCACCATCACCTTTAGCCCATTCTTTCCATGTTTGCTTACGGTCATCTACGGTATTACGTGGTAATATAATTGCTTTACGTTTTTTGAATTCTTTAATAGGTATCAATTTAGGTGGTTGTGTTGGTTTATCGGTAATACCATATTTTTCTTTAAGTTTTACCCACCCTAAATCTCTATCCTTTTTCGCTAATAGGTCATCGCCTGTAATGTTTCGAATTAACGCATATTTTATACGCCTATTTAAATTACGTTTTTGATTACGTGTTAATTTCTTTTCTTCAGCAGTTAAAAGTTTTTTAGCCATATTCTAACTCCTTAGATTTTTCGTGTAAAATTAATACACAATTTATCTTCAATTTTTTTATAAGACCAAAAACGAGCCATTCTTGCTAAATCGGTGTCTCCTGTTTCTCTTTTTACAATTCGATACTTAATTAAACGTCTTTTTTCATTAATAGATAATCTTCGTTTTTTGTATGTGCGTTTCATGATTTTCTACCTGCTAAATAATCCGTAATCTTAGAGCGTTCAGCTTTCTTTATTCTAATTAATGCATCCACATGCTTAGATGAATAATCTTTGAGTAAATTGGCTTCACGTGATGTGAAGCCTGCTCTACGCAACGCTCGATATCGTTTTTTTCGTTCTATTTCATTTTTCATTTTGTTACCACCTTTAAAAATAATTTGAAGCGTTCTTTGTCTTTTTCTTGTGCGATCGATGTAATAACATAGTCGGTGAAGTCGATTCGTACGATGTCACCACATTTGAAGCAGTAAAATGTGAACCACTCTTTAAGCATTTCAAATCACCTTCCAAGTCGTAAGATGTAATCATTAATCCACCATAGCCTTTTTCATCAGCTCTTTTAAGTTGGCGTTCGGCTAATTCTTCAGTAACGTAAGTGCCATATATGACATATTCGTTTATTGAACGGTCTTTGAAAAATAAAACGTATATCTTATGTTTCATTTGCGTCACCTTGCATTTTAAATAGGACATCACCACATAACCACGCTAATATAAAGGTTAAATCTTTTGATTCAATCATTTCACATTTAGCACCCATGTTATTAATGCCAATAATGACATCAGGATATGGGGAGTATATGAAACGTCCTTTGAATTGTTCTTCAGGTTTGTCATTAAACTTATTGAACTCAACAAGCGATCGAATGACCCATATTAATACTTCGAAATGTGTTTCGTTTTTAACAATGAATTGTGGTAGATAATAATTTAAACCTAATTCTAATTTGTACTCATTGTTTTCTAAAATCTTTTCTTGGTCTATTTTAATCATCTCAAATCTCCTTTACATCGAATGTGTATTCACGTTGATGTGTCAATACTTCTAAGTAACGATCAACAACATCACGTGTAACACCTTCAAATACTAAATGTTCATGAAAAAATACATTGTATTTAGTGTTTTCTTTCTTTACTACAACTGTAAAATGTAACCGTGCCATAATATTAATTCCTTTCTAGGCTATCTCATCAGTACTAAGAGCCTATCCTTAGTTAGACCTTAGGTTAGGAGAGCACCTAAGGTTTCGAAATGGTTATTTGGAATTACGCCATGCTTTGTTAGTAAATAAAATAGGGATGTCATTGGAATCAATTAACTCATCAACACATAAATCAAATACATCTTTTTCGCAAACATAACATTCACGATCACTTTGTCCAGCATAATGTAAGCAATCTTGCCACTTACCTTCGTACATAATATCAGTGTCATAATCTCCGTGCTTTTCAAATACACAATATACTTTAGCCATTGTTTTTCACCTTTCATTTTTAGGAATTGTTTCCCTTGATTAATTTAATTATAAATCAAGTCCCTTAAGATGTCAAGGTTTTTATTCACTTTTTTTATTTTTATTTTCATGGCCATCAAATTGAATAACTTCGTTGGTGTTATAACATGAATAATAATTATCTATAATGTATTTTTTTAACTCATGTTGTTTAATTAACTGTTGTTGAAATGGTAAAGACCGATCAAAAATCAAAAGATCAATTTTATTAAGTACAGATTCATCTTCTATTTTAATGTAGGTAGGATGACATTCGATTATGTAATCAGTTTGTTGTCGTAATCTTTTAGTGGCTTGAGTAAATACTTGAGTTGAATAATATAAGGTGATTCTACGCTTACGTAATTGCGTTGCAAAAGTAGTAATTGCTTTATTAGACTTCTTAAAGATTTCGTAACTATCAGCACCTACTTGTATTTCATCTAAGAATACAACTGCATCGTATAGATCATCAGGTAATGTAGCAAGTTCCGCAAATGTTATATATTTATATGGTATTTCAGTTAAATGGAAGTTGGCATATATTTTACGTTTATCCATATTAAAATAACGGTGAGCAAGTATAGTCATAAATAATGTTTTACCACTTCCACGTCTTCCTACAATGCAAGTGATAGGATATTTCATCGTCCTACGCCTAAAAGCCTTTCACTCATGGTGACAGGCATTTCTTCAGCACTATTTAATGACTTACTCATTTCGATAAACTCTTTACGCCCTTGTCGTTTATTTGAAACAAGTAAGATCATCAAGCGATTCGTTAAATCACTCATTAATTTACTTTGGTACTTTTCGGCAAATAATTGCCCTTTAGTGACAGCTTTAACAAGTGGCATAGTTAAATCGGTCTTAAGTTCAATGTCTTGCTTAGAATAGATTTCTTCAAGTAATTTAAGTTCCTTTAGTTCTTGAGCAGATAATCTTTCTTCTTGTTGGTCAATGCCAAATAACGCATCAGTTGTGTCTTTAGCCATATTAAGCACCACCTATGATGCGCAATACTTCACGTATTTCTTTTAATTGGTCTAGAATAAGTTGTATCGATGTACTTCCTAAATAAGCAACAACGACAACGGCTAAGACTGTAGCAGCTCCCATGATCATCGCAATCGTTCCAGCATCTAACTTTTTATCGACAGCGTTAAAGATTTCACGAGCGACCTTAGATTCGATTGCCGTATTGAACTCTTGTGCAGTCCATAATGACTTTTTAAAGTTCAATGGATTGATAGGTTCAGGTACATCGGCTTGATAAATATAGCATGGTACATTCTTCGATAAGAATATATCATCCTTAGTAATAGTATATGACCGTTCACCGATGGTTAAGGTGTTGTTGTCAGGCTTAACCCAATAAGACTTGACACGTCTATCAGCGTATACGATGATTGCTTTAATCATGTTACGTCGTTTATAGACTTTTAATCCAACATATAATACAAGTAATAATGGAAATAAAAGCATTAATAATAAGCCATATAAGGGATTCATAGTTTTCTTCCTTTCTTTTTCTTAAATATTAAATCAAAAATAAATAATGGAAATAATAATGTTGTGATGATATAAGCGATTAAAAAGATACCACCTAATTGGATTGCAGCCATCGTTCGATGTTGAAATGATGGATATGGTGGTCTTAAATGAACGTGGACTTGCTTATAGTCATTTACAGTTTTATTAGCATTAAAAAATGCAAAAAATGATGCAATAATAAAATAAATAGCAATGTAGTCCATTATTTATACTCCGCAAAAAATACATAATAGATTTGCCATAGGATTAATCCAACAAATGTTAAGACTAAAGCCATGTGCTCCATAAAGATTATGCCACAAAAGACAAATGCACCAATGCTTAGTAAATTGTAAATACGTTGTCGTGAGATGATACCGACTAACACCAATGCTAAGGCTAACATGATACCAATGATAGCCATGCCATCCATTGAAAGTGGTACTGCTTCATATATTGTTAACATACTACTTACCCCCTAATGATGTCTATAATCATATATGCGATTGCAAATGTGATTGGATAGAATACTATTAAATTAATGAATACAGGTAATCCAGGTACTTGGAATGTCATGATTTTGAAAAATGCACTAATCATGTTTGTAACTGCGGAGAATCGACCTAACCATGTTTCAGGTGGTGGCGTGTCGAATTGGTCGATGATACCACTTGTACTTATTCCTAAGGCACTATCAGCAACAAGGGTGACTAGGATAAGGAATAAGACAAGTACAATAAGTGTCATGTATTTATTCATCTTACATACCCCCTTTGATTGCAGCCATAAATCCAAATAGTAAAGCACCACCTAATATGACGATCATATAAATTGGAAACCATCCCATGAACATGAATATAGTGCTTAATACGAAGTTAACACTAATAATGATTACAGGGCTTAAATTGAGCAATAATAATGAAACGGTTAATATAAGTACGATGATGAAATAAATAAGTGTACGTCCACCGACAGTGTTAAGTCCTGCTAATCCTAAGGCGTTCATGATGGCATCAGGTAAATCAAGTGTAGTTTCTTCAAATGCAAATTCTTGAGAGCGTTCCCAACGTGCGTATAAGTGTGCTTGAACACCTGGAATGTATTCATCTAATGCACCATCGAAATAATATTGCAAGCCACCATCATCTTCATGTTCAAACCATCCTTGAAAATCGTATCCAAATCGATATGGTTCAGGTGGTTCAAGTGGTCCACTAATTAATGAAGCATTGTAAGTAAAATAAACACTACCACGATCATAAAATAGGACTTTTTGTTCACCATATTTAGGTAAGATGATTTCACCATCTAATGAGTAATAAAAATTATCATTGAACCACGGAATTAATATATCGTTAACGTACTCATTAGGGAAGTTTTGATTCAAAACAATCGAAAGTCCAAAAGTTACAGCTTCATCTAATCTAGGATAATCATCGAGTTGCAACGACAATAAATCTAAAGTAACACGTCCGTAAAACTCCATGAAGTCTTTTAAGTCAGCACGACCATCAAGTTCACCATGTTCTAGTGGAATAATTTCAACATATAAACCATTTGCGCTATGAAAATAAAGAGCAGTACGATAGCCAAGCGTACCATATTCTTCAGCAATAAATGACAATGAAGGAATATATAGTTCCATTGTTTCAGTTAAGGCAGGTAATTCGTACTTTAACGACCATAATGTCCATGAGTCTACATCATAGTAACCGGTAAAGGCTTTAGATTCAACAGCAAAAAATAATGGACTTCCTAATAAAATTAAAAATATAACGATTTTTTTAATCATCAATAATCACTCCTTTCCCACCACCACTTAATGAAAAATAACCAATCACAAACATTAAAATTACTAATAAAATAATTATCCAAGCAGGAATGAACTCAAGGCTAATGAATGTAATGAACATTAGAAACGCCATGAACAATATAATAGATCCACCAGCTTTCATTAATCCTAATATAACAATTAATGATAGTATAAATACAATCGCAATAAACATTTTACCAAAAGGTGTTCCGAAGATTGTACCTGCTAAATAATCATCGATAGCATCTTCAATATCAGGTATCCATTTCGCATATAATGTAGCATTATCTTCAACAACATCTACATTAAATCGCCATATGTTGTTTAGTTCGATTTCTTTGTACCAACCACCAAAGGTATAGCCTTCACGTGTTGGAGCATTTGGAGCGACTAAGAAGTCTTGGTAGTTAACCGTTTGTGCAACTGGTGTTGGTGTGCCACCTTGAGCGTTGAATGTAACAGTGTATTCGTTAATTGTCCATGAAGCGAATAGGTTAATGTCTTCTGTGACATTATCTAATGTGAAATCCCATTCGTTTAAGAATGTTTCATTGTCAGTAAACCATCCAACAAATGTATGTCCTGTGCGTGTTGGAGCTGTTGGCTCAGTCGCAAGATTATTATAGTCTATCAATTGAGTGTCAACGGAAGTTCCACCGTTGGAAAAAAATGTGACTGAGTATTGATTGATAATCCATTGAGCATATAATGTTAGATCTTCATTGATTGCTTGAGTGCCAAACTGTTCTTCATCCCATTCATTTAGGAATGTACCATCATCATCGTACCAACCGTTAAATGTGTAGCCTAGGCGTGTTGGTGGTGGAGATGGTAAAGATGCAAAGTCACCACTTTCAACATTTTGTGAATCAATTGCAGTACCACCGTTGGAATTGAATGTTACGGTAAATACTTGTTTCCAAACAGCAAATAATGTTAGGTTGGATGTAACGGTCATTTCGGTAAAGTTCCAAGGACTAAATACAAGTGGTGGTCCTGGATCACTTATATAATCCCATCTTAAAAAATTGTATCCTACTCTTGTTGGTGGTGTTGGAGCTGTAATCGTGGTATCGTTTGTTACATTTTCGATGTTGTCAACGGAAGTGCCACCGTTTGAATCGAAAGTTACCTGCCATCCTTCGTACCATTTGGCATACAATGTGATGTCTTCGTTTACAGTATCGGTATCGAAATCCCATTCGTTTAGGAATGTAGAATCATCCGTATACCAACCTTGAAATTGGTAACCACTTCGTGTTGGTTCAGTTGGTTCTATTGCTAAATCATCGGGATCAACTTCTTGTGATGCAACTGCAGTTCCACCGTTGGAATTGAATGTAACGATATATGTTGAAATGGGATTTGGTTCAATATCAAATAATTCAACAGGACTGGTTCGATCGGTTGATGTTTGACCGTCTCCTAATCGACCATTTGTAGCACTACCCCATGTGAATACTCTTCCAGTGGAACTTAATGCACTTGAATGGGTAGTCGCCATTGAAAGTGCTATGATTTTATCGCCACTTGCCAAATTATTTAATGCTCCACTTGTTGTTATTTCAACAGGACTGGTTCGATCGGTTGATGTTTGACCATCTCCTAATTGACCATTTGTAGCACTACCCCATGTGAATACTCTTCCAGTGGAACTTAATGCACT
>OBJA01002083.1_pt1 | contig 12236 bp, 7 predicted proteins | sample 1519751 | NCBI WGS metagenome assembly OBJA01 (sample SAMEA3881238, study PRJEB22517) | soil metagenome | biome: lake sediment; feature: soda lake sediment; material: sediment, water from around vicinity | place: India | collected 2013-12-23 | depth 3 m
TCTCCACGGAATCCTGGATCAGTCCCTTGATCTCCCGCGCGGCACCGGCCGAGCGCTGCGCCAGGTTACGCACCTCGGCCGCCACCACGGCGAAGCCGCGGCCCTGTTCGCCAGCCCGCGCCGCCTCCACCGCCGCGTTCAGTGCCAGCAGGTTGGTCTGGAAGGCGATCTCGTCGATGACGCCGATGATGTCGGCGATCCTGTGGCTGGAGGCATTGATTTCACTCATGGCCGATACCGCCCTGGATACCACCTGGCCGCCCTGTTCCGCCTGGGAACAGGTGCCACTTGCCAGCTGATTGGCCTGGCGGGCATTGTCGGCGTTCTGCTTCACCGTGGAGGTCATCTCCTCCATGCTTGATGCTGTCTCCTCCAGGGCCGAGGCCTGCTCCTGGGTGCGCTGGCTGAGGTCATCGTTGCCCGCCGCGATCTCGACCGCGACGCCGGCGATATTGACCGAGCCCGCGCGCACGTCGGTGGTGATACCGCGCAGATTGCCGTTCATGTTCTTGATCGATTGCAGCACCCGGCCGATCTCGTCATCGCTGGTGACTTCGATCTGACGGGTCAGGTCTCCCGATGCGACGGCCATTGCCACATCCTCGACCTCACGCAGGGGACGCAGGATCGCCTTCGTCAGCATCCACGCAAGTCCCAGGCCGATGACGACCGCAGACAGGATCAGGGCAATGGCCAGGTTCCGGTGAAATACAAAATCCTCCTGCGCCTGCGCGTATTCCTGTCGGCCGACTCCCATCTGCAACCGCATCAGGTCGGCCGCATTGGCCTTGACCGGCGCATAAAGGTCATCCAGGCGGGTCTGGACCAGGCTGCGTGCCTCCTCGACCCGGCCCTCTCCCAGGAGCTTCAGCGTGGCGCCCAGTCCTTCCTCCACGAAACGGGTGCGCTCCAGCGCCCAGCGCCCGGCGATCTTCTCTTCCTCGGGCGTCAGGCTGGTAGCCAGGTAGGCATCCCACAAGGCCGTGATCGCGTCCCGGTTCTCGACGACCTTGCGACGATTCTCCGCGATCACCTCGGGACTGGGACGCGCAGCCGCATCCATGACCAGGATGCGGTTCTCCATCACCCGCTGCACGATTTCGCCGATCTGTCCTGCCGGCACGAGGCGGTCGTTATAGACTGTGGCGAGCCCGTTCTGGGTGCCCTGCATGCCGACGAGTGTCGCCCCGGTGGAGATCATGGCGAACAGCGCCAGGATGGCCACGATATTGACGATGCGGCCACGCACCCCCGGCCTTCGGAGCCTGCCCAGCAGTCCGAGCAGCCCGGTGCGGTACACCCGTCCTTCCTTGACCGTCCAGCCGCGCGCCTTGCCTTCCCGGAACCTGCGGTACAGGTCCTCCGCAAACTCGATCTGCTCGCGCCTGGGCCTAGTGCGCAGGGACATGTAGCCGACAATGCGGTCCTTTTCGTAGATCGGATTGGCATTGGCCTCCACCCAGTAGTAGCCACCGTCCTTGCAGCGGTTCTTCACCAGTCCCTTCCAGGACTTGCCAGCCTGTAGCGTGTCCCACAGGTCCTGGAAGGCCTCCGGCGGCATGTCCGGGTGGCGCACGATGTTCTGCGGCGCGCCGATCAGCTCCTCTTCGGTAAACCCGCTGATCTCGCAGAAGGTGCGGTTCACATAGGTGATGACCCCATGGACATCGGTCTTGGACACCACGCTTTCGCCATCGGCGAGCTCGCGCTCCTGGTTGGTTACGGGAAGATTCACACGCATGACTGTCTCCATTCACTGGGTGGCATCGCCACCGGTTCCGGAATCCAACCCGCCGGGTTCCGTCGCTTACATCCCTACATTCCCCGCGGCCACATTGCCGACACGGAAGAAGCGCATGATCTCCACCATGCGCTGGGCCTGCTCCTCCATGGAACGGGAGGCCGCCGCGGCCTCCTCCACCAGGGAGGCGTTCTGCTGGGTCACCTCGTCCATCTGGGTGATGGCCTTGTTCACCTGCTCGATACCCGCCGACTGCTCCTGGCTGGCGGCGGCGATCTCGGCCACGATGTCGGTGACCTTCTTGACACTGTCCACGATCTCGGTGAGCGTCTTGCCCGATTCATCCACCAGCCCCGAGCCCGCCTTCACCTTCTCCACGGAATCCTGGATCAGGTCCTTGATCTCCTTGGCTGCGCCGGCGGAGCGCTGCGCCAGGTTGCGCACCTCGGCGGCCACCACGGCGAAGCCGCGGCCCTGTTCGCCGGCCCGCGCCGCCTCCACCGCCGCGTTCAGCGCCAGCAGGTTGGTCTGGAAGGCGATCTCGTCGATGACGCTGATGATGTCGGCGATCTTGTGGCTGGAGGCATTGATTTCGTTCATGGCGGATACGGCCATGGATACCACCTGGCCGCCCTGCTCCGCCTGGTCGCGGGCGCCCAGGGCGAGCTGGTTGGCCTGGCGGGCGTTGTCGGCGTTCTGCTTCACCGTGGAGGTCATCTCCTCCATGCTCGATGCCGTCTCCTCCAGGGCCGAGGCCTGTTCCTGGGTGCGCTGGCTGAGATCGTCGTTGCCCGTGGCGATCTCCTGGGAGGAGGTGCTGACGGAATCGGAGGCGGTACGCACCTCGGCCACGATCTGCGACAGCTTTTCCACCATGGTCTTCATGGCCGCCATCAGGCTGGTCTCATCGCCAGCGCGCACCGGCACCTGCACGTCCAGCTCGCCGGAGGCGATGCGGCCGGCGATACTGGCAGCCTGTTCCGGCTCTCCACCGAGCTGACGCAGGATATTGCGTATGGAATAGAAGGCCAGCAGGCCGGTCGCCACCAGGGTCAGCACCGTCAGCACCAGGTACAGGTACAGCGTGCTTTGGGCGCTGTTGCGCATCATTTCGGCTTCCCGGTAGAAACTCTCGGCCAGGCCATCCTCCACTTCCTTGAGCAGGTTGATCTTGGCGCTGATCATTTCGAACCACTGGTCGGCGTTGACACCCAGGGGCCGGCCGTCGAGACCCTCCATGGCGACCTGCTTCATGCGCTCGGCCTCGGCCACTTCACGACCCGTCACCTTCTGACGAAAGAGCTGCTTCTGCTCGTCGCCGGCCGCCACCTCGAACTCGTGCAGGTAGACATCCTGGCTGGCCGCATTGGCCAGGAAGCGTGCCAGCAGGTCAGTGGAGAAACGGTTGGCCCCGAACACGATATTGAGCAGGGCTCGCTCGATGCCGGCACGCTCCTTGGCATGGGAGAAATTGGAATAGGCCGTGGCCAGACGGGTGATATCCCGGTCATCACTGAGCAGCATGCCCTGGCGACCCACCGCCAGCAGCGAGCCGATGGTGCGGGTGTAATAGCCGATGGCTTCCGTGCCGCTGATTCCCAGGCTGCTCACGGCACGGCGTGTCGTGTCCAGGTCCCGCAGGTTGCGCTCCGCCGCATCCAGTGCCCGGTTCAGCACGGGCGGGTAGGCGCCACGATCGAAGGCCTGGAGTGCGGCCTGCAACTCGGCCAGCCTCTGGTCCGAGGCATTGCGCTGGGCCGGGAGCTCGCTCGCGAAGCGTTCCCCCTTGCTGCCCAGGAAGCCGCCGGTCATGCCGCGCTCGATCTGCAGCTCATGGGCAAGGTTGGAGAACTGTACCGACAGCTCCACCAGCATCTCGAGATTGTGCATGGCCGTGCTGGTGCGCGAACGGTCCAGGACACTGTTGACGGAGAAGAACAACAGACCCAGCACCGGCAGGGCCAGCACCAGCATCAGGCGCGTACGCATGGTCATATTCTTGAATGAAATCATGGCTCGATTTCCTGTCTTTTGATTGCGGTGAACTACTACTCAGAATTCCTGCCATTCGTCGTCATTAACCACCGGACGGCGGGCAGGCTGTGGCGCAGGCCGGGCAGCAGCCTGCGGTCGGGCGGCCGGCTTCGCCGCCGGCTTAGCCTTGGCGGAGGCCGGCATCGCTGCCGGCGCACTGGCCATGGCCGTCAGAGCGCCCACCTGGAAGAACTCCATGGTCTCGACCAGACGCCGTGCCTGTTCCTCCATGGAACGGGAAGCCGCCGCGGCCTCCTCCACCAGGGCGGCATTCTGCTGGGTCACCTCGTCCATCTGGGTAATGGCCTTGTTCACCTGCTCGATGCCCACCGACTGTTCCTGGCTGGCGGCGGCGATCTCGGCCACGATGTCGGTGACCTTCTTGACGCTGTCGACGATCTCGGTGAGGGTCTTGCCCGACTCGTCCACCAGGCCCGAGCCTGTCTTGACCTTTTCCACGGAATCCTGGATCAGGTCCTTGATCTCCTTGGCGGCACCGGCGGAACGCTGCGCCAGGTTGCGCACCTCCGCGGCCACCACGGCGAAGCCGCGCCCCTGTTCGCCGGCCCGCGCCGCCTCCACCGCCGCGTTCAGCGCCAGCAGGTTGGTCTGGAAGGCGATCTCGTCGATGACGCTGATGATGTCGGCGATCTTGTGGCTGGAGGCATTGATTTCGTTCATGGCGGATACGGCCATGGATACCACCTGGCCGCCCTGCTCCGCCTGGTCGCGGGCGCCCAGGGCGAGCTGGTTGGCCTGGCGGGCGTTGTCGGCGTTCTGCTTCACCGTGGAGGTCATCTCCTCCATGGAGGAGGCCGATTCCTCCAGGGCCGAGGCCTGTTCCTGGGTGCGCTGGCTGAGATCGTCATTGCCCGAGGCGATCTCCCGCGCAGAGGAGCCGACGGCATCGGATGCCGTGCGCACATTACCCACGATATTCAACAGCTGCTCATTCATGGTCTTGAGGGCCGTCAGCAGCTTGCCCACCTCATCATTGCTCTTCACCTCGATGCGGTTGTCGAGATCACCCTTGGCGATGCGGTTGGCAACGGTGACAGCTTCGTTGATCGGCACGGTGATGGCGCGGATCAGCAGCCAGGACATCACCAGTGTCAGCAACATACCGAGTACGATGGCGGCGATGGAGATCATGAGCACACTGTTGTAGGAATCGACGGCATGCCGGTATTCCTCTCCGGCCACGCGCCCCTGCAACTCGATGAGCTTGAACATGTCCTCGCGAGCCTTGGTGAATTTGGGACCGGCATCCTGCGCGGCATTTATGCGGGCCTGCCCGAAGTCGCCGGACCGGGCGGAGTTCAGAGTGCGGTTGCGTGATTCGACATACGATCTCCAGTTGGCGTCGAAACTCCCGGCAAGCACCTCTTCCTCTGGCGTGAGCGTGGTCGCCATGAATTTTGACCAGAGCCGCGCGATCTCGCCATCCAGTTCTCGGGTATCGGCGATCATGCGATCGACGGTCTCGGATTTATCCGCGCTCATGGCCACCACGGCATTGGTACGGATTCGGTTGATCATGTCGATGACCAGACCCAGGTCCATGAGCGGGACCGCACGGTCTTCATAAACAGTCTGCAGACCGTCCTTCGCCTGGCCCATACCCATGATGCCGATGCCGCCTACGACGAGCAGCAGCGCAGACAACACGGACAGTGTGATGATCAGTCGCATCTTGATGGTGATCGATTTCATTGCATCTTCCTCTGATTGAATCCCGCGGGATTACTCCGCTGCCGTAACGGTGGAAATGGCTTCCATATCTTCCTGGCGAAGCAGTCGATCGATATCCAGCAACATGACCATCTGCTCATCGACCGTGGCCAGGCCGCTGATGAAATCGGCATCCACCACGGTACCGAAATCAGGCTTGGGGCGCACATCGGCAGAAGCGATATTCAATACGTCGGACACCGCATCCACCACGATGCCAAAGGTGCGCTCGCGTCCTGCTGTCACCAGTGACAGCACGATCACCACTGTCGTCGGTGTGTACTCCACCGCCTGCAGATTGAAGCGCATGCGCAGGTCCACGATGGGCACGATGGTACCGCGCAGGTTCAGCACGCCCTTGAGAAAGGCTGGCGCATTGGGAATCTGGGTCACGGGCGTCCATCCCTTGATTTCCTGCACCCGCAGGATGTCGACGCCATATTCCTCATCGGCCAGGGAAAAGGTCAGGTACTGGTTGGACGCCGCGTCGCCGCTGCCTGCCTCCAGCTCCCTCGAACGGACTTCCGTGGTGATTGCCTGTGTCATATCGTCTCCTTGGGCACGCTAGGCGCGTTTGCGTTCGACATCGTGGACCGGGGATGTGGTCATGCGGATCAGGCCGGGGATATCCATGATCAGGGCCACCGAGCCGTCACCCAGTATGGTGGCGCCGGACACACCGTCCACGCGCCGGTAGTTGGATTCGAGGCTCTTGATGACCACCTGCTGCTGGCCCAGCAACTCATCGACGAAGATGCCGGCCTTCTGGCCGTCCCCTTCCGCCACCACCAGCAGGCCCTTGGTGAGATCCTCGGTGTCCGCCTCGATATTGAACACCTGGTGCAGGCGGATCACGGGCAGGTACTCGTCGCGCGAGCGATACACCTCCGCCTTACCGGCGACGGCGTTGATGGATTCCGGTTTCGCCTGCAGGGATTCGATGATGGAGACCAGGGGAATGATGTAGATCACACCGCCGACACGGACCAGCTGGCCGTCGAGGATGGCCAGGGTCAGGGGCAGGCGGATGGTGATGCGTGAGCCTTCCCCTTCCCGGGAACTGATCTCCACGCTGCCGCCCACGTCCTGGATATTGCGCCGTACCACGTCCATGCCCACGCCACGCCCGGACACATCGCTGACCACCTCCGCCGTGGAGAAACCGGGCTGGAAGATCAGGTCGCACACCTTGTCGTCGGGCAGCGCCTCGGCCTCGGCCGCGCTCAGCAGGCCACGCTCCACGGCCTTGGCCAATACCTTCGCGCGGTTGATGCCGGCGCCATCGTCGCTGATCTCGATGACGATATTGCCGCCCTGGTGATAGGCATTGAGCAGCAGGATGCCCGTGGCCGGCTTGCCGGCGGCCAGGCGCACCTCGGGCGTCTCCAGGCCGTGATCCAGGGCATTGCGCACCAGGTGCACCAACGGGTCACCGATCTTTTCCATCACCGTCTTGTCGAGCTCGGTATTCTCACCGGACATGCGCAGGTCGATCTGCTTGCCCAGCTTGCCGCCCAGATCGTGCACCAGGCGCGGGAAGCGGTTGAAGGCGAAGCTGATGGGCAGCATGCGGATACGCATCACCGATTCCTGCAGCTCGCGGGTGTTGCGCTCCAGGGCCGTGAGACCGTCGCGCAGTTTTTCCAGCCTGGCATTGGCCCCGCTCTGCACCAGGCCATTGCCGATCTCGCCCAGCATGGACTGGGTGATGACCAGCTCGCCCACCATATTGATGAGGTCGTCGATCTTGTCGATGCTGACGCGGATGGACGTGGTTTCCCCGCCACCCGCGCCGCTGCGCCGCTCGCCGCCGGCGCGCCGTTCCTTGCGTCGACGCTCCACCAGCAGTTCGCCGGCCACGCCCTCGCCGGGCTCACCGGGATCGCCTGCCCCGATCACCGGCTGTACCGGTGCTTCCAGGGGCTGGATCTCCAGCTCCGCCTCGTCGGCGACCCAGGCGAACACCTCGTCCACCTGCTCGCGGCCGATGTCGCCCCGCAGCTCGATGTCCCAGGCCAGGTAACAGGCCTCCGGGTCCAACAGCGACCACTCGGGCATGCGTTCGGCATCCACCCGCACCTGCATCTCGCCGAGGCTGCCCAGCTCACGCAGGATACGCAGCGGGTCATTGCCGGTGCGCATCATGTCCTGGTCGGGCTTGAAGCGTATTAACCAGCCCGCAGCAGCCCCCATCTCCCCCCGGGAGAAGGCGCCCGCAGGGCGGATGAGGGAATCAGCCGTGACATCAGACCCCTGCGCCAGTACAACACGCAGTTCCTCCTCCACCGCCTCGATCTGTTCCGCGTCGGCCTCCGTACCACCCTGGGCCTCCGCCACCAGCATGCGCAGGCTGTCCACGGCGCGCAGCAGCAGGTCCACCTCCGGCTGCACCACCTGGCGGCGGCCGTCGCGCATCTCGTCCAGCAGGGTCTCCATCAGGTGGGTGAAGCTGGCGATGTCCAGGAAACCGAAGGTGCCGCTGCCGCCCTTGATGGAATGGGCGGCACGGAAGATGCTGTTGATGACCTCCGGCTCCGCCGCGCCCACGTCGAGATTGAGCAGGGCCGATTCCATGTGATCGAGCCCTTCGAGGCTTTCCTCGAAGAAGGTCTGGTGGAACTGTTCCATGTCCATGGTCATGGTGGTTACCCGAGCACCTTCTTGATGGTGGTGAGCAGCTGTTCCGGGTTGAAGGGCTTGACGATCCAGCCGGTGGCGCCGGCGGCCTTGCCCTCCTGCTTCTTGTCCGCCGCCGATTCGGTGGTGAGCATGAGCATGGGGGTGAACTTGTAGGCCGGCAGGCTGCGCAGGTTCTTGATCAGGGTGATGCCGTCCATCTTGGGCATGTTCACGTCGGTGAGCACCAGGTTGACGGCCTTGCCGCGGGCCAGGGCCAGGGCCTGTTCCCCGTCGGCCGCCTCGACCACGTCGTAGCCGGCGCCCTTGAGGGTGAAGCTGACCATCTGCCGCATGGAGGCGGAATCGTCGACCGCGAGTATGGTTGCCATGATTGAGGTTCCTCTACTGTGATTGCACGGGTTCGGGGGACAGTCCCAGCGCGCCGTCCAGGCCGAGCAGGGCGGCGGCTTCATGGAGCTGGGGAGAAGGCTTGCGCCAGTCCGGCGCACGGCCGGCCTCACGGGCGGCGCGGTGGAAGGCGAGCAACCATTGCAGGGCCGCACCGTCCAGCTGCTCGACGGCGGAGGCGTCGAGGGCCAGGGGGCCAGCCTTTTCCAGGGCCTGGTCGAATTGGGGATGCAGCTCCGCCAGCTGCGCGATCCCGAGGATCGCGGGCAGGCGCAGCACGCGGGTGCGCGCACGGGAGCTCTTGGGGGTGTTGCCTTCCGCCACAGCCTTCCTCCTCGTCGATGGCCTGGCAAGCCGCTGCGAGGGATACGCGCGGTTCCAGCTCATCCACATTCATTGCGAGGAAAGGCGGGGTCGGGGCCTTTCGGATCGGGGTCCGCCGGGATTCCGTCAGGAAAATGCCGGCGGGCTGTCAGCCTTGTCAGGGTGACAGCCTCCCTAGCGTCCGCCAGCACGGAAACCTTAGTGCAGAACGCCAGTTCGGGGCGGCCACCCCCACGGGGTCGCCAAGGTCTTGACGGAATGGAAAGTTTGCAAGATACGGGCCAGCGACCCAAGGGACCTCAGAGGCTGTGCCCCTGCGCCAGCCAGGCCGGCAGCTGGCTGCCCGGCATGGGCCGGGCCAGCAGGTAGCCCTGCAGCTGGTCGCAGCCCTCGGCGCGCAGGAACTCCAGCTGCGCGCGGGTCTCGACACCCTCGGCCACCACCTGCAGCTGCAGGCGCTGGGCCATGGCCAGGACCGCCGAGACGATGGCGGCGTCGTCGTGGTTGTCGCACAGTTCGCGCACGAAGGCCCGGTCTATCTTCAGACTGTTGATGGCGAAACGCTTGAGGTAGGCCAGCGAGGAGTAACCGGTGCCGAAATCGTCGATGGCCACCCGTACCCCCTGCGCCCGCAGGCGCCGGATACTGTCCGCCGCCCGGCTCACGTCATCCATGAGGGCGCTTTCGGTGATCTCCAGTTCCAGTTCCGCCGGCGGCATGTCGTGGCATTCCAGCATCTCGCGCACCAGGGTGCAGACATCATCGCGGCGGAACTGGTGGGTGGACAGGTTGACCGCCATGGTCAGCGGCGGCAGCCTCGCCTCGCGCCAGGCCCGGGCCTGGCGACAGGCCTCGTGCAGCACCCAGCGCCCCACCGGTACGATCATGCCGGTATCCTCCAGGGTGGGAATGAAGTCCCCCGGGGGCACCAGGCCCTGGTCCGGATGACGCCAGCGCAACAGGGCCTCCACCCCCGTCACCAGGCCGGTTCCCAGGTCAAGCTTGGGCTGGTAATGCAACACGAACTCCTCCCGCTCCAGGGCCCGGCGCAGCTTGCTTTCCAGGTCCAGGCGCTCGAAGGCGCGGGCGTTCATGTCGGCGGTATAGAAGCGGTAGCTGCTGCGCCCTTCCGCCTTGGCGCGGTACATGGCCGTGTCGGCATTGCGCAGCAGTGTCTCGGCATCACCGCCATCCTGGGGATACATGCAGATGCCGATACTGAAACTGAGGAAGAATTCCCGCCCTTCCAGCACAAAAGGATGACGCATGGTATCCAGCAGCTTTTCCAGGATGGGTGCCACATCCTCGGGATGGTCCAGGTCCTCCAGCAGGATGGCGAACTCGTCGCCACCCAGGCGCGCCACCGTGTCACCCTGGCGCAGGCACTTGGCCAGCCGGCCCGCCACGGCGCGCAGCAGGCGGTCCCCGGTACTGTGCCCCAGGGTATCGTTGATCTGCTTGAAGCGGTCCAGGTCCAGGAACAGGGCCGCCAGCTGTTTGTGATGGCGCGTGGCACGTCCCATGGCGCGCTGCAGCCGGTCGAGCAGCAGCAGGCGGTTGGGCAGCTCGGTCAGTGAATCGTGGTGGGCGAGATGGTCCAGGCGCTGCTGGGTCTGCATACGCTCACTGATGTCCTTGCCGGCGGATACATAATGGGTGATCTCCCCGCTGTGCGGGTCGCGCAGCGGGGAGATGCTCTTTTCCTCGTAATAGAGCTCGCCGTTCTTGCGTCGGTTGATGAAGATCTCGCGGTATACCTCGCCGGCCTCCAGACTGCGCCACAGGCGCTGGTAGAAATACGCACCGTGCTTGCCCGATTTGAGCAGCCCCGGGGTCTGGCCCAGGGCCTCGGCACGCGTGTAGCCGGTGTTGCGTTCGAAGGCCGGGTTGACGTATTCGATGCGCCCACTGCAGTCGGTGATCATGATGGAGTCCGCCGTCTGCTCCAGGGCACTGGCCTGCTTGGCCAGTTCCGCGAGGTTGTGCCGCTGTTCACCGCGCAGGCGCTCCTGCTCGGTCACGTCCTCCAGCACCAGCAACAGGGCGGCGCGCCCCAGGCTGCCGAGGGCCGGGTGCAGGCGCTCATCGAGGTCGGTCAACAGGGGTGTGATGGTGGCCTCGAACCAGTATTCCGTGTCGCCGCGGCGGACGCGAAACCCCTGGGACGAGAGCGTCCTGGCGCCCTCCAGCGCCTCGCGGGCGCAGGCCAGCACCGCAGGGTCATCGAACAGCTCGGCCAGGGTACGGCCCACCAGGGCCTCGTGCCCTACCGCGAACAGGCGATCCACGAAGCGGTTGGCGGACAGGATCTCCAGGTCGGCGGACAGCACCAGCAGGCCGGCCGGCACGCTGCAGATTACGTTCTCCGCGTACTCCTTGAGCGCAAGTATCGAACGCCGGTCGGCGTGGAAGTAGGTTTCCAGCGCCAGCCCCATGTCGAAGAACACGACCTTGAGCAGGGCACGCACCGCCGCCCAGCGTTCCTGCCGGTCCCCCTCGCCCTCCTCCCAGACCTCGGGCAACAGTTCGGTGAGGTATTTGCAGTAGGCCCCCAGGTACCATTGCGCATCCAGGCCCACGCGCTGGTGGGTCAGGCCGACACGCAGGCGGTCCTGTACATAGTCGGCGCCGTACTCGCCGCCGCTGAGGCCATCGAAATAGTCACTCTGCTTGTGGCGCAGGCGTGCCTGCAGCTCCGGGGTGGCGATCAGCTTGCGGGTGCTGTCGAAGCGCAACAGGTGGGCATAGAAGCTGTCGATGAAACGGGCACGGGCCGCGTGCAGCTGTCCGTGCCGTTCCCGCAACAGGCGCACATCCTCCGCGCCGAAGCTGAGATAGGCCTTGCGGCGCGCGATCTCGCTCGCATCCAGGCCCAGTTCGGCCATGGCCGACTCCACCAGTTGCTCCAGGGGCATCATGCCTCTCCCCCCCCTGCCCGCCTGTCTATGGTCCAAGCCTGCCCCCCAGTGCGTATCAGGACGCAGGCGAGGCCGTACCGGCCCGGGGGGCGGGTACGGGAAACGGCTGCGTCGATTGCTTGACATCGTGTCCCAGCGCCGGCGGTGGTATCCGGCGAACAACAGGGTCCATCTGTCGGGAGCGGGCTCGGAGCTCCGGGCACCTGTGTGCTTAGTTCTTCCTGCTACCGCACACTCTTGACCAGAATCCGACAAAAATCAAGGGGCTTTAAACCCGACTAGTAGTCCTTCAAGTTGATAATTACGGATACCCGTTCACACCACATGAGGACACCAGACGGCCTTGATGGCCACGGAAGCACACGGGAAAACACGGAAGGACTGCATTGCTGCCAATAAAAGCCACCCGTAGGAGCGGCCTCTGGCCGCGAATGCCCGGGGTACCACACAGGGTTCGCGGC
>OBJA01002084.1_pt1 | contig 12219 bp, 11 predicted proteins | sample 1519751 | NCBI WGS metagenome assembly OBJA01 (sample SAMEA3881238, study PRJEB22517) | soil metagenome | biome: lake sediment; feature: soda lake sediment; material: sediment, water from around vicinity | place: India | collected 2013-12-23 | depth 3 m
CGATAAGTTCAAAGGAGGGCCTGTTGGAATTTCAACCATTGCAACTGCAGTGGGTGAAGACAGTGGTACAATTGAAGAGGTTTATGAACCTTTTCTTATTAAAGAAGGATTTATTAATCGTACCCCACGAGGGCGCGAAGCAACTGAGCTGGCATATAAACACCTGGGCCGGATTTATTACAGAGGTCAATCCGGAAATCCTACATTATTTTGATTCTATCAGCTTAATTTCAAACAGGCGGGGCCATAATTTTCCGGTAACAAACAAGCGGTCTCCTTGTTGGTCGTAGGCAATGCCATTTAGGTAATCAACTGTATCGGTGGGATTGATATACATTTTTAATATGCCATCCATATTTACTTCTGAAAGTACTTTACCTGTTTCAGGGTCAATCTGAATAATCATATTTGTTGTATAAACATTTGCAAATATGGTTTTATCAATATGTTCCAGTTCATTGAGATAATTAACAAGGCCGGCACGGTTGGCTACCTGTACTTTTTTTACTTCTGAATAATCAGTCGGATCAAGCCAGATAAGTTCATGCGTTCCATTGCTCATAATCAGATGCCGGCCATCATTTGTCAAGCCCCATCCTTCCTTTGAAGAATACCTGAAACTGTCAATCAGAGCAAAATTGTCCAGATTATAAACAAATCCTTTTTGAGCACGATAAGTAAGCTGATAAACTTTATTATCTAATATGGTTATGCCTTCACCAAAATATTTTGAATCGAGTAAATGCTGCATTACGGGTTTCCCTGTTTTTAGATTTACCTTAAACAAGCCCGATCGTCCATGTTCACCAGTGCCTTCATAAATATATCCATCATGAAATTCCAGTCCCTGGGTATAAAATTCAGTATTATGAGGATAATCCCTGACTACTGTGTAGTTATATTTTTTAGGTGGTAAATCAGACAGAACTGTAATAGTGGCAGTACGCGTATTGCTTACATCATCTGTTTTTGTTGCTATTACATGGAAAGTAGAGTTACCAAGTTCATCTAGTTGAATACCTTCTACAGTAAAGTCCAGATTATCATTTTCTTCTATTAGCCTGCCATTATGATACAACTTTATATTATCAATTTTCCCGTTGCGAAGCTTCGTTTCAACTTTTACAGCTACAGTACTACCAAATACATAATTGTTAGTGGCTGGTAAAACGGTAATATTACTAACAGGCTTGCGCGACCTTTTTGATTGGTTGGAACAGGAATAGGAAGCCACAACAATAAACACCAGTAAAAGAAATAAAATGCCAGCCTTTTTCATATATCGATTTTTTCAGTAAGTAACATCTGTAAAAAGATAATGGTTTTTTTTTCAAAAGTAATAATTAAACGAAGTGTTTCAATCGTTGGTATACAATACAAATCAATACTATCTTTGTCCGAAACTTTTAGAACTTTGAATCCTTTTAAAAAATTAGCTGGCGATACAGCCATTTATGGCACAAGCAGCATTGTTGGGCGGTTTCTTAACTGGGGGTTGTCCCCCTATTACACATTTGTTTTTATTACTGAAGAATTTGCAGTAGTAACCAATTTGTATGCATATGTAGCTTTTTTTCTGGTTTTGCTGACATACGGAATGGAAACAGCCTATTTTAGATATGCCTCAAAAAGTAAAGATCCTGAAGAGGTTTATTCTACTTCTCTGGTATCTTTATTTTTTACCTCGTTTTTGTTTGTTATAGCAGCAATTACTTTCAGTGAGCATATAGCCGGATTCATTGGATATCCTGATTATTCTCATTTTGTAGTATGGCTGGCATTGATTTTGGGCATTGACGCCTTAACAGCCATACCTTTTGCACGGCTAAGATTAAACAACAGGCCGGTAAAATTTGCAACCATCCGGATAATTAGTATTGCCTTCAACATTGGATTCAATATTTTCTTTCTTTCTGTTGCTCCGTATTTTTATGAGAAAAATCCACAATCTGTGATATCTCTGGTATATTCACCTGAAATTGGGGTGGGTTATGTTTTTATTTCTAATCTGCTGGCTTCCATTGTAACTTTATTGTTGTTGATTCCTGAAATTATAAAGATAAACCTGCGTTTCAGCCAGCAACTATTAAAAACAATGCTATGGTATGCCTTTCCTGTTTTGATAGTTGGAGTGGCTGGAATGGTAAATCAAAATATTGATAAAATTCTGATACCATTTCTGGTAAGTGAGGAGCAAAACCCGATGCACCAGCTTGGAGTATATGGCGCCAATTTTAAGCTTGCTGTTTTAATGAACATGTTTATTCAGGCATTCAGATATGCTTTTGAGCCCTTCTTCTTTTCAAGAGGTGACACTAAGAATGATCCCAGGATATATGCTGATGTAATGAACTACTTTGTAATTTTTGGCTTGATAATTTTCCTTGGAATGGTTCTCTATATCGATGTGATTAAAATAATTATAGATCCCGGGTATCATGATGGACTTAAGGTTGTGCCTATAGTTCTTATGGGTAACCTGTTTTTCGGAATTTATTTTGCCCTTTCATTGTGGTATAAACTCACAGATATGACCCGATACGGAGCTTATATTGCTCTTACCGGTGCGGCATTTTCACTTTTGCTGAATTTTTTATTGATACCTGTTTGGGGTTATATGGGATCGGCTGTGGCAGTTTTTTTTAGCTATTTTATAATGATGGTATTTTCTTACTTTTTAGGCAGAAAATATTATCCCATTCCATACAACCTAAAAAGAATAGGTACTTATTTTGGTGTTGCCATGATTTTATATGCTGCTTCTTTTTTTACTTCTGCTCAGCCACCATTGATCCGGTATTCTGCAAACACTTTTTTCCTGATATTTTTCCTGGCAATTGTTTATAAACTGGAAGAAAATCAAATAAAAGGATTATTCAGACGAAATTTAATCAAATAAATGAATTAAATATCAAAAAGTATTATTTTTGACACAATGAAAAGACTGATTAAAAAAACCATTGCACTAGCCAGCGATCATGCCGGATTTGATAAAAAGCAGGTAATTATCCGCTTTTTTGAGAAAGAAGGAATTTCTTTTAAAGATTTTGGTTGTTATTCAAGTGAAAGCTGTGATTATCCTGATTTTGCTCATGCCATAGCCAAAGCAATCAACTCAGGAGAATATGAACAAGGGATTACATTTTGTGGAAGTGGACAGGGAATAAATATTACTGCCAACAAATATCAAAATGTACGTTCAGGGTTATGTTGGAATGCTGAAATTGCCAAGCTGGCCAGAGAGCATAACAATGCGAATATTTGTGCCATACCGGCACGTTTTGTAAATGATGAGCAAGCAGTTGAAATTGTTAAGGCTTTTTTTGATGCAGAGTTCGAAGGAGGCCGGCATGCTTCCAGAATTGCAAAAATTGCTGTTATCTAATGCCTGTAAATAATTCTGTAGTGTTGTAAATAATTTTAAATTGTTTGATATGCTGTCTAACACGTGTAAATATGCTCTCAGAGCGCTGATTTATCTGGCAAAATTTTCCAGGGAAGAAAAAATGATCGGCATTAAAAAGATTTCTGAAGACTTGAATCTTTCTTCTCCTTTTTTAGGTAAAATACTTCAAAATCTGGTGAAACAAAAATTGCTTATCTCCACGAAAGGTCCCAACGGGGGCTTTGCCCTGGCTAAGAAATCATCAGAAATTACCCTTTGGGATATTGTAACCAAAGTTGACGGAGAAGAGTTCTTTACCAATTGTCTTATAAGGCTTGAACCTTGTAAAACACACGATGATTCAAAACCGTTGTGCCCGGTGCATAGTCAATACGAAAAGCTGAGAAATGAGATTGCACATTTTTACCAGGATACTAATCTGGAAATTGTAGGCCAGGATATAGAAAAATACGAAGACCTGGTAAAACTTTAGCGGACAGTCGTACAGCTAGAAGTACTTTTCGGCTCGGGTTCCTGCAATAAAAAAATGGAAAAAAACCAAAGCCATGATAATTCCCGCTGTATTGGCTAAAAAATCATAAAAATTGCTGCTTCTCGATGAAGAAATGATGTGTTGTACTGTCTCAAGTATTCCTGAAAGTAATACTGCTACCAGAGGAGCATAAAACAAGTGATTCAATTTTATTTTTTTGAATGGTACGAACAGCAACAGGCAAAATATAAAAAACAATCCAAAATGCACCAGCTTGTCGAAGTGGGGGATTGACAGAAATGGCTTTTTAGGCAGCGAGCTTGCGGGGATAAATAATCCGTAACAGATTATAAGCAGCCAGACAATAGGTTTCAAAAAATATTTTAAAATCATAAAATCGTGTCTCTGTTAATAGCAGCAAAGTAAATAAAAATCGATGGCAGGAATTTATATTCACATACCTTTTTGCCGGCAGAAATGCTATTATTGTGATTTTTATAAAACTACAAACAGCAGCAGAACGGCAGATTTTATTTCAGCTCTTAAGAAAGAAGCTGAATTCAGAATAAACTATCTGAAAGGAGCGACAGTTAAAACTATTTACTTTGGCGGAGGTACTCCATCGGTACTAAACGAACACCAACTGTCTGGTATATTGAGCTTCCTGGATAAGCATTTTACGGTTGCTGCAACCGCAGAGATCACACTCGAAGCCAATCCCGATGATCTTACTCCCAAATATGTGGAATCGCTTAAAAAGGCTGGTGTAAACAGGCTAAGCATCGGGATTCAATCATTTAATGACCTACAGCTGAAAAAGATGAACCGGCGGCACAATGCACTGCAGGCAAAAGCTTCTATCATTCAGGCCTTTGAATCAGGTATTACCAATCTTAGCGCCGATCTTATTTATGGTTTGCCAGGTTTAACTACAGGTCAATGGGAGAACGACTTAAGTGAAATCTTTAAGCTGCCGGTGGTGCATTTATCGGCATACCATCTTACCTACCACCAGGGAACTCCGTTTTATACATGGCTAAAAAAAGGAACATTAAAGGAGCTTTCGGAAGCTGAGAGTGTGAAGCAGTTTCACATTCTGCTTGATAAATCTTCGGCTGCAGGATTTGAACATTATGAGCTTTCAAATTTTGCCCGCAACAGTCTTTATTCATCCCATAATAAAGCCTACTGGTTTGGTGAACCCTATCTGGGACTTGGCCCTTCTGCACATTCTTTCGATGGAAATTCAAGGAGATGGAATGTCTCTCATCTCGAGGCTTATATAAATGGAACAGAAAAAAACACACCTTACTTTGAGGAGGAGCAACTATCTGATAAAGAAAAGTTTAACGAGTATATTCTCACCCGTATACGCACCAAATGGGGCATATCACTGTCTGAAATTGGCACTTTGTTTGGAGATGATGCTGCAGCAGAGGTGAAACAAACTACAGATAAATTCATATCCTCGGGGAATATGACTGTTACCGAAGGCAGGTACGTATTCACCCGTGAGGGACTGTTTGTGTCTGATTCTTTAATGTCTGAATTCATGCGTGTGTAATGGTTTGATGAGATAAGTTTTGCCAACAGATTGGATTAAATAATGTTAATGCAATAATTGACTGTATTAAATATTTTATCTTAGCACGTTTTAAATAGTAAGGGTAGATGTTTGTAAAAATTGTAAACGAATCGGATAATCCATTGCCTCATTATAGTACAGCAATGTCGGCTGGTATGGATCTGCGTGCTTATCTTCAGGAGCCGGTAGTATTAAAACCTCTGGAGCGCAAGCTCATTCCCACTGGGCTTTTTATTGAACTTCCCAAAGGGTTTGAAGCGCAGATAAGGCCACGCAGCGGGTTGGCCATTTCAAAAGGCATTACTGTTTTAAATACTCCGGGTACAATAGATGCCGATTACAGGGGTGAGATTAGGGTTATCATGATTAATCTTTCGCAAGAGGATTTTGTTATTGAAAGCGGTGAACGAATTTGCCAAATGGTAATTGCATCCCATGAAACCGTGGAATGGAATTTGGTAGAGGAATTAAACGCTACCCAAAGAGGTACAGGTGGCTTTGGCCATACTGGAAAAAATTGAGAACAAATGAACAAAAATTTTAAAAAATGGGTGATTATTACCCTGTTGCCTGCTGCTATTTTTGCCTGTTCAGGCTCTAAATCTCTTGCACAACAGGAAATAGAAACTGAAGTTACTATTGATGAGCAGGAATTAAGACTTGAAGAGCAAAAGCAGATGGAGTTTGAATACCTGTTTGTGGAAGCTTTGAAAGAGAAAGCTCTTGGAAACCCGCAAAAGGCTATACAATATTTATCGGGATGCCTCGAAATTGATCCGAATTCTTCAGCGGCAATGTATGAACTGGCAACAATTCATGCTGAAAATAATGATTTTACAAGTGCCACGCTTTTACTTGAAAAAGCAGTTTCTCTAAACCCGGAGAATAAGTGGTACCAGATTTTACTCGCTCAAATCTATCAGCAGACAAGGAATCCTGGAAAAGCAGCTGAAATATATGCCAGGTTGTTGAAAAATGAACCTGAAAACCTTGAGTTGCTTTACATGAATGCGATGTTATATGCCAGTATCGGCAAAACAGATCAAGCCCTTGAAGCATTTGATCAATTGGAAAACAAGGTAGGAGTTAATGAACAGATATCGCTTGAAAAGCAGCAGTTGTATATAAACAAAGGCGAAATTGATAAAGCCTTTGAAGAAATTCAGAAATTGATAGATTTTGACCCAGAAGAAACCAGATATTATGGACTGATGGCGGATTTATATCATAGCCAGGGAGATACAGCAAATGCAATGAAATATTACCGGACAATTCAGGACATTGATCCTGAAAATGGTTTTGTTCATTTTTCTCTGGCAAATTATTACCTTCAAAATGGTGAATTGTCAAAATCATACCAGGAAACGAAGAAAGGATTTCAAAGCGAGGATGTGGATATTCAGACCAAGCTTCAAATGTACCTGTTGTTGACATCCAATCCTGCCCAGTCGGGGATAAAGGCCAATCAGGAAGAAGAGCTTATCAGCATTCTGATGGAGATACACCCCGGTGAATACCTGCTTCATACGGTACGTGCCGAATCGCTTTTAAAACAAGGTAAACTGCATGAAGCACGTACTGAAATTCTTAATGCCATAAACCTGGAAGCCAATGATTATCTGCTGTGGGAAAGGGTAATGTTCATAGACAACGATTTGCAGGAATGGGATAACCTGCTGGAGCACAGCAGCCGGGCTTTGGAACTTTTCCCAAACCAGCCGCAGGTTTACTTTATGAATGCAATCGCCTTATTGCAACTTGAAAATTATAACGAAACAATTGAAATTGCAGATGAAGGCCTCATGTATGTTGTCGATAATAAACGCATGGAAGGGCAGTTTCTGATGCTGAAGGGGGAAGCACATTACAAGATGGGTAAAGCCAACGAAGCATTTGAATACTTTGATAAGTCGGTAACACTTGACCCCGAAAACCATATAGTGCTTAACAATTATGCTTATTATCTTTCGCTTGCAGGGGAAAACCTCGATAAAGCAGAACGTATGAGTGGTAAGGTGGTGGAACGTTTTCCTGATAACTCAACGTATCTGGATACCTATGCATGGGTATTGTTTAAAAAAGGGGAGTATAGGCTGGCCCGCTTTTATATGGAATCGGCAATTAAAAATGGGGGAGAGAATAATTCAACCTTGCTTGAACACTACGGCGACATACTTTTTAAACTAAACCAGACTGAAGAAGCTGTAAAATATTGGGAGAAGGCCAGGGATTTGGGAGAGTATTCTGAACTGCTTGAAAAGAAGATTAACAAACGCACATATTTTGATTAGCAGATGATTGTAAAATACATGGGTTCAAAGGGCGGCACAATGTTTTTTTTAATCATTGCGCTTATTTCATTCATGACTTCATGTCGTACAGCGCGGGATGTACCTGCTGCCCGCCTGAAACCTATGTCGGCCGAAAAATTGCTTGACCAGGCCCGAAAAAATGCCTTTGAATTTGAAGATCTCAGTATCCGGCGAATCAATGTCCAGTTTTCAAACGATAATACCCGAACAAGCTTTAGGGCAAGTCTCAGAGCTACACGTGATGAAAAAATTTTGGCTTCTGTGAGTAAGCTTAATATACCGGTAGGAAGAATCTTGCTCACTCCCGAAGATGTTACATATATAAACTACATCGACAGGAACTATTTTATAGGTGATTATTCATTCCTTAGCAATATGTTGAATTTTGAAATGAATTTTAACGTGGTTCAGGCAGTAATTACCAATCCGGTTAAAACGGGATTATCAGTAAACGGAAATGATATTCAGCGATTTGAAACCTCCGTTGAAGATGGAAGGTATGTACTGCAACCGGTAATTCAGCAGGCAGGATATCAATCCGGGCAAAAAAAATATTTATTCAGAAACAGCCGGAACAATTTTCCATCCGGCAGTGATGAGCTGATGGTCCGGAAGCTGATGTTTAATCCGCATAGCTTTGTCCTCGAAAAAATGGTTATGGATGATCCCTTTGAAGATCGCAGGCTGGAAGTGAATTTCAGTGATTTTCAAAAAGTAGAAAATTATGATTATCCCGGCTCCATCGATATAAAGATGTTTTCGGAAAATGAACTCACAGAGTTAAATATTAAGTTAAGGGGATTTTCTACTGAGAAAGTGGATTCGATAGAAATAACAATTCCGGATCGTTATCAAAGAATAAGAAGCAGGTAACATATTTGTGAAAATCCTCTTTATACAGGTAAATGAAAGGCAGGTGCAAAAACCAACAACTTGATGTGTGAGAAAACGGAATGATTTTCAACAGAAACCGGTAAACTCCAAAAGTTCCCGAAAGGTTATCTTTCAGGTTCTGTCAGTCTTGTTGCTTTTACTTTATAATGTAGCATCTGCACAATCATTGTCCGATCTGCAGAAGAAAAGGCAGGCTGCTGCCCGGGAAATTGAGTTGACAAATAAATTGTTAAACCAGGTGCAACAACAAGAAAAAGCATCGGTTAACCGCCTGCAATTAATTAACAACAACATTAGCCAGCGCAACCAGCTTATTTCAGGATTAAATGCTGAAATAAGACTATATGGTGAATTCATTGCCAACAACCAATTGGTTATAGAATTGATAAAGGGGGATTTGGAAACAATGAAAGTTGAATACGCACGGCTTATCAGGCTAACCTATATAAGCAACAATTCAAACCACCCCTTGTTGTTTCTCCTTTCGGCTGAAAATTTTAACCAGGCATACCGTCGTTTATTATATATGAAACGCTATGCCGAAGTAAGAACCTCCCAGGCAGCAGCAATGGATCAACTGCAGCAGTTAATGGCCCAAAAAGTGGAGCAACTGGAACTTCAGCGGCAAACACGACAGTTGTTGCTCGACGAAGCAAGGGAGGAAACACGAAAACTTGCACAGGAGAAGAATCAGCAAAATCAGGAAGTCCAGAAGTTGAAAAACCAGCAGCGCGACCTGAAGCAGAAACTGGAGCAGCAACGAAAGGCCGAACAACAGCTGGAGCGGGAAATACAAAAGATTATTGAAGAGGAAGCCCGGAAAAAACGTGCAGCCGGAGAACCTGCCTATGCACTTACCCCTGAACAGAAGTTGATTGGCGACAACTTTGCTCAAAACCGGCTACGCCTGCCATGGCCTGTAGAACGGGGGATTATAACTGAAAGGTTTGGAATCCATCGCCACCCGGTACTCGAAAATGTACAGATACGAAATAATGGTATTAATATAGCTACTGAACCGGGTGCAAAGGCAAGGGCTGTGTTCAATGGAGAAGTTACACGCGTTTTCGGAATTTCAGGCGGTAATTCTGCTGTTATAATCCGGCATGGTAACTACTTATCGGTCTATTCAAATCTTCGGCAGGTAATTGTTAAAACTGGCGATAAGGTGAGGGAACGCCAATCGATAGGCACGGTTTATACCGACCCCGACGATGGCAACAAAACCATTCTCAAGTTCCAAATTTGGCACGAAAACCAAAAATTGAACCCCGAAGAGTGGCTGGGTAAATAGGGATATTATTCTTTTTAACCTGAATATCCTGATTTTTCCTCGCAGAAAATATTCAATACATATAAGCTATACTCCAGGTTGATGATTATGTATTAGAATCATCAATAAATTACAAATGTTTTATTAAATTTGATTAGGTGTACCTGCAATTGCCTTAACCTATTTTTCAGGATGCACTGGCTAAAAAATTTCTAAACCAATGTCAATAGAAGCTTCATTCCATGCACCAGGGAAAAATCTGGAATGGCTTGTGAACCAGTTTTTGGTGATTCGGTTTGACGGGAAAACCGAACTTCTGGAAAAATTCATTCCACGAAGCGATATTTCCCTGGTGTTTCATTTCAATGCACCTCCGGCAATGCTCAAACCTGAGCAGGTTACCCTTCCGTACTTTTTTATTGCCCCTGTAATTACCCAGGCCAGCCTGCTGCGTATTAACAAAAAAAATGTTTCATTTATAATTACCTGCAAACCCACTGTTTTTTCACGTGCATTCAATTTAAGCCTGATATCCGGTACACATCCATATTTGTTGCTGCCTGATAAAATTTTTCGTCCACTATGGCAAAAGCTTTGTAAGATAAGGGATTCAGCCCAATGGATTATGTGTTTCGAAGAGTTTATCATGGCTTTATTTCCCTTTCCTTATGTTCCCGATGAAGTGGATAGGTTTTATGACCGTATACTTGCCGAGGGAATTCACACACCGGTTAATGAACTATCAAAAAAGTTTCCGGTATGCAAGCGTACCATTCAGCGGCAATTTAAAACCCGGCTTGGCGTGTGTCCCAAAATCCTTGCTCGAATTGTAAGGCTGAATTATATTCTGGCGAAATTGAGAAGTAACGAACCACCCGATTATCAAAATTTTGTTTTCGAAGGAAATTACTTCGATCAGACACATTTTATCAAAGATTTTAAAAACATGATCGATGAAACTCCCAATTGTTTTTTCCGGCGCGACCTGGTTAATGTAAAAATTCTTTCAGGTTTTAATATTGGGAATTAATTACTTAAACTGTCGTTTTTTTACTATCAAATTTTACTTAAATCTTCTTGCTTTAGGTAGTGTAACCTTTGTAAATAAATGTATCATGAAAATTTTTAGTTGCCTCTCAATCGGTTGTTTAATCTTTTTTTTGATGGCTTTCAGTGAAAGCAGTGCCCAAATCATTAATCCCAAAAAGTCTGCTAAAGAGCAAGGATCAAAACGTGTCAACTCTAAATTAGATGAAGGGATCGACAACAGTCTGAATAAATTAGAAGAAGGTATTGGAGGAATTTTCAAAAAGAAAAACACTCCGGGGAATGAAGAATCTGAAAACCAACCGGCAGAAGAGGAGGGACAGGTGGTTCCTGAATCCCGGTCAGGTAATATTGCAACTTCAGGAACCAACCAGCTTAAACTGGTGAGCACTACCCAGTACGATTTTGTTCCCGGAGACAGGGTGCTGTATTTTGAGGATTTTTCACAGGATGCAATCGGTGATTTTCCCACAACATGGACTTCCAACGGAGGAGGAGAGGTGAAAACTGTTAATATCGCTCCGGGCAACTGGTTTCACATGAATGGCGATAATGCAGTTTATTGTTATATGAATCAAATGGAATTTCCCCAAAACTTTATTATCGAATTTGATATTATTCCGGATGAGGAGTACAGTTATGGAATTAAGTTTTCACTTTACAAAGATAATCCCGAAGAACGGAGGGAATTAAATGATGACTTGTACCCAGGCCTTGAGGGGTTTCATATTAATATTAAAAAAGATGGATGGGAAACCAGAGGATACAGGAATACTGACGGAAGTGAAATATTAACCGGACGGGCTTCAAAAAATCCTGTAATATGTGAGCAGGTAAACCATGTAATCATCTGGTTTCAGAACAGAAGGGTTAGGATATACCATCAGGGTGCCAAAGCATTGGATCTGCCTACCAGCATGCATGCCGGTACAACCTTTAACCGGTTCAGGTTCTCAGGTTGGGATTCTTACAGCTGGCCCTTGATCTCCAACTTTAAAATTACTACTGCATCGCCCGATACCCGCAGCAAACTGATTACTGAGGGGAAGTTGATTACTTACGGAATCACTTTTGATGTGAACAAAGCCGATATTAAACCTGAATCGTACGGAACTTTAAAAAATATTGCCGATGTTTTGAAGGAAAATGAAACTGTAAAGGTTAGCATTACCGGACACACCGACAGCGATGGTGACGATGCTTTCAACATGGACCTGTCAAAACGAAGGG
>OBJA01002085.1_pt1 | contig 12212 bp, 14 predicted proteins | sample 1519751 | NCBI WGS metagenome assembly OBJA01 (sample SAMEA3881238, study PRJEB22517) | soil metagenome | biome: lake sediment; feature: soda lake sediment; material: sediment, water from around vicinity | place: India | collected 2013-12-23 | depth 3 m
CTCTTTTTTAAACCACTATGTGTCTTTTGTTTTGGCATATGTAATGACCTTCTTTCTATTTTTCTGGGTTGCTAGGAGCAATCATCGCAATCAAAGAACGTCCATCCATCTTTGGATAGGATTCAACGATACAACGATCACCGATTTTTTCAATAAATTCTTCCATAACTTTTCTACCGACATCGCTATGAGTTATCATTCTACCGAAGAAACGTATCGATACTTTAACTTTATCGCCTTTTTCAAGAAACTTAAGAGCATGTTTTAGTTTCGTATTTAAGTCATTTGTGTCAATCGTTGGACTTAAGCGAATTTCTTTGATATCAACGATATGTTGGTTTTTCTTCATTTCACGTAATTTTCTTTGTTGATCATAACGATACTTAGAATAATCCATAAGTTTTGCAACCATAGGTTTCGAATCTGGAGATACGACAACTAAGTCTAATTCTCTTTGAGAAGCAATTGCCATCGCTTCCTTGCGTGAAATAACACCTACCTTGACACCTGCTTCATCAATTAAAAGCAGTTCAACATTTGGAATATTTTCGTTAACGAGTTCAGTAGATTTTCCTTTTACTTGTTTAATATGTTTCACCTCCGTTTCTTTGTTAGTGTTGAAAAGAAAAAAGTGTGTACATAACTGTACCCACTTGTAGCGTCAAATTAATGATCGTGACACGTTTGCCCATGAATTCATCCATCAGGCGAGAGGGTACCTCTTCTTTTCACATGATTTACTTACGTAATGATTATACCATAACAACAAGATAAGTCAATTCATGATGACGATTTTAATGGCTCATTGTCCATTTTTCTATGTGTTAGGAGTAATCCTAGAATAATATAACATAGTTTATACGGGATTGCAAGCAAATATGACTCAAAATGATCGTTTTTAAACGGAAATAGATAAGATATACTTAAATGAAAGAAATCTTCTTGAACAAATTGATATATCATATAAAAAATACCGATAACAATACTAAAGACTTTATATTTATCGCGAATCAAATATAAGACAAAATTGAGTAAAATGAGCGCATCTAAAAAAAGATGAATAAACGGATAAACATTGATTTTAATAGGTAAATGTGACTTAAATACATAAAAAAGTAAATAATAGTAAACCATTAATCCAATATAAAGTATGATTAAAACAATAAAATAAACAACCATTTTAGAAAGGATGACTTTTGTTCTTCCAAAATAACTATAAAGAGGTCTTAAGTAAAACTGGTCATGATCCATCACCAAAATGACAACAACAAAAGGCATCATCAGTGTCATGAGTTTCATCATGGTTAGCTCATAACCTTCTAGATAAGTTGATTTGAATAAAACCTCTTCATACATATCATTCGTAGGATCAATTAATAAGCTCAATATGAACAATAAAATCATGATTGTAGCACATAATATCCATCTTTTTTTAGGATAAAATAAATGAATCCACAAAAAAGAAATCATAATACAAGGTGTTTAGTACAAAGATGTTTAAAACGATCAGGTTGATGAGTTGAGATTAAAAAGCTCATCCCATCATCTCTTCTTTTTTGAATATAATTAGACAAAATATTTACCGATTCTTGATCTAGCCCTGATAAGGGCTCATCAAGAATAATCAAATCAGGATTTCCTAAAAAAATGGATGTTAATGCAAGCTTTTGCATATTACCTTTAGATAGTTGATGAATAGACTTAGATAATGGTATATGAAACAAATAAAGGAGTTCATGATCCATGGTTGTTTTTTTAATGCGAGCAAGAGTCTCTAAATACTGATTAACCTTAACAAAAAGTGGCAATGATGCTTTTTCAGGTAAATAACCAATTTTTAGTTTTTTACCTGTTATTTTTCCTTGATCAGGATAAATATAACCTAAAACAAGTTGTATTAGTGTTGTTTTGCCTTGTCCGTTTTCACCACTTACAATGATAAAGTCTTTAGGAGAGATTTCAAGGTTAAATGTTTTATTTAAATAATTTTTTTTAACATCTTCGAGTTTAATTAAGGGCATATATATTCACCAAAGGACCACTTTCTTTAAGCAACTGATAGTCAATAATATATCTAAAATTGTCAATGATTTGTATTGATTCATCGTCAAAAGTTAATATAACAGGAACTTGAAACAACAATTTTTCTTGATACAATATGGTTATTTTTAATATGTTATCTTCAAGTTGAAAGGTTATCAAATCATTTGTACCAATGGATACACTTGAAATAGGTTTTTCTAGTGTTTCATAAGGGACATGAATTTCTGCTAATCGTGAGACAAACTGATTCTCACTTTTCATGCCATATAGACTCTGCCACACTAAATACTGATCAGGGCTTTCTTTTTGATGAATAAACAAATCACCTAGTCTTATCATATAATTTTGTTGATTGACAAGATTAATCTTAAGAAAAACATGTTCAATCTCATAATAACCATCCACATAAGGACATTTCACCTGTAAGATGATCTGTTGATACGTTTCTCCCAGATAAGACTCAAAATGACCTTTTGATACACTTTTTAACTCGACTTCAATACGCTTTGTCTCATCTTCATTAGCTAAATATAAATAATCATAAGCTCTTATATCGTTTAATGGGTGTTTCTTATGATTAATATAAAAGATGATTTCAATGGTTTGTTGATCATCATAGATATAAGAATACGTGGTGTCAATCGTTAATAATTTAGGATGCTTTTCTTCCGTATTATGCATAATGATATATGCAATAATACACGCACAACACGCAGTTAATACATAAAATATGATGTGTTTCATATTCTTTTTTTCTCCAATCGTTGATATTGGGTTGTAACCATGAAGACTTCAAAACCACCACGATCAAGTCTCATCCAAAATAAATACCTAGCTGCAACACCATTTGTTATTTTTCCTTCACCATAAATATACAAATCAACTTGTGTACCTGGATCGACTTGGAACTTCATTTCATAGGACTCTTTATCTTCTGTCGTTTGTGTATATTCAGCAGATAACTTCAATGAACCATCTAAATTATTTTTAAACCCTTTCCCATCTTTTCCGATTTTTATACCTATTGAACCTGTTGCTGATAAACTAACTTTTGTTGTTGATTTTCTATCTAGTTTAAATGTATAGTTTATCGCTGTATACCCATCGTTATAATAAGAAAATAACGTTTCTGTGACATAGGTGACTTTAACATTTTGATGAACTTTATGTACCCTCCATCCAGAAAACTTTCTTTTATTTACTTTTTTATAATAGGTATTATATTCACTACTCGTGAAATCTTCTAATAACTTTCCTTCGTTAATCGTTAATGATTCAAAACTGTGATAGCTTGTATTACCTAAAGTGTTCATACCAAAAAAACAAAAACTAGCATTTAACAAAATAAAAAATACGATTTTTTTCATATAAGTTCCTCCTAACTTATACTAATAAAAACCGCATGATTTACTTTTAAAAAGTTCAATATTTTATTTCTTCATGAAAGTTTCGATATCTTTAACTTCTTTTATAATACTTTTTGATAAATTGATTGCTCCATCTTTAGTAACTAATACATCGTCTTCAATCCGAATGCCAATAGCTTCTTCTGCTATATATAGACCAGGTTCTACAGTTATTATTGCACCTTCAGGAATAGGTAGTGAATAATTACCTACATCATGGACATCAAGACCAAGATAATGACCTAACCCATGATAGTAATACTTTTCAATTTCATGATCTTCTTTAATCAATCCTAATCGTTTTGCTCCTTCAATCAAAATAGCTTTCCCATAATCATTAAACTCCTTTATTGTTACACCAGGCTTTAGCCACTCGATTGTCTTCTTATTGGCTTCTAAAACGACTTCATAAACAGCCTTTTGGCGATCACTAAACGTTCCATTTGCTGGAAAAACGCGTGTGATATCTGAACAATAATGACCAAGTTCAACACCTAAATCAAGAAGTAACAACGAGCCTTCATTAATTTCATCTTTATTTTCGATATAGTGAAGAACAGTTGCATTTTTACCTGATGCCGCTATCGTATCAAATGATGGATGTGTGCGGTGTTGATTTAGTACATAATTATATTCTGCTTGCATACCATATTCTGTCTTACCAGGTTTGAGTTCTTTCATGATGCGTGATAAACCTTTTTCGGTAATTGCGATGGCTTTTTCAATCATCAAAACTTCAAGCTTATCTTTAACCATACGTTGCTCAGCTAAAATCATTTGATTCGTTTTGATTTGCAAAAAAGGATATTCTTTTTGTAAATAAGATGCGTAGCGTTGTGCAGCAGTTGGATCAGATTTATCAGATTGACGTTCTAAATCTAAATATACCGTTTCGATTGGGCCATAAAGTGCACGACGTGATGTTGATAAAAGTTGAGAAATCATCGCATCTAGACTTTCTAAAGGTCTAATATATGCTTGATCTATGCCTGAAATATTTGCTGCTTCTTCAAAAGATAGTCCAGCGCCATCCCATAATGCCTTAACTGGATCAATGGTTTCGATAAAAAGGTAGGTATCAGATTTCTCTTTACCTTTTGCAATAAGTAAAATAACGTTTTGTTGATCAATACCTGTTAAATAAAAGAAATTACGGTTAACAGAAAACAAATAATTCTGATCAGCTGATCGTTGAGGTGCTTTTCCTGAGAAAAATAGGGATAATGAGTGTTCTTTCATTTGACTTACATAATGTTCTCTTCGTTTTTGTTGCATCATAAACTCCTTATAGTGATTCTATCATGGATAATACCATCTTATTTAAATCATGAATGAAGCGTTGAGCTTCAACCATAGATGATGCTTTAGTTCCATAATAAATCTTGATTTTTGGTTCAGTACCACTTGGTCTAAGTACAACCCAAGTGTCTTGGTCATAATAGTATTTTAATACATTTGATGTTGGAAATGCTAATTTTGTTTGATTTTCTTGTTCAGTATGTACCCCTTTTAAGATATCATCATATCCTATAAGCGTTCTATTTTCAATGGTTAATGGATGTCTTCTAAAGTAGTCCATAATTAAATCTATTTTTTGAATACCTAAAATACCGGGTAACGTCATGTTGTGCGTATATTCAAAATAATAACCATATGCTTGATAGATTTCTTCGAGATAATCCATAATGGTCTGGTTTTTAAGTTTTAAGTGGTTTGCGATTTCAGCTAGCAAATAAACAGCTTGAACAGCATCTTTGTCACGCACAAAATCTTTAATAAGTGATCCATATGACTCTTCACATCCAAACATATATTCGTGTGTATCTTTATGCTCTTCTGCTTTTTCACCAATAAACTTAAACCCTGTAAGTGTCGTTATGACTTTCATACCAAATGATTTTGCAATCACTGAGATCATGTCTGTTGTGACATTAGTTGTATATACAGCACCTAACTTAGGTAGTGTGTTTAATCTCTTTCTTTCAGATAAGATATAAAAAAGTTCAATAGCTGCTGTTTGATTACCTGTTAAAAGTTTAAACGCGTCATGATGTTTGACAGCAATACCTAATCGGTCAGCATCAGGGTCTGTAACCATCACGATATCTGCATCTATTTTATGTGCAAAATTTATCGTTCTTTCAAACGAAGGTGCTTCTTCAGGATTTGAAGATCTTAATGTTCCAAATGTTGGATCGATTTGCATTTCTGGATAATAAGGATATACTTGATAACCTTCTTGTTTCAAAAAGTCAGGAATAACTGAACCACCGGTTCCATGAAGTGGTGAATAAACAATTTTTACCTTCTTCTCTTCTTGATGAATGTTAACTTTTTTTACTTCGCGCAAGTAAATGTCATCAAAAGATTGATCAATCATATGGATATGATCATCATCAACTGCTTTAATATCAAAAAGAGTGTCTATTTTTGATATTTCATGTATGACTTGATCAGCATCTTCTAAATTAAGCTGTGCACCTGTATGATCATATGCTTTATAACCGTTATACGCTTTTGGATTATGTGAGGCTGTAATCATGATTCCACCTGCACACTTAAAGTGTCTAACTGCATAAGATAGCATCGGCGTAGGTCTTAAATTTTCAAACACATAAGAGTTAATCCCTTCAGCTGCCAAAACCATGGCTGATTGTTTTGCAAAAAACATCGAATCTTTTCGATTATCATAAGAAATAGCAACGCCACCTTTGATGTTCTTTTTCTTTAAGAAGCGAGCAAAACCGAGTGTTGCACGTCTTATGGTATAGACATTAATTCGGTTCGTACCAACACCCATAAGTCCTCTTAATCCACCTGTACCAAAGGTTAGTTCAGTATAAAAAGCTTCCTTGATTTCTTCTTCAGAAAGCCCGAGTAATTCATGTTTTAACATGATATCTAGTTCATCTTGTTCTAACCAAAATTGATAATTTTTCTTATATTCCATTTTCATCACCGTTTTTATTATATAATAAAAGTTCAAAAAAAATAACCAGAAACCTGGTTATTTACGAATTCTTTCATTTCTTGTAAATATTTTTAGTAATCCTTTTAAGACCAAATCAGGATCTCTTGTTAATGGCATATGACAAAGAGGAGCAATCATTTCAGATAGACCACCTGTTAAAATCACTTCAAAGTCTTCTTTGACTTCAGATCTTATGCGTTCAATTAAGCCATCGACTTGTGCAGCAACACCATAGGTCACACCACTTTGCATACATGCTATCGTATGCGTACCTAATACTTTTTTTGGAACTTCAATATCGATATCAGGAAGTAATGCTGTATTGCCAACTAATGCTTTAATAGATATGCTAACACCTGGAGTAATAATGACACCTAAAATTGTTTTTTGTTTGACATAGATATATTTTATGGCTGTACCTAAGTCAACCACTAACATCGGTTTTTGATAGTCTTCAACACTTACAGCATCACAAATTAAATCAGCACCAACTTCTCTTGGATTATCTGTTTTTACATTTAATCCAGTTTTAATACCTGGCCCGATAATGAGTGGATCGATTTTAAAATATTTCTGACTGATTTCTTTTATCTTTTCTGTAATTCTTGGAACAACAGATGAAATAGCTATCTCAGTTACTTCTATCATGTTAAAAAGAGATTTCATTTGGATATAATATTCATCAGCAGTTTTAGTCACTTCTGTATTTAGGCGAAACGTGTCATGAATCGTTTGTCCATCTGATAATCCGATGCTAATATTTGTGTTTCCGACATCAAAAAGTAATATCATACCATCAATCCTTTTTCTATATTGGGATAAATTGTCTTAAGTACAATCACGATTGGAGTTGCTATAGCAACCACAATAATTGCTTCAGCTAAAACATTGGTTGTAAGAAGAACGATTAATGTTTGGAAGGTGCCATCACCAAAAACAATCATTGATAAAATCGTAATAATACTATGTGATAATGTTCCTAAAATCAAACTTGTAGGTACATAAATGAATTTTTGATCAATGCGATCAAGATAATTAAAGTAAAACGTTAAAACGAAAACAATCATCACTAAAATGAAAGGTACAAATGTCTCAAAATTCCAATTCATTAACTTAAAGATTTGTTCTAAACCATAATAAAACGAAAATACAGTCACAAGCGATATCAATATAAATGAAATCTGTTTGCCATATTTTGGATATTTTTCAACAATACTACGCATAAACCGGTAAATATAAAATGCGGGTAGTATAAATAGCATACGAGGCAATACAGAAATGAGTGGGTTTTGAAAAATAGGTATACCCAATGCAAACGATAAGATGAAAGAACTCATCCCCATTAAAAATCCTAAAACAATGCCATACTTAAGTGGCAAAATAAAAACACCAATGAGTACAGGTACAATTAGCAAGTTCATATTAACGCCACCAAACATCAGTGGGTAGCCGATTTGCCAAAAAACTGTTAGTACCACCATAATGGTGATAAATGTAACCATAAGTGTTAGTAAAAAAATACGATTATTGTTCATTTTTCTTCTCCTTTTTAGGCCACTAAGGGTCCCATAAGTACAGCTATATTATATGATGAAATTATATAAAATACAAGTAAAAAAAAGTCTCCAAAGGAGACTATTTAAGATATGGACCCCAAGGACTATTATCTGGGTCTGTATAAACACGTTTTCCACGATTTAAATCATCAATTAATTTGATGTCTTCATCACTAAGCTTTATGTCTTTAGATTTAAAGTTTTCTAAAATGCGAGAAGGTGTCACTGATTTTGGTATCATTATCACATCTCTAGCTAACCCCCATGCAATGACAAGTTGAGGTATAGATGCTCTATATTTTTCTTGAAGTTTGCCAAGTGTTTCATGCCAAATGCCTTCAAAGATACCACCTTTCATGAATGGTCCATAAGACTCGATAGCAATTTTTTCTTCATCTAGCCAAGCTTTTAGTGGTGCTTGAGATAATCCTGGATGAAGTTCTACTTGATTGACCATCGGTTTAATTTTAGCTGTTTCATATAAATCAAGTAGATGGTGTTTTTGGAAATTAGATACACCAATAGCTCTACATTTACCTTCTTCATAAAGCTTTTCAAAAAATGCCCATGTCGCTTGATTTATCTTTTTATCGTGATTTGGCCAATGAATCAAATAAAGATCCACATAAGATGTTTTAAGCTTATGAAGTGATTCATCAAACGCTTTTTGCATGTTCTCTACAGAGGAATGTCCACGTTGTTTTGTAGTTATAAAGACGTCTTCTCGCTTCAAACCAGAATCTTTTAATGCTCTTCCAACGGATTCTTCGTTTTGATACATCTGAGCAGTATCAATGTGACGATATCCCACTTTAAGAGCCTCTTTAACCGAATCGTAAGCATCTGTGCCATCTGGCATTAAAAACGTTCCTAAACCAAGTTTAGGCATCTTAACACCATTATGTAATACTTTAATCATGAATTTGCCTCCTTAAGTTTTTGTATGTTTTCTTTATTTAAGTTTTTAAGTAAAGTAAAAAGAAATTTTTGAGCAGCAGCTAAATCTCTCGTGTCCATCATTGCCGCTGTTGAGTGAATATATCTTGCAGGTAGTCCAATGGTTGTTGCTAATATACCACTATCCATGTCTAGTGCCTTTGCTGCATCTGTACCACCAAGTGACATAAAGTGTTGATAAGGAATTTTATGTTTTTGTGCTAATTTCACAAAAAAATCAAGTAAACCTTGATGCATGACATTTCGTGGATCATACATACGAATTAAAAAGCCTTTATTTAAACCACCCATTGCTTCTTTATCAATGGCATCATTAACAGGTGATGCATCCAGTGCGATAAATAAATCAGGATGGCATCGATTAACAGCAGTTTCAGCACCTCTTAGACCTACTTCTTCTTGAACGGTTGCTCCAACAGCTAATGTATAAGGAAGTTCAATGTCGTTAAATTTAGCAATCGTTTCAAGTGCCAAGCCACATCCATAACGATTATCAATGGCTTTAGAAATAATGCGATATGGATTTTTTGTTTGTGCATATGGATTATCAAATAAAATCATATCACCTAATGCAACACCAAATGCTTGTGCTTCTTCTTTAGAAGACGCACCGATATCTAAAACAAGCTCTGAGAGTTTTGTTGTTTGTTCTTTTTTTAAATGAGGTGGAATCGCACCGATAACACCTTTAATGATTCCATCTTTGGTATAAATATTTAAAACTTGAGATACAAAAACTTCACCGATTAAACCTCCAACAGGTTGCATTTTAATCATACCTTGAGAAGTAAAGCCTGAAACGATAAGTCCTACTTCATCCATATGACCAGCAACCATAACTACTGGTGCTTTTGGATCTTTTGCTTTCTTAATCGCAAAAATAGATCCTAAGCGATCTTGAATGATGTCATATTGAGGAAACTTTTCCATATAAGTTTTCATGTACTTTCTAACATGGTTTTCATATCCACTTGTTCCAGGTAAATCGAATAAATCTTTATAAACTTTTTTCAACATGTTTATTCACCTTACCGATGATTTGATAAATCGGTCCTTCTTGTCTTTTTTTGAGCTCATATTCAGTCATATATAAAGAGGGTTCTAAATGCGTATTTACATCTAAGATATCAAAAAAACCATGGATGGTTTCAATACTGTCATGAAACAAATCATGATGATCAGTTCTAAACTGAAGAAAACCTTGATCTTTTAAGATAACGACATAGTCTTTTAAAAATGTGGTTGCGGTTAAACGTCTTTTATGATGTTTTTTCTTTGGCCATGGATCTGAAAAGTTGAGATAGATGCGATCGATACTGTTAGGATTAAAATAGGATAGTAAATTGGATGCATCTCCTAAGATAATGATTATATTATCAATGTTATCTTCTAACTTTTTTTCAAGTATACGATAACACACATTAATATTAATCTCCATAGCGATAAATAGTTCATGTGGATGATCTTTAGCTAAATCAGTGATAAACTTACCTTTACCAGAACCAATCTCTAACGATACTTTTTTGTCATTAACATCAATTTTACTGAAATCGATAATCACACCATGTGTGGATAAAAGCTCTCTTGTTGCCTGCTTGATTCGTTTTTGTCTCATACCCTACCTCTAAAATATAAAAAGCGATAAAAATCGCTATTTAATTTATGCTAACCTTCCTAACCCTTCAGTCAAAATAAAATCTGAGATGGCTGTAATGGCTTTTTCAGCATCTGATCCAGTAGCAACCACTTTAACAAGCTCACCTTTGTAAATACCAAGAGACATGAGTCCCATAATTGATTTTAAGTTGATGGTTCTACCCATTGCTGTTAAATCAATTTCTGAATGAAATGTCATTGCTAGATTGACTAGGCGTGTTGCAGGACGTGCATGAATACCATACTCCGAAATAATTAAAAATGATTGTTCCATGAATTAAACCTCTTTTCTTTGTTCGTTTAAATAAGCTAAAACCTTATCTGGTTGATTCTTAATCAGTAGTGTCACTTCTTTTCCTTTTAAAAATGCTGCTAATTCTAAATCTTTTAAGACTTGTGCATGGATAGCTTTAACATTTTTAACGATAACTTTTAAGCGCTGATGCTCTTTATTAGCATTTAAAATGTTATTCAGTCCACCAAGTGCATTGATTAATTGATCAAGAAACTCTTGACTGATAGGTTCTTTTTCTACCTTTTTTCTATCTTTCCTTAATAGCATGAATGCTAATAAAATCAAGATAGCGATAAGGGCTGCAATAAAACCGATGTAAAGAAAATTTGTTAATATGGGCAACATGCAATCCCTCCGTTCAATATAGATTATATCTATAATTTGTCAAATTATCAATTACTTTATTAACATTGCATCGCCAAATGAAAAGAAGCGATATTCGTTTTTAACTGCTTCATCATATGCTTTTAATGTAAAATCTCTTCCTGCTAAAGCACTAACAAGCATGATTAAGGTCGACTTTGGTAAATGAAAGTTAGTAATTAATTTATCGACAGCCTTAAACTGATAACCTGGATATATAAATATATTTGTATCATAAGTACCTGGATGAAAGCCTTGATGATAATTTGATTCGATGGTACGAACTGATGTTGTACCTACACAAACAATTTGTTTTCGTTTTTGTATAGCATCATTAAGCCGATCTGCTGATTCTTTCGACAAGGTATACGTTTCTTCATGCATGTGATGATCTAAAATATTATTAACAGATACGGGTTTAAATGTACCAAGTCCTACATGAAGTGTAATAGGAATGATTTCAATTTGTTTTTCTTTCATTTTTTGAAGCAAAGCTTCAGTAAAGTGAAGACCTGCAGTTGGTGCAGCTGCACTTCCGAGGTTTTTTGCATATACCGTTTGATAACGATCTTGTTCTTTTAGTTGCTCAGTGATATATGGAGGAAGTGGCATGGTTCCTAACGCTTCTAACTTTTCAATTAAAATACCCTCATAATCCAGTTTAAAGCGTCTAAGCCCTTCATCAAGTATTTCTATGCAAGTCATTGTTAAAAGGTTAGAAAACTTAATTTTAGTACCTATTTTTACACGTCTTGCAGGTTTTGTCATGGCTTCCCAAATATCTTTGTTAATCTCTTTAAGCAAAAGCACTTCAATAACAGCATCTGTATCTTCTTTGATACCTAATAGTCTTGCAGGAATCACTTTAGTGTTATTAATGACTAAAACATCATTTTGATCTAATAGGTCAACAATATCATAAAAATGGTGATGATCAATGGTTTGATCACCACGATTTAAAACCA
>OBJA01002086.1_pt1 | contig 12207 bp, 8 predicted proteins | sample 1519751 | NCBI WGS metagenome assembly OBJA01 (sample SAMEA3881238, study PRJEB22517) | soil metagenome | biome: lake sediment; feature: soda lake sediment; material: sediment, water from around vicinity | place: India | collected 2013-12-23 | depth 3 m
AAAACTATCAGAAGAGCCGTTTTACCAATTACCCGGGATGCCTCACGGGCATCGCCGAGGAGTACGGCATCCGCGTCAACTTCCAACCTCCGGAAGTGCTTCCTTACGAGCCGCGCTGGCGCGCGGGTTCGGGGAACTGGCTTCCCAGCGCCACCTACACTTCTGTTCCCATGGGAACGAACTGGGTTTACTTCAATTACATCCCCCTTTATTGGGAAGCGCCTGAAACCGCGTTCACCAGCAGCACCACTCCCGACACGTTTGTGAATCTGACGCCGCTCTGGAAACGTTCAACGGGCACCGTGACGGTCGCCACCCAACCCGCGACCGCATCCTGGACCGTTACGGACGCCGACGGCGGCACCCATTCGGGCATCGGCCAGGCGACCCTGGAAAACGTGCCGACAGGGATGACGACGGTGCAGTGGCAGCCGCTTGCGACCTATTCTCTGCCGACACCGGCCACGCAACAGGCCATGCTGTATCCCGACATGACCGTGGCGTTTTCGGGCAATTATCCTCCCATTATCGGAGAGGGTGAAGCGACGCTCATCATGCATATTGAGCCGCCCCTCGTCGTGGCTGCCGGCGCGCAGTGGCGCGTGAACGGCGGCCCCTGGCTGAACAGCGGCCAGTCAACCACAATCCCTGACGGCGACAACACCATGGAGTTCAAGGAAGTGCCGGGATGGACGCGACCCGCGCCGCAAACCCTGTTCTTCCACCGCAATACCACCACGGAGTTGTACCGCGGCTACGGCCGGCATCGTGGCAGTGTGCTGGTGGATCCCAACCCTGTCACCGCCACCTGGATTTTGACCGACGGCGACGGTGTTCAGCACCCCGGCGCGGGCTATACGGGCATACAAAACCTCCCCATAGGAGATAATCTGAGCATTCTTTGGGGCGATGTCGCCAGTTACAACCCGCCGGCTCCGAATCCGACCGTCTTCACCCTGGCTCAGGGTGAAGTGAAGCGCGTCGTTGGAGCCTATATCCCGATTATCGGCGACGGTGAAGGCATCGTCCGCGTATCCCTTTATCCGCCCGCCGTGGCAAACGCGGGCGCCCAGTGGCGCCTGTTCGGCGGCGAATGGCGCAGTAGCGGCGGCATGGCAGCCTCGCCCGATGGAGAACAGACCATTCTCTTCAGCGAAGTTCCCGGCTGGATCAAGCCGGAAGACAAGGTTGTGAACGTTGTCCGCGACATCACGAATGAATACAGCGCCAGTTATGAACGCTTGACGGGAACGGTGGTTGTGGAAGTCGAGCCCAAGACGGCTTGGTGGACCCTGACCGACATGGACGGCGGGACACATGCGGGCATGGGCGATGCCGTTTTGACCAATGTGCCCAGCGGCGCCGTCACCCTGCTCTGGGGCGAATTGGAAGGCTACGCCGCGCCCCAGCCCAATCCCGCCGAATATGTCCTCGAAACGGATGCCACGCTGTTCATCTCCGGCGTGTACGTGGAATCCCTTGTGACCGCCGATTTCACGGCGTTCCCCCTGACGGGAACGCCCCCCCTTGAGGTGAATTTCCAGGATGCCAGCCATTCCACGACCAAAGATATCGTGGAATGGCGCTGGTACTTTGGAGACGGCAGGACCAGCACGGAGCGAAATCCGAAGCATGTTTATCGCGAGCCGGGCGCCTATACCGTTACGCTCTCAGTGGTCACCTTTGATCAAATGGATATCATTTCCAAGAAACAATACATCGTTGTGACCGAGGGAATGCCGGTTTCCGGCATCGCCGGTCTGCTTGCCGCCGCCGCCCTGCTGGCCTTGGGTGGCGCCGTCGGCGTGAAGAATCGCAGGCGATAGAATACCGTTTGGCATCGTGAAATACGCGGCGCTGGAAACAGCGCCGCGTTTCTTTTTGCCGCCGCGCCGGATGCGAACCCGAAAAAGCGCATAGAGGATCGGGAGACCGATGTGCTAAAATGCCTTCCGATAAGGGTTGAAGAGGGGATACATCGTTGTAATCCATGAGGTAGCCACAAATTGTACATATCGTATTCCAATGCGTCGTCGATGGGAACCTGGCAACCTGAAGAAGGAAACTGCCGGGAGTATGAAGATCTCGGCAGCGCATTATCGTGCCTGGACAGCCCCCTCTATGTTATTGGAGAGCCGGATGCCTTACGTTATGTGACCGGCGGCGCGGCTTTCCTGGGTTCGGACGTCGCCGGTGCCCCCATACGGGCGATGGCGCCACCCTGCCTTCCCGCGGGACTGGGCAGTTCGAATTTCTGCCGGGACCATAATATCCATTATCCCTGTTACGCCGGCAGTATGGCCCACGGCATCGCCTCGGAAGAATTGGTTGCGGCCATGGGCACAGCGGGCATGCTGGGCTTCTTTGGCGCCGCGGGCATCTCCCTCGGCGAGTTGGAAAAAATAATCCTCAGTTTGTCGGGCAGGCTCTCGGGAAGACCGTTCGGCATCAACCTCATCAACAGCCCCAACGACAGCGACTGGGAACGCGGGGCGGTGGAATTATTTCTGCGCCACGGCATACACCTCATTGAAGCCTCGGCCTATCTGCTGCCCACCCCGGCCCTGGTTAAATACCGTGTCAAAGGCCTGCGCCGTGATGCCGCCGGAAAAGTAGTCCCCGAAAATCACATCATTGCCAAAGTTTCCCGCACGGAAGTGGCGCGCCGATTCCTGGAACCGCCATCCGCAAAGCTCTTGGACAAACTGCTGGCGAAGCAGGAAATCACCGAGGAAGAAGCGCATCTTGCGGCAGGCATACCGCTGGCCGGAGATATCACGGCCGAGGCGGATTCCGGCGGCCATACCGATCACCGGCCCGCAGTGACCATTCTCCCCTCGATGATTCAACTCGCCGCCCAGATACAGGCGCAGCATCACTATGACGCTCCCCCGCGCATCGGGCTGGCGGGCGGCATCGGCACCCCCGCCGCCGCAGCAGCAGCATTCAGCATGGGCGCCGCCTACATCGTGATCGGCTCCATCAGCCAGGCGTGCGTCGAATCCGGGGCCTCCGACCTTGTGCGGTCCATGCTTGCCGGGGCGGCGCAGACCGATGTCATGGACGCACCCGCCGCGGACATGTTCGAAATGGGCATCCGGGTGCAGGTATTGAAAAAAGGAACACGCTTCGCCGAGCGCGCGTCCAAACTTTTTGAATTATACCGCCGCCATGACAGCCTTGAAGACATTCCAGAAGACCAGCGGCGCGGCATTGAGGAAACCATCTTTCGCAAACCCCTTGTACAGGTATGGGAGGAAACGGAAGCGTTCTTCAGCGCCAGGAATCCCAAGCAGGTGGAAAAGGCCCGGCAGAACCCCAAGCATAAGATGGCCCTGGTGTTCCGTTGGTACCTGGGAAAGGCCGTGCACTGGGCAAACGCCGGCATCACGGACCGCCAGGAGGATTATCAGGTCTGGTGCGGTCCTTCCATGGGCGCATTCAATGACTGGACCAAGGGAACGCTTCTGGAGGAACCCGCCAGGCGGAGCGCGCCATTGGTGGCGTTGAACCTGCTGTTCAACGCCGCGATCCTGCTTCGGGCGGCAACGCTTCGCGCGCAGGGCCTGCAACTGGAGAATCTTCAGACAGCCCCGATTGCACCAAGTGACTTTCCGGAATTCATGAGAAGCAGCACAGCGGAGGAGACATCGTGACGAGGTCCAAGCGCATCATTGTTGTCGGCACTATCCTGGTTGTACTCATAGGCCTTGACCATTTGACCAAGTGGATTGCAATTGAACACCTCAAGGATTCGGGGGTTGTCTACAGGTTCGTGGGCGACCTGTTCCGACTGCAATACGCGGAAAATACCGGGGCATTCCTGAGTTTGGGCTCCGGATTGCCGGACGGAGTCCGCGCGCTGATCATGACGGGGCTTAATGCCGTGATCCTGGGCGCGCTTCTGATTTACATGTTTGTAAAGCACCACATCGGCACGCTCCCCCTGTGCGCATTCAGCTTGGTTGCCGCCGGCGGCATCGGCAATCTGATAGATCGGATATTTCGAGACGGCCGCGTGGTTGACTTCATGAATATGGGGATAACATACGGACAGTTCAGCTTGCGCACGGGCATTTTCAATGTTGCCGATATCGCCATCATGGCCGGACTATTTCTAGTCATTCTCAACGAGATTTACCATATGATGCAGGAACGGCAGTCGCTGAAGGGAACCCCTGACAAGGGGGAGAAGAAGCGTCGAAGCTGAATCCGAAATGCCACAGAAAGAGAAAGAGGCCTGACACGAAATCGCACCAGGCCTCCGCGGAAGGAGAAACGCCATATATGGCACTGACCTCCTTTATTGTATCATGTTTGCGGCAAATGGGCAAGCAAAATTTTTCACAAGTCCACCATAGGTCCATCTCAGACTGCATATTTAATTGTTTTTATCATATATAATATATTGCATTCGTTCTTTAATGATCTTTGTGTGTTACGTACCTTTCATTCACCTGTAATTGCCAACTGAATCGGATGTTCTCCAAGAATAGGGAGGCTGTACTTCATGTGGTCTGCAACATTACTCTTTGTGCTTTCAGCCGGGGCAGGAGCATCACCCTCCCCGCCCCAAAGCATGGACGCAATCGTGTATTTTGATTTGTTGACAGCGCTGGACGAGATGTCTGAGGATACCGTACTCCAGTACGACGCTTTGAAGGTGGTCAGCGCCTTACAGGGGCTTGTCAATCGCGACAAGCCGCGCCTGCTCATCCGTTTTCTTAAGGGCGAAAGTGCTTCCGGTCAGGTCAACATCGATGACTATTGGCTGGAAAAAATGCAGTCTGGCTGGTTGAAAAGCGTCCCGATAGAAAGAACCGCCGACTGGAACTCTCTGTTCACCACATTTTCCGATGCCTTCGAAGGATGGGTGGCATGGGACCCCGCCTTGCCTGCGACTTCCAACATAGCGTCCACCATGTGCGGCGTTGACGCTCTGTTGCCGATTCGCGCGGAGAGCCCATTGCTCGGGTTCCTGGAGGGGCTGGGGATCTCCGTGCGCATCAAGGAAAGCCTGGTCGGCCTTTTTGACGGGACGCGGACGGGCAGCGCCAAGTGTGACGCCTACCTTTGGGCAAAAGAACGCTACCTGGACACGGGAAAATGTAACCCGGCCCTGATGGCGTTCTTTATTGACGCTTACACGCAACGCCCCGATCTGCCCGGTTTTCACTATGTTGACCTTCCCAATTCCAAGGTTGCCAACCACGATTATTATATTGCCAGAAGGGCCTTCTTCTTTGACCTGCTCGTATGGCCGGACGAGAAGCCCGTCGACGACCCCGGCCAACCGCTGGGCACCGACCATGCGACACTTATGAAACTGCTGCAATCGCAATCACGCAACAATGGGGGGAATGCCATCACCACGATTGGGGGGTTCGCCTCCTGGGACCTGAAATACACCGAACACGGCCCTGCGGGCGGCACCAGGCACCCGGTACATACGGAATGGCAGTATATCGGCCTGTTCAGCGCCCACAATGCCATCCTGGATGCGGACGCGCTGGGATTGGCCTGCCTCGCCAACGCTTCGGCGTACTCCCATCATCCCCTTGAAGAGCGGTACACCCAGCATCGGCGCCCCGAAACGCCGCCCCTTGAGGACAAGACCTATGTACTGATTTACATGGGCGATTATGATTCAGGTGCCTGGCTGTCCAGAAACATCCCCCGCGTGTGGGATGACCCGGTTCGGGGAGAATTTCCCATCGCGTGGGCCTTCAACCCGAATCTATCGGACCGGGTGCCTTATGTCTTTGACCACATTTATAAGACGGCCACGCCCAACGACTGGTTTATCGCAGGCGATTCTGGCGCCGGATACCTGAACCCGAATCTTCTGGTCGGAGACCGTCTGAACAGCGGTCTACCGGACGCCTTGGAACTTTGGGTTGAACACAACCTGCATTATTATCGCAAGTTCGATTATTCCATCACCGGGTTCGTCATCAACGGCTTTCACGGCAAAATGCCGCTGTGGATTCAGGAAGCCTATACACGCTTCTCACCGGACGGGGTCGGTATGCAGCTCGACTTCGAGCAAGCGCTTGTCGGCCGCACCCCCTTCATTACCCATGCATCCGATATTTATCCGCGCGGGGATGACATTCCCCACACGGCCAATGAAATGGCACGCTTCGCGCACGGGGGACGACCCCGGTTTCTGGTGTTTCGCTGGATTCTGCAAACACCTTCAACCATGAAGCAGGTCAAGCATGCGCTGGATGAGCTGCATGGCGAGCATCAGTGGGAATTCTGCGACCCCTACACCTTCTTTGCGCTCTACCGTGAGCATCTCCAAGAGTAGAACGAAACAGTAAAGCGACCCAGGATTGACCATTTTTAGTCTGAAAACTCGCCTCAAGGGGCTTTTCGGCGCCCATGCGACCGGCCACAACGAAACCACGCCGCGCCCGAAATGGTCTTAAGAGACGGGATGGAGATCTCCCCGGCGTGCGAAGTCATGCCGGCCTCACTGACCATTCCTGAAACCCAAACCTTAAAGGAGGACTCGCGATGAAACATCTGATGACTGCCACGTTGATTGCCGTAATGGCTGCCGCCGGCATTGCCCAGGCGGAAAGCGCCTCGGCCGATGCCAAACTGGAAATGGTGCTGTTGCTGAATTTCGCCGAAGAACTGGGCCTGGGCGACTATGAACTTCTTGAGGTGCTGCAAGGATACAAGGAATACCGGGGGATGATGGACTCCTATATCCAACAGCGCGAAGAGAAGAAGACCGCCCTCGCCGCGGCGGTGGCGAATAACGAGAGTGGAACGGTAATCATGGGCCTCACCAGAGACCTTATGAACCTTGACACGAACATCCTTCGGCTCAAACAGAGCAGCGTCAATGAAGCGTCCAGCGTACTGGGCGCCAAGGCCGTGGCACAGTTATATCTGCTGGTGAGCGATCTGGATGCGGCCAAGGCCGCGCTTATTGCCGAACTGACAGGCGCCACGGCAGAAGCGCCGGCGGCCGTCGAGACCTGCCCGGAAGAGGAATTGACGGAGAACCCCGCGGAAGCGCTGCTGGAACTGACCTCGCTCTTCCTTGGCAAACTCGCGGCAAAAGACCTCGATCAGGCGCTTTCGGCTATTTCCGAAAAATTCGAACACTATGAGTACGGGGACAAGGAAGAATTGAAGTTCTTCCTTGACCAGGCGATTCTCATGGGATACCTGGACGACCTCAAGATTGTCACGGATGACACCGAGGTAAAGATTGAAGGCGACAAAGCCGTCATCTACCCCATTGATGTCGAAGGCCTGTTCGGCAGTTTCACGCTGGAACTGACCGCTGAAAAAGAAAATGGCAAATGGATGGTGACGAGCTTGGATGTGTTCGGCATCTAACCGCGCTTGCTGAATTGCGCCAGTTGCGACGGACTTGCTCTCAAGTCCGTCGCTTTCCTTTTGTGCCGCCCCATCCGGAGTGCGCGGCACAGTATGGGCGCGTTCCCCTGACGCCCTTCCCGGGGGAACTGTGCCGCGCAAACCGGATGCATCAACCTCACCGGAGCAACCATACGCCTGTTCTCCATCATCTGGACAGGTCGGCGCGTTGGAGATTGAATTATGCCATGGAAAAGTTCCATAATCCGGAATGATGTGCGCTAATTTCAGATTTTTTTGACCTATTTTCGCGGTCCCCCTTGAATTAAGAGTTGCACGGCCGGTGCCGCGGCACGAAAGGAAAGCCTCAATGCCCGCAAAGAAGAATCCCTATTCAGGCCCCTCGGAAAAGGTGATAGGCCTGTTCAGCCTGTTGCTGTTCACGGGAAGATCCCATTCCCTGGGCCAGCTTGCCCTGGCCCTGCAATGTTCAAAACAGACCATTCTCCGGATGATCGAGCAAATCGAACGAAGCCGCTGGCTGCCCATAGATTCCTGGACGGAGGGCAGGGAGAAGTATTACCAGACGCGAAAGAACACAAAATTGCCCAATGTTACCCTTGACGCGGATGCCTTGGGAAAGTTGCTGTTGTGCTTTGACATGGTGCGCCACATGTTGCCCGAAACGTACCGGAAAGAGGTGACCAGGGCGCTGCAGGGGGCGACAACGCTTTTGCCGCATTTTGAGGAGCGCGAAGGAGCACTGGCCTCCTATACCCAGGTCAAGCCCAAGGGCATGATTGACTACACCGGCAAGGAAACACTCATCAGCAGCCTGATTCGCGCCATACGCGAACGCAAGATTTGTACTATCACATATTGCGGCCCGCGTCACAAAACGCCGCGCCTGTTCACCGTGGCGCCCTATCAAGTCGTTGCCTTTCACGAAGGGCTCTACCTGCGGTGCCGACCCGAGAGCATGACCAGGTCCGGCAACGCCGAAACGGACATGATTCTTGCAGTGCATCGGATGCAAAATGTTGTACCCGGTGACCAGCGATTCAAGAAAATAGAGATGGACAAGGATGCTGACAAACTGGCCGGCACCTTCGGGCTCACCCAGGGCGCCCCTTTCCAGGTAAGCGTAAAGGTCAGCGCCAACGCGGCCGCCTATGTCCGCGAACGCATCTGGAGCGATGACCAGGAAATTACGGAGAGGGAAGACGGCAGCATCGTGCTACGGTTTACCACAACAAGTGAGCAGGAGACCGTGGCCTGGGTTCTGAGTTTCGGCGGTGAAATGGAGTTGGTGTCGCCGGGTTCCCTTCGAAAAGTGCTGGGGCGGCGTGCGGCAGCCGTTGCGGCAGGACACCGTTCGCCCGAAAGCGAAGAACAGCCGAACACCGCCGGTCACCCGACAGACTCTCCAAGGTGAAACGCCTGTCCTTTGTCTCTACGCTGTTATTGTTGGCTGGAATGATTTTAGGTTCGTTTGAGGGCTATTCCCGAAGCCGCAAAGTTGCTTCCGGCACGGTTTATTAACCACTTCCTGAACGTGCTATAATCCATGCCTAAGCGAATTCATACTTAAAAAAGCAGTTGAACCAAACAAATCCTAGATAGGGCCGGTAGTTCATATTTTGCCGGACTGCTTGTATGCCCCCCGGGTGAGGGACAGGTCACCGTATTTGCGATGTTTATTGCTGCAACATGCAGAGTCCGTTCCAATAAACTGCTTTTTCAAGTTCATGGGCTGTTTCCCGTCGCCCGGCGCGGTGGTCACCGACGTCCGGCAGGGTTCGCCCCCCGGAGACGCCGGACTCATTTGAAAAGGATAGCCATGATGACACGACGAATGAAGCGGGTGGTGGTGAGCAGCGGGTTGCGGGAGGCGGACATTCGCCCGCCTGCGCTCCTATCAGAGTTCAAGCGTCTATCGGTGCAGGATTCCCTTGATTTTTTCGGTGATGCGGCGAAATTGGTGGATGTGGACTGCCCGGCGTGCGATTCCACGGATTCAAACGTGGTGTTCAAGAAGAACGAGTTTTTCTATCGGCGCTGCCGGGGCTGCGGTTCCGTGTTCGTATCGCCCCGCCCCACGGAGGCCGCCCTTCAGGATTATTATAGCCACTCCAGGGCGAGTCGGTTCAGAATCGAACACTATTCGCGCGACACGGCCAAAGCGCGACGGTATCACCTGCTTGTCTCACACGCAAACTGGATGGGGCAGATCTATGATGAGGTCGGCAATGCCGAGGCCCGCAGCTATGCGGATCTGAACACCTATTCCCCCGAAATATTTGATGAAATACATGCCTTGAAACAGTTTAGTCCGCTCTTGAGCGTAGAGCCGCTGCTGCAGCCCGAGGGCGTCTGCGAAGCGCCCGTGCGCGTTATTGGGCGGAATGCCCTGGCAGACCAGGGGGCCATAAGCGCTTTCGAGAAGGTGGAACATCAGTTTTCGCCTTCCGCCTATTTTCAAGGTGTGCGCGAGGCGTTGGCGTCTGGAGGTTTGTTCTTCTTTACCACGCGCACCATAAGCGGATTCGACCTGCAGGTGCTATGGGGGCGCACCCCGTATATTTTCGTTCCTGAACACCTCAACCTGCTCAGCATCGAGGGCATCGGCATGCTGGTGGAACGTTGCGGCTTTGAACTCATCGAGCTGAGCACACCGGGACAATTGGACCTGGAACTGGTGCGCCATGCGGCCAACAATGATCCGTCCATCAAATTGCCGCCCTTTATTGCCTATCTCCTGGAAAAGCGCGACCAGGAAGCGCACTGGGATTTACAGGAATATTTACAGAAACACCGCCTGAGTTCCCATGTCAGGGTCGTGGCGAAAAAAATTTAACGCAGGAGTGACAGCGTAATGTACAAAATGGCAGAACTATTTACCGATGCGGATTGTTTCGCAACCTATGCGCGCCTGTACAGCAAGCGGCTTGCTGAAATACTGGACCGCCTCGATGGAACAGTGATGACCTGCGCGGCCGAGGCGCTGGACGCGGCGCGGGCCAATCACAAGTCAATCTATGTCATAGGTAACGGGGGCAGCGCGGCTGCCGCGGCCCACTTGGTAAACGACCTGGTCGCCGGCTCCTACGTGGAGGGGCGCCCCCCGTTTCGCGCCTTTTCCCTATCCGACAATGTCAGCACCGTCACCGCCGTTGCCAATGACAGCGGATACGAAGATATCTTTTTGCACCACCTCAAGGTTCACCTGGACCCGGGCGATTTGGTGCTGGCCATGTCGGTCAGCGGGAACAGCCCGAATATACTGAAAGCGCTTGAGTACGCGCGCGACCACGGCGCGGTGACCGTAGGCATGTGCGGCTTCACCGGGGGCAAGATGGCGAGTCTGTGCGATGTGGTCATTCATGCCGACACCACACTGGATGAATATGGGCCCGTGGAGGATGTCTTTTGCATCCTGGGCCATATTCTTTCCGGGTACCTGGCCATGAAACAGGGCAAGGCGCTTCACCATTAGCGGTCAGCCTGTGACAGGTTGATACATTGTAAACGGATAGTTTCTGTCTTGGGAGAGCGGTTTTGACTACAAGTTGTGTTCGCGCAGGCATTATTGGTCTCGGCAGAATGGGGATCACCCGGGCTCGCGAGTTGGAGCGACCCCCCGCCGCTGAGGTTGTGGCGGGATTTGACCCGAATCCGGAGGCCTTTGCCGCCCAGTTTCCAAAGGTACACCTCAAGGACAGCGTTCAGGCGGTGATAGATTCGGGTATTGACGCGCTTTTTGTGTGCACGCCCAACCGTTTCACGCCGGGGGCCGTGATTGCCGCTCTTGATGCCGGCAAGCATGTTTTTTGCGAAAAGCCGCCGGGGCGGACCGTGACCGACGTGGAAAGTATCATCGCAGCGGAAAAGCGCAATCCGGGGCTTAAACTCAAGTTTGGCTTCAATCATCGTTATCATGGCGGCATTCAGGAGGCCAAACGCATTGTGGACAGCGGCCGCCTGGGCAAAATTCTGTGGCTGCGCGGCATATACGGCAAATCAGGGGGCGAGGACTTTGAAACCCAGTGGCGCAGCAGGAAGGACCTCGTCGGAGCGGGCATTCTGCTTGACCAGGGCATTCACATGATTGACCTGTTCCGCTTCTTCCTTGGCGATTTCGTCGAAGTGAAAAGCATGGTCACCACCGCCTACTGGAACATAGACGTCGAAGACAACGCCTTCGCGCTGCTGCGGGATGTCCAGGGGCGTGTTGCCATGCTACACAGTTCGAGCACGCAATGGAAGCACCGCTTTACCCTTGAAGTCTACATGAGCGACGGCTATATCTGCGTCAACGGGATTCTTTCCAGCACGCGGAGTTATGGAGACGAAACCGTCTCCGTGGCGCGAAAGCAGTTTGGAGAAGGGGCCGCGCAGGGCAAGCCACGTGAAGAAATCATCTATTTCGATGTCGACCCCTCGTGGGAACTCGAAGTGGCCGAATTTCTGGACAACGTCATCAGCGACACGCCCGTGGAATCCGGCAATTCCGAGCAGGCCCTCAAGGCCATGCAACTGGTCTACACCATTTACCGCGATGATGAAACGTTCATGCAGTCAAAATCAGCGCCCGCAGCGGAATAACCCCCGTGCCGGGTACGCTCCTCGGTCACGGCAGGCGCCGCACGCCCGATAATACGGCGACAGCCGGCAGGGAGAATCGTCATGACATTGTCACCCCGAAGCGCCGTAACACGGCGGGACTTTGTGAAAGCCCTCGGCGCAGCCTGCGCGGCGCCTCTCCTTGCCGGAGGGGGCGTTTCCGAGGCTGCAAGGCGCAGCCCGAATGTACTTTTCATCGCCATTGACGACCTGAATGACTGGGTCGGCTGCCTGGGCGGACAC
>OBJA01002087.1_pt1 | contig 12207 bp, 9 predicted proteins | sample 1519751 | NCBI WGS metagenome assembly OBJA01 (sample SAMEA3881238, study PRJEB22517) | soil metagenome | biome: lake sediment; feature: soda lake sediment; material: sediment, water from around vicinity | place: India | collected 2013-12-23 | depth 3 m
AAGTTTCCCTGGCCAACCGATAGGCTGACACATTTAAAGGCTTAAGAAATTCCTCAAGTAATATTTCACCCGGATGAATATTGTTTAACTCCTTCATTGTTCTTGTAATTTAGTGATAATCCACAATTTTAACTTCGTGCGCATCATTGTTTTCCCATTGAAAAATGATCCTCCATCTTTTTTTTGAGTATTGTCAATTCAATTCTACTATATAAAAAATCCGCAAAGAGCTGAAGTATAACATCCTATTTTGTCGATAACTTCTTGAAAAATTAAGTAAACCGCCATTGTGTTATTACTCGTAACTCATTACAAGGCTGGCTCTTCGGGATTACAACAACCATCAATCATGAACCGATTCACTCATTCGCTCATTCACTCACTCACTCATTGTATAGAACCATCAACCAATGCACTCATTCTCCATTCTTCATTTCCCTTCTCCCATTCGTTCCTTATTTTCTCCAATTGTTTGAGCATATAGTAGGATTCAGGAATAAAGTGGCACTCGAACTTTTTGCCCCGATATCCAAATTGGATAAAGTTTTTCAATGGTTTGCCAGAAATTTCTTCACTCAGGTTTTTGAAAGTATCAGCCGGAATCCCAAAGCTTTCCGGAATTTCTAAATTATCCAGTTCTGCAAGCCTGAAAACATCCTTTATCGCACCCTTGCCATCCACTATCCGTATTTCATGCGGCTCAATTTCAATTTGGGTGCCCTTCCAGGACTTTTTCACCCTTTGGTTTGTCCTGTACAGTAGAAAATATATCCCTACCAGCAGAATGGCAGTCAAAATTGACCATTTAAACGGAAAAACCCAAACATGGGTCATCGCGAGAACAGTTAGAGGGTACAGTATGAAAAAGAAAATAAGAGCAAATCTCCTTCTCCGGTAAAAGCTGCGCGGATCGACCAGTTTTCCTTTGAATATGCTCATGTCTGCTTTGGCTTTGTGGACTTGTTCTATTTAAAGGACGAATTTATAAAATATCCCCAACAGAATGAAATAGGATGAAAAAGCGCTTGCGATATTCAATGGAAAATCCACTTCAAAAATAGCACCCAAATCTTAATATTTTCAAAAAATTATTATCTTAGCCGCGATATTGTTACGCTGTGGCATCATTTAGGCCAAATAATTTTTGGCAAAAAATGATAAAAACTCCAAAAACTATGAAAAACTTCTTTTCGACTGAGCCCTTTTTCAGAAATCGATACCCTTTACTCTGGGGTGCACTGTTTGTGGTTTCTCTTCTGATGTTGTGTGTATCTGGCATGTTTTACATCAATGACTTTGCTTATCACCCCCAGTTCGCAATTTTTGAGGATGGCTTTCTAGAGCTCTTTTTTGCAATCGTAAAGGATAACCAATGTAAGCTAAAGTGGTTTTATTCCTTCTTTATACTCGACTTTGTCTTTCCACTTTTGGTCGCAGCATTGTTGTTTTGCTATTTTAGGAACAATAGAGAGGCTTTAAGGATTCGAGCTTATAACCTCTACAACTTTGCAATAATCCTCCTGGTGGCGATGGTGCTCTCCGATTACACAGAGAATTACCTTTATTTGAAGAGTCTGGAATGTTCAAATTATATCGCTCCTATTGAAATTGCTCAAAAGATAAAGATGCGCCTATATGTTTTGGCATTAATACTGGCACTTTTGGTATTTTATAAAATCTGGCTGAAAGAGCGGCTGGGTATGCTCTTGAAAATCATTAAAGCTTCGACTCTTTCGATTATATCTACTTTGGTGATCATACTCTTGCTGACCCAAATGGATCAGGGAAGTTCACTGGTGATTGAGCTGCTTGCAAGTCCCGTAAATTTGGGACTGAGCTTGCTTATGCTAAGGGTTTTTGCCCTTGCACTGTCTCACCATCCCTCTACCCTTCTTTTTCTGCATATGAAAGAAGGTGGAGAACCCAATGGACGTTGGAAAATGGGCAATAGGCCTTTCATTGACCGGGGGTTGGTTTATTTTGTGAAAGGCCGGGAGCAGAAGAGTGGCGAGGATACAGGAAATCTGGGTGATCTGGCCAAACCCATAAGATACTTTATTGGAGCATTTCTTTATTTTGCCTTGATATATGTGCTTCTCTTCACCTTCGAAAAATTCATTAGGAATGGGTTTCCGGCTTCACGCTTACTCCTGATTTTGGTGAGTCTGAAGATAGTGTTGCTCTTCTTCCTCAATAAGCGCTTTAAGACAATGGCCAAGAAGGAGGAAGAGGACGATATAACCGAGGATCCCACAAAAAAATACCCCTATTACAAGGCCTACCTCTGGTCAAATTTTCTCCTGGTTCTGTTGTTCGTCAGTAGTTTGATTTTTGCAAGCTGCTGTGGCTGGCACTACCTGACCTTCCTTTCTGTTTTGGGTTTCCTCTACCTCAGAGCAATCAAGGAAACCTATATGAGGCTTTTTATCCCCGATGGATTGAAACTTTCTGAATCAAAGAGAGGGCTTTTATACCTTCTTGCCCTCCTGGACGACAAAGAAAGAAACTATCTGGCCAGTTTTTCCAATAAAAATGGGAATGAGGACGAGAGTGGATACATTCCGAGAAAGCCAGTTTTTATCAAATGGACCGCAATTGCGGCTGCTGTTTTTATCCTAATGGCTCACTTTCCCATTATTTCAGCACAAATCAATCCCATACTAATTTTTGTACTCTACCTGCACCTTTATTATGCCCTGCTCAACGCACTGGTCAAAACCTATTTTTACTACAATCAAGATGTTGATGAAAAGAAAACCTTTGTTGCCCTTTTATACAAAAACCCCTTTCTTTCCATACTTGCAATCTTTGGTATGCTTTATCTCGGAAATCAGTTTTTCCCGGGGAACCCACCTTTTGATACGCACAGCATAGACGAGGAGAAAATTTGTCATTATGAGGACTTTTTTATTTCTGGTGAATGCAGTCAGCTTGGGGAATTGGATAGAAATATATATTTGGCATCTTACGGGGGAGGCCTTAGGGCTACTGCCTGGAACCTCATTTTGATGAACGCTCTGGACGACAGCCTCGGCAGGGAAGAGTCATTTACGGATAGGATCAGGGGCATATCCGGGGTGTCAGGCGGGGCACTTGGTCAGGCTTTTTACCCCCTCATCAGGATGTATCAGGACGACCACAGGGACAGCATCATCAAAATGATCGGAAAGGGAAATTTCCTGAGTACTGATCTCACTTATCTTTTTGGGGCCGATTTATTAGGGTTGACTCGTGTATCCGGTTTGATTGGTGACCGGTCAAGGGTTGGTATGCGGAATTATTGGAGGATTATCAGCGGTTGTCCCTGTGGAAAAATGGATACAACACCCTATCACCTCAAGTGGAGACAATACTACGATGTATTGGGCTACTATCCTCCCCTGATTATCAATTCAACCAATGTCAATCGTCGTTATGGAGTAGGATTTCCGATTGACGTAGGGGAAAGAGAATTCAACGATATTTTTCCCTATTCCATCAATATGACTGAGATCATCGACAACAGGACTCTGAGCTATCTGGACGTTGTCTCTACTTCAGAGCGCTTTCCGTTTTTTAGCTCTACTGCAACCATTGAGGGCAAAGGTCATTTTTTGGATGGAGGCTATTTCGAAAATTCGGGAATACTAAGTCTGATGGGCTTAAGACAATATTGGAATGAAAGCCCGGCCCGATGGTTGAACCTGAATTCAGAGCACAGAAATTTCTCTGATACTACAAAACACTTAAGATCGCAAGATCTATTGGTTATCATCAACAATGACCCCCATAGCTATATCAAAAAACTACTGAAAAATGCCAAAGGGAACAAGAACAAAAACGAGCCTTTTGCTGTGCATGTAAAATCCACAGGTCTTCTAAAAGCCATCATCAATGGACTGATTTCAAACTTTGAACTGCCTGCTTATCTTCAAGAGTATTACGAAGCAGGTAAGGACTCTACAATAAAAGCCATTCCGATTTATCAGCCCTTCCCTCTGCGCTATAATGATGTAAAAAACTATTTGGGTGCACACCCCGTGGATACAACTGAGATCAGAGCTATTTTGAATCAGTTGGATTCGGCACGGTCAAAAATAGATAATGCGCTTACCGCTTATGCTAGAAGGGATTCCCTAAATATTAATTGTAAAATTGATCTACGATGGAAGTTTGCACCTCCATCTCTTGCCAGGATGATATCGACACCATCTTACCGATATTCTGCTGCCATGTTATATCACGAGGATGTTAAAAGTCAGTTAGAAAAAGTTTTGAACAGGGAATTGCTGGATGAATAGGGGGAAGTGCTCGATTAATTCGTGCTTGAAAAATAGCGGGACTTTCATTCATTTTCAAGACAAGAATATCCTCCATAGCCGGTTATAATCAAGCGCTTATATGATGCAGTATGTTCGATATTTTTCAAGATGTTCACAGCACTCAGGTTACAGAATTTCGTATTTTTTTCACCGCAAAAGAGAAACCGTGAACTGTGAACCGTCAACCAATTCTCTTATTCCTTGTCCAGCGATGTAGTAAGCGTCTTGTGGTGCGCTGTGGTGAGCGAGAGCCGAACCAAGCGTAGTCGAACCAAGTCGAATTAAGCCGTAGTGATTCACTCATTCACTCATTCGCTCACTCACTCATTGAAAAAACCCTACTCATCACAAATTCTGCTCAAGAGCATATACCAAAAACCACTTGCCATTTCTGAGTTCGAAGCGGTATTCGGAGATAAAGCCGGAATTTTCGACCCACACTTTCTGGTAGAACTCGGTATCTTCTTTTTGATAATCGGTTTTGAAAATGGGATCGCTGATGTCCCATATCGGTACTTTCATTACGGGCCAGTTTTCAACAGTCCATTCTGTTTCCCCTTCTGATTCTATCAACTTACCTTCTAGTGGAAATGCCAGTCTACTCATTTGAAATGCAGGATCATTGTGAAATCTGAGGTAGAACTCTTCAAAGTTTTCGGGACTGCTGTCCGCAGGTTTTGAAGCTTTTCGAAAGAGGTCGCAGGAAGACAACAACAGGGTGAGAAGTAATCCTGCAAATAGATAAATAAAAGGTGGAAATCCCTTCAAACTCATTTTTACCTCATTCATTTCTACGGCATTTGGTGGTCAAATCTAACGCAAGTTAATGACATAATCAGTTATACTCCAGGGCAAAAAGACTGACTTGGCCGAAACTGTGCACTTTTCCTAAGAAAAGCAAGCGGTGATATTAGAGCGGATTACCGGACTTATCCAAAAACGTTGTACAAAAAACAGTAGTGAAAATCAACAGTTGTTGATTTTTTATAGCATGGCTATTGAACTCAACAAAACTCATAGCCCCTTGGTTTTCTAGCTAATACAAAAAAAGCCACCCGAAAAAATTCGGATGGCTTTTGCGCCCCCTCAAGGACTTGAACCTTGGACCTACGGATTAACAGTCCGCCGCTCTAACCAGCTGAGCTAAGGAGGCTTTTTTCAAACGCGACGCAAAATTAAGCCGCATTATGTTTCCCACCAAACAATGCAGGAAAAAAATTTACACCTTTTTTACCACGAAAGAACAAAATTCAGACGGTAAATATATATTATCAAGAAAACGAGCAAAATAAAAAGGATAATGATCCATATCAACGCCCTTCCCTTACCACCATAATTTTCAATATTGGCCATAGTACATGATATTTGGACTGCAAAGAAACGACTTTTCCCGAATATATGCAATTCCTTAAAAATCTGATGGTCAAATTGACATAAGACTCCACTTAGGTGACAAATCTTAATACTGACCAATTGATGAATTTACATGCTTATTGGTTGAATGGGTTGAAACTCTTCAACTCCTTAACTTTTTTCCCTGATCTGCAGAAAGCGAAGTCGAACTAAATAGAGTCAATTCACTTATTCAGTCAATCCTTGTCCTGCGTTGTAGTGAGCGTTAGTCGAACTAAGCGATGGCCGAACCAAGCGAAGTCGAACTAAGCCGAAGGGACTCACTGAAACAACCCAACAAAACCCCATTCCCTTCGTTATACCCTGAAATAATTCAGAGTATGGGCAAAGCTGCACTTTTTTCAATACTGCTTTTATTTGGTCTTAACAATATGGCCTTTTCTCAGGAGGAGCGTTTGTATTACATATTTGATCCTCTATGTGGCTGGTGTTTTGGTTTTAGTGACGAGATGGACCAAGTCGCAGAGCGATACGGCCATCAGATGGAAATAAGGGTGCTTTCCGGTGGCATGGTTACCGGTGACAGGGTGGGTCCCATAGGTCAGACCTCAGCTTATATCAAAGAGGCCTATAAAACAGTTGAAGAAGCAACCGGAGTTGAGTTTGGTCAGGCCTTTCTCGACCATTTGTTCAATGACGGCAGCCATATATTCTCTTCCTTAGAACCTTCCATTGCCCTGGTAGTTGTCAAGGAATTGGCCCCTGAACACACGCTGGATTTTGCCGCCGATCTTCACCGCGCAATATATGTGGATGGTCTTCCCTCCACCAGATTTGAATCCTATGCCGCTTACGCAGAGAAATACGGCCTCGATCGCAATGAATTTTTGAGAATGTGCAGAGACCCGGAGATGAAGCGGAAAGCAGAAGTTGAGTTTACACTGGCCGCCAATCTAGGGGCAACTGGATTTCCCACCCTGGTGTATTACAACGGCAGAGACCTTCAGGTGGTGAGCAGAGGGTATATGACAGCAGCACAAATTGCCGCGCGAATCGATGCTTTGAGATAAATTATTCCGCGACTACCTCTTTCAAACCAATCTCCCTCTACCTTCCGGTAATAGTCAATAAACACTACATTTGTGTTTCAATCAGAGCATAGTAAATGTCACTGGTCAAAAAACTTGCTGGAGATACGGCCGTCTATGGTTTGTCTTCAATTCTGGGCAAGGTACTGAACTACCTACTCGTACCGCTATACACCGCTGTATTTGCAGAGGGAGAATACGGCATCATATCGGAATTGTATGCCTATACAGCCTTTGTGATGATCATTTTGCTGTACCGGATGGAGACAGCCTATTTCAGATTTGGCGCAGAAAAAGAAAATCGAAAAGACACCTATGATACTGCCCTGAGTTCCATTTTGATATCCACCCTATTGTTTTCACTGGCCTTTGTCCTGCTGGCCGGTCCCTTTTCCGAATGGATCAAGCTGCGCGAAGAGCATCAGCCTCTTTTGTACTTACTCATCGGCATCTGGGCGATGGATGTACTGAGCGAAATTCCCTATGCGAGACTCCGGATGGAAGGCCGCGCCTGGCGGTTTGCGTCCATCAAACTGGCCAATATAGGGGTCAACATCGGCCTCAATCTTTTCTTCCTGCTTGCCTGTCCCGCCATATTGAGTTCGGAAAATCCGACCTGGCTTTACAGCCTGATAGAGCCGTGGTACAATCCCGAATACGGAATAGGCTATGTATTTGTAGCCAATCTCATCGCCAGCGGCACGGCCTTCTTGTTGTTGACCCCTCTTGTCAGAGATTTCCGGTTTGGAATCGATCAGTTGCTCTGGAAAAAAATGCTGTTGTACTCCTCCCCACTCATCATAGCGGGATTGGCGGGAATCACTAACGAAATGCTGGACAGAGTGCTTCTCAAACACTTGCTTCCCTTTTCTCTGGAGGAAAATGAGCGGCAATTGGGTATCTATGCCGCCTGCTACAAACTGGCCATCTTCATGACTTTGTTTACACAGGCCTTCAGGTATGCAGCAGAGCCCTTCTTCTTTCAAAATGCCAGAAACACCAAAGCACCGGAGCTCTACGCTGCCATTGGGAAGTACTTTGTCATTATGGGGCTGGTGGCATTTTTGGTCATTACGCTATACCTGGATGTTTTTTCTCTTCTGCTGAGAAGGGAGGGCTATCGCGAAGGTTTGGAGGTGGTTCCCATCTTGCTTTTTGCCAATTTATTCCTCGGTCTTTATTACAATCTGTCTATTTGGTATAAACTCACGGATAAAACCTTGATGGCTACCTGGATAGGTTTAGGTGGTGCCACCATTACGGTTATTTTGAATGTATGGTGGATACCAATTTTTGGATACATGGGCTCTGCCTGGGCCACATTCATCTGTTACGGACTGATGGCCGCTGCCTCTTATTTTATTGGGAAAAACCACTATCGCCTACCCTACGAGTGGAAGGCCCTTGCAATTTATTCACTACTGGCACTGGGGCTCTTTTTTATACACGGACAGTTGATTTCAACAGAAATGAGTGCCTGGACTTACGAAGGTGGCAGGGTTTCAATGATACTTGCTTTCTTAAGTTTACTCTGGTTGTCCGAAAAAAAGAAACTTAGGGAATTGCTCGCGATGAAGTGAGTTTAAATCAGTAAAACATGGTCTTGAAGTAAAAGGACAAATCATCCCTTCTCATGAAGCCATACACTATCAGGCCTAGAAAAGCGAACAAGACAATCACTTTAAATCTGCGCGCATCTCTGTTGTAGCGCTCCCTTCTGCTCAATCGCCTGTGTTTGGAAGAAAAGGACATAAAAACATGGTTTTAGTCAATAAAAATCTCGTGCACTCAACTCTGAGTACAACGGGGGCGCAAAAATAGTTCTTTGGCCGCTTCATTTGATCTTTTAAGTGTTAAAATGCTCCCGTTAACAAATGTTTTTTATTAAATTTGCACGAGCAAAATGGTGAACCCATGTCAGACCCCTATAAATTTTCCTGTTTACGCAGGAAGAGACACCACCGAATGAAGTTACTCCGGATCCCGCTAATTGTTATAATTTTTTCCCTTTCAATTGCCGGTGAGGGACTTTTTAGTCAGAATGAGATGGCTGTGGATACCATTCAAAAGAAAGATACCCTTAGTACCGAAAGGCATTTGACGGTGATGGGAGGTACCTACCGGACTGCCTTGAGAGATCGCGCTTTTTCTCCCCTGATCTACAGTGGGGCAATACCCTCACTTGGACTTGGATTCAGGCTTAGAAATGAAGAGAGGCATCGCTTAATTTGGATGAACTTTGCATCCGGGCGATTACAAAACAGAAGAGCCAATGGAATGACTTTTTTTTCCGGAGAAATCTACACCCTGGAATTGTACCGCATACACTCTTTGCCTGAAGGTATTAAAATTGGATGGTCCGGCAGAAATGTAATTCACCTTAGGGATTTTGATGAGTCTGTTAATTTCAGGCCCAGATTTGACTATCACACCAATTTTGGTTTGGTCGTAAACTATTCGCTGGACTTTCCGGATTTTTTACCGGGACTTGAATTTAATGTTATTGCCCAATGGCAACTCATCGGCTTTTTCCTGCAATCAGCTTACATAATGGGAGCTCCCACTGCTTATGAAGAGGAAGACCGGGATGGATTCGATGCCTTCTTTCGATCATTCAAGTTTTTTGACCCCTTTAATCAATCAGACTGGGGCATTTGGCCGGAGGTGACTTATAAACTGGATACCGGTACAACCTTTTCTCTGAGTTACCGGTATGACCGAAAAGTATTGACCAATCACCATCGCTCGGAGAGCAGTCGGGGAATTTTATTGTTGACCTTAATGATGGCACTATGAATTTCCTGAAAAAAATCACCCTCTATCTGTTGATGTTTCTTTCATCAATACTATTGATCTCCTGTGAAAAAGCACTTTTGGACAGCGATCCTAAAGAAAGGGACCGCAGTGGAATGTTTCTTCATCTCTGGCAAGACATCAATGATCGGTACAGTTATCTGGATGTAAAACAGATCAATTGGGACTCCGTGCGGGTTGCCTTGAGACCTGTTGTGAATTCAACCATGGACGATCGCCAATTTTTTGATTTTTTAGCTTCCATGCTCGACATATTAGAGGATGGTCATGCCAATCTGGAGTCACCCTTTGACCGAAGTCGCTATTGGGATTGGCATCTCGATTATCCACCCAATTTTGATGCAAATGTGGTAAGCCGAAATTATTTGGGCAGGGATTACCGGCAGGCAGGCCCATTGCAAATCAGCATACTGGAAGGCGATATAGTTTATGTATACTACAATTCCTTCACCCGCGAAATTAAGGACGAAAACCTAAGAGAGTTGGGTGATTTGGTAAGTCATTCACGGGGCCTGATCATAGATGTTAGAAATAATGGCGGCGGTCAATTGGCGATGGCCCGGAAGCTGGCAGGGTGGCTGGCTGATGAGGACTATGTTTACGCTTTGGAACGGATAAAAACTGGTCCAGGAAGGAATGATTTTTCACAATGGCGCAGTCTGGATGTTACTGCTGATGAATTTTACAGGGGAGATCTCAAAGTGGCCCTTTTGACCAACAGACGAGTCTATAGCGCAGCAAACTTTTTCACCCAAATGGTGAGCAAATTGCCCAATACTGCCATCATTGGCGATCGCACCGGTGGCGGAGGGGGAACTCCCCTTTACGGCGAGCTGGCCAATGGCTGGATTTATCGCTTTTCAGCCACACAAACCATCACCCCCTCAGGGGAACATCTCGAATTTGGCATTCCGCCGGATATTTCGGTAGATATGGATGCTGATGATTTGCAAGAAGGAAAGGATTCTATTATCGAAGCTGCTATGGAATGGGTTTTCAATGAGTGAATGAGCGAATGAGTGAATGAGTGAATCACTTCGACTGCCGCTCAGTACAAGGAGTGAATGAGTGAATGGTTTTTTGGTTCATCGTTGATGGTTTTTATTTTAGGGTTACTGTTCGACTTTTGTTTTGCGAAATCTTAGCGCGGCTTTGCGTACTGGCGGTGAAAAACATGAAATTCGTCATTCTTAATTGATTAAGTTCCTGGTTCAAGTGAAATATTTCCATCCAAAAAACCTCTGTAAATAATACTGCGTTGTTTATGCGTTTAATGGTCAAAAAAGTTAGTGGTATGAAAAGTTGGTTGATAGGTATTTGCTTTTTGATTGGAATTTCCTTTGCCAATGCGAATGAGGTGGTCTTTAAGGTTGAGGTGAGCACTGACACGGTTCTCATGGGCAACTATTTTGAAGTGAAATTTACAGTGGAAAATGCGCGACCCAATTTCAGTCCTCCCGATTTTTCAGACTTTGACATTGTGGGCGGTCCCAGCCAATCCTCCAGTTTTTCCATGATCAATGGAAGGGTTTCCCAAAGTGCGTCTTATACTTATTTTCTCCAGCCGAGAGAGGAGGGAATTTTTTACGTACAGGCGGCCGCTATTGAGGTGGATGGGAAATTTCTGGAAACTCCGCCTGTAGAGATTTTTGTGCTTCCAAATCCCGACGGAATTATCGAGAATCCGCATCAGTTGAGACATGTTCAACCCAGAGAAATCGTTCCCCAGGAAGAAGAACAAAAACAATCAGACAGACCTAGAAGGACCATTCAGTTGTAGTGAAACTATGGTCACTACAAACTGAAGCGCTCGTTTAGCTCGGAACTATCTCTTAGGCTCGTTTTATTCAGGTCAAAGTTTTGGTCGGACTTATTCATCCAGATAAAAAACCATAAAAAGTTGTTGTTGAGGATATTTTGCTGCTGGTTCTTACTCTTTGTGTCGGTTATACAAATTGGACAATCGCAGACTTCTTTTACTGCATCTGCCAATCCCGAAGCGGTCTATGTTGGTGAAATTTTGGAACTGGAATTCTCACTGATCAATGGAAACTGGGGAGAGTTTGAACTCCCCGACTTAGGACCTTTTCAAATTATCTCCGGTCCGGGCCGTTCATTCCGCACTTCTATTGTAAACGGTCAAACGGAACGAAGAACCAGTTACACCTATAGGGTAAGGGCCACAGAGGAGGGCAACTTTCGTCTGCAACCAGCAAAAATGTACACAGGTGGATTGATCTTCAAATCCAATACTGTGGACATTATGGTGCTCGAGGCTGTCGACAAAGATGAAACGTCGCCTGAAATTTTCCTGAAAGCCAGATTGAGTTGTGACAGCTGTTATTTGGGGCAACAGATTACCCTGGATTTAGAGCTTTACACCCGCACGAGGATAACCGACTTCGCAGTTTTAAACGAGCCTTCCTTTCCCGCGCTTCAAAGTCGCAGACTCACCAATATCCGAAACTTTCAGACTACCCGCGACACTTTGAATGGGCAGCTGTTCAACAAACGGGTATTGAGAAGATACATCCTCTTTCCTCAGCGCGCAGGTGAATTTGGTGGGCAGGTCTTCGATATGAGGATAGTAGAAGAAGACCAGAATCCTAGGTGGAGAGGATTTTTCCGATTGGGTGGGGAAGTTCACTATC
>OBJA01002088.1_pt1 | contig 12203 bp, 5 predicted proteins | sample 1519751 | NCBI WGS metagenome assembly OBJA01 (sample SAMEA3881238, study PRJEB22517) | soil metagenome | biome: lake sediment; feature: soda lake sediment; material: sediment, water from around vicinity | place: India | collected 2013-12-23 | depth 3 m
ATTAGGTCAGCAATTTCCATGGCCATTTTTTCCCCTTCTATTACACAGGGACCAGCCATTAAAAAAAAGTTGTTAAACTTCCCAAATTTGATTTTCTCAATCTGTGGAATCATCAAAATAATATTTACTTATTTATTTAATACATTACCCGCTAGCAGATATATGTACAAAAGTTAAAACTTGCTTTGCCTTGCAATCTCTATATCTTTGGCGACTTCATCGCGGATCAGCGCCCAATGAAACAAATTGTCATCGTTGGCATCGTAAAAATTATGGTTGTAATGGGTTAACGGCATATCCTTATAAATGGGGCGTGAAATTTGAATTACTTCATCCCAGTATGCCAACGCTTTGGTTAAATGCTGGATTGCCCTTTCCCGGTTCTTAACGTCACCTGCTAACCGGTAGGTTTGCAAAGCAATTGCCCCTTTTATTTTTTCAGCAAGATGGAAGCCCAGATTGGCCCAAATTTTCACATCTGCCACTTCGTACATGAGTGAAGCATTTTCTGAAACATCAATGTTATTAACAATTTTAAGAGCTTCAGCATTATCTTTTTCTAACATGGCAGCCAACTTTAGTGGTGTAACTATGGTTTCTTCAAAACTGCCGCCATTTAATGTTGTTTTTACATAATCACCAATCGAAACATAGTCGGATGCCATTGCAGGATGCTGAATAAGCTGATCGACCGAAATATATTTTGTGGTATCTCCCTGCAGAGCAAGAAATCCTTCACTATAAAGTGTAAAGTCCCACCTGGAGTCATAAAGCGAGGCCAGTCGCAATTGAGTAGAGGAAGCCAGTTCATAGGCTTTTAACAAATGATTGCCTTTTGTTCCGTAACGTTGGTTAAAACCTAGCTGGAAAACATCATCGGGGGTTTGCGGATTATAAAGTAATCGGCCCCATAACTTATAATAAAGCCACTGGCGTTCAAACGCCCATTTCCAATCCACAGGGTCATCAACAGATGTGAAATAATCAAGTGCAGGTATGTAAGTTTCGGATCCGGTAAAATAACCACCAACATAATCTTGCATGCCGTTTAATTCGATGTGTTTGCGGATAAAATCAGGTACCCCCCAACGCAGTACGAAAAAGTCTTCGTTTCGGGCCTGCCAGACAATTTTATAATTTTTAGGAGGAGGATCAAAATAGGTACCACCAAGTTTTCCTCCATGCACCTTTTCCAGTTTTGGTGTTGAATGAGCATGCGACCAATTGAATTTAATTTCCACCCAAATAGGGCCTTCAAATCGGTTGTCCAGCCGTTCCATTGCCTCGCGTGTTACCATTTCCACGTTTTTGCTTACACCCGGCTCAGAGGAAGTACCCGACGAAAAAGGTACGCGATGAATTAATTTTACAGGACGATTGACGTCCAACAGACCTTTAATTAATACTTCATCTACCCATTTTTGTCTTTGAAGCGGTGTCATCTCTGCCATTCCTTCTCCATGAGAAATTCCAATACCATCAAGATCGGGGTATTCTTCAAGTAACTGTTTTACACTTTCACGAAGGTATTGCTTAACGATTTCCGATGTGTCTCCAGGAACATAGTAATGGGGATAAAAATTGACTTTGGCAACATTGTAATTGTCGGAAAAGGCTTTGCTCACGAAAATGTTCCAATGAACGATGTACGTATCAAGAGCACGTTCTTTGGCCATGCGGAAAATTTCACGATAGAGATGTTGCCATTCTGCAAATTCTTCATCAGTCCAGGGGCTGGCTAAGGGAAAATTCTCTGGTTGAATCATAAAAGTATACGGATTCATATTCCAAAGGCTGATCACGTTAAAACGATTTTCAACCATCATATCCAGAAAAGCCTCCCAATATTTCAAGTCTTTGGCCGTTTCCATGTGTTGGTCTAACGCTGAACTGGGCCGATAGGTCTCCCAAGGGACATTGTATTTGATTCCTCTGAATTCCAACGCAGGAGATTCTTGAATCTCTTTTATTCCCGACAGAGAAACTCCGTTTTTAATGTTTTCAGACAGTGCCAAAGCTCCGTAAATCAGTCCCCTGTCATCACCACCACTGATGGTAACTGATTTATTTTCTGCTTTAATTGAAAATGCTTCTTTACCAAGGGAATTCTTATCAATCTGCAACCGGATCAGGTAGTTGTTGCTGTCGTAATCCGGAGAAGTTTCGAAGCCATTTCGCTTTAATGTTTCGGATAACTTCGCAGCCGCATATTCAGCACATATATTACCTTGTTCATATTCAAGAGATACCTTTGTTTCTGCAGGATCGGTGCATGACACTTGAACAAAAAGCATTATAACTGCCAATAATCGGTTAATATTCATTATTTTGGTTTTAATAGGATTCATTCCAATTCTCAACTAATTGGTAATTTAAAATAATTCCTGTGTTTTTAAAAATTTGCTTTTTGCAGTGGTCATGTTTATCAAACTCAACATAGTTCAACCATCTTAACAATATATGTGGTGAGTCTCTGAATTCTACCATTTCTCATCTTTAATTACCGGCCAGATCAGCTCTTCATAGATGCTCTTTACATTACTCATTTGTTCGGATGATAATTCAGGAAGACCGGAAGCTGCGATGTTGGAAAGTACCTGTTCAGGTCGTGATGCTCCCGGAATCACACAACTTACTTCTTCAAACATTAAAATCCATTTCAGCGCATAAGCTGCCAATTCATGTTCCTTATTAAAGATTTTTTTTATCTCCTCAACAGCTTCCAGCCCTTTCATATAATCAACTCCCGAAAATGTTTCCCCTTTATCAAAGAATTGGCCATTCCGATTAAAGGCGCGATGGTCGGAATCCTCAAATTGTGTTGAGGAGGTAAACTTGCCAGTTAAGAGTCCACTTGCTAAAGGTACACGCGCTAAAATTCCTATATTTCTTTTTGCTGCTTCTTTAAAAAATATTTCTGCCGGACGCATTCTCAGCATATTAAAAATAATTTGAATGGTTGTTACATTGTCGTATTCGATAGCTTTCATTGCTTCATCAACAGTTTCGACACTGACACCCAAATTCAGTATTTTTCCTTCGTCTTTTAATTTATCAAACAGTTCAAAAATTTCTGGCCTGTAGTATGTGGTGGTTGGCGGACAGTGCAGTTGAATAAGGTCAAGTGTTTCCAATCCCATATTTTTCAAACTCTTCTCAACAAATTTACGCAAAACAGCCGGCTGGTATGATGAATCAACATGTGGTGATAATTTACGACCACACTTTGTGGCAACATAAATTCGTTCACTTCTTGAACGAACAACCCGACCTACTGCTTTTTCACTTTCTCCATCACCATATACATCAGCAGTGTCGATAAAATTTATTCCTTTATCAATAGCTGTATTTAATATGCGGTCAGCATTTTCATGACTGAAGGCAGTTCCCCATTTACCTCCAACCTGCCAGGTTCCCAGACCTACTTCTGTTATTTCAAATCCGGTTTTACCAAGTTTTCTTTTTTTCATTATGTATTTTTATAAGATTTAATTCGCGGCTTTAGGCTAGCAACCCTTTCATTATATCCCTTTTCAAAAATACAAAAAATGCGATGAAATATAACATGCACTGATTCACAATACCATTTTTATTGCGGCATGAAGTAACAGAGCAAAAAAAAAGCTGCTCCGGATTTTCCAGAACAGCTTTTAACGGAAAAAACAAAAAATCAATTTTCAACACTTATATAAGATGATACCAGGTTGGTTGGTCCGCCAATATATTTTGGGAAATTAGGATAGGAGCACAGCAAATATCCGGCTCCTTCTTTAGTGTCTTTAATTCTTCCTTGTTCATTAACAACAAGTGTTTTTGCCGGAGCCTGACCATTCTCAACCCAATTTTTCAAAAGATTAAAATTATCATCTCCATTGGGCGAAGGAATATTTTTTATTTCAATAGTTTCCCCTTTACCATTTGTGCTATAACTTTTACCTGAAAGGCCATGTCCTCCCTGAGGAACAACAAACAAACGAGCAAATTTATCGGTAGTTTCCCGTCCCATTTTATCAATTAACGATTTGTAATAATCGAGCTGAGCACCGGGAGAAGCAATATTATCCATAGTCCCGATTGTAACAATCATTTTACCTCCATTATTGTAGAACTCTTTTAAATCAGGGTCGGTTGAATCAAGCCATTCTGATAACTCTATACGACGATCGTTCCATTTTCCCCCTTCGACGTAGTCAAGAGAATTGGCGTTTAAATCTTTCATTAGAAATCCTGTAACTCCGAGAGTGCCAAGTGAGCTGTGATTTTTTGCATTATCCGGTGCCCCCTCCTGACCGGCATATCTCTGACCATTGATCATTCCGAATCCATCGGGTTCAATTGTTGGTAACCACATTCCAAATCCTTCAACATTATTAGCAAGCGGAGTTGCAAATTTGTAAGTGCTGTATACAAATTCCAGTGTTTCGATTTGTCCATCGGTTAATTTAGCTGATTTTGAATTATCTTCCGGATCAGGATCTACATTATTTTGTGCACGTAACGCTTTCCATGGATCATTTGTTCCCACACCATCGTTGACATTAAAAATTTCACGTGCCAACATGTAGTTGTTGATAATACCGTCTGAAAGTCCGTCCAGATCATCACACTGCCGAAGAAATTCCGATCTGATTGTATTTGTTTTTGATGGCGTAACCCAGTTTTTCAACTGTTTTTCCTGTATGCGGATCAATTCTGGTGCAAGCATTAAACTTGTAAAATTAACAATTGGAACGTTTGCAATTATTCCGTTGTAATCTTTTGGATAACGCTGGGCAACAGTCAATGCTTCACGGCCACCGTGCGAACTTCCCACGTAATAGTTATATTCAGGACGTTTTCCATAAAGGCGTTCCATAATTACAATTGCCGCATCATGGGTTTTTTTCATTTGCATGTACCCCATGTTTTTTATGGCTTCATCGTTAAGCGCCCATGCATCACCCCCTTCAGGACCAGAAGCAAGTGGGGTAGTCTGACCCCCAAAACCCATCATGCCCCCTGCCTGGTGTCCTGAATCGCTTCCATATAAAGCAAACCCCTGAGAGAGTCGTGGATTCGGGCCCTCCCGGACTGTAATTGTACCGTTCATTCCTCCTCCCCCTTGTTGAATGGATCGATGTGCCCAACTCGCAGGTAATAAAACCCTGAAATTAATTGGCCAGCCATTCGCATCTGCCGGAAAGATGGAACCCTCAACAACTGCATAGGCAGGAGAATCATCAGTAGCTTCAACCCATCGTGGTTCATATAATTTAACAGACCCAACCGGCTCTCCGATAGAAGAAACCGGAATAAAATTACCTATTTTTACTAAATCCGTTTGATTAATAGTGATGTTGGCAGGTACACCTTTTTCTTGTCCATCTACTGCAAACAATAACAGGGTTAGTAATCCCGTAAAAAGAAAAGTTGATTTTATCATTTTTGATTTTCATTATTTTGGTTAATATTAGAATCAATCTCTAATATGGGAATGACTGTTAGACTTTTTGGTTGAACAATTAGTTTAATGTATTTTACAATATATTTTAACTTTTTGCAACTTAATGGAACCATTCAAAAGGGACTTCAAAAACTCTCCGATTTTTATTTTGGCAAAGGCAATAAACGAAATAAAAAAAACACCACAAATTTTTTGGTAAATATAATGAGTAAATGTTAAGGATGATTTTCCTGTTGCTATTCAAAACTGTTTCTTCTTTTAACTAATGGTTTCGCATAGGTTTGTTAAATAAATAAAAGCGCAAGAAGCAAACATCAAAATCCGATGATTTGCAACTTGCGCTGTCATTGAACAGGTGAAATTACAGGCTGATTTCACTCTGTTCAAAAATGAACCTGTTTATTTTATTAAATTTTTAAAAGCTGATCCAAAAATTAAATAACTGGTATTTCCACCAATTGTTCCTTCATTTTGTCCCCACAGAAATGGCCAATCATCATAATTTTCAAAGTGGTCAGGTTGTCTGAACAGTATCCCTGGAGCAACATTGCCCGGAATAAACGAGAAATCAGCCCTGTTATTACCATAAAAGACTTGTTTTGGTCGGGCTGCACCTACTGTAGCCACCAGCGAATAATTATGATACGGATGACAGCCAAACAACCAGTTGGTGGTTTTAAACGCATGGCTGGCATCAATAATATCGGGGAAATGTGTATTGGCAAAGCAAATGGTGGTACCAAAATTCACAATGGCTCCAGCGCCGGCCCAATTACCAAGACCGATAGGTACACCGTAAGGATTATCCTTTTCAAGTTCTTCAATATATTCCTTGTACTTAACAGCATATGGACGCAGCTTTTCCTTGAAGGAGGCATCCATGTGCGGTATGGCATGCAATGCTGTCAATATGGTACTACTTACGTTGCGTTCAAGTGCAGGCCACAAAAGTTCATTAAATTTATCAGCATATTGTTGTTCCCCTGTTGAAATGTACAGTTGAAGATTGGTTCCCATATCAGCACCTCCTCTGGCAAAACCACGGGAATTCTGAGGTTGTTTGTCCAATAATTCTGTTGCTTCTTTCAACAGTCTTTTCGACTGAAACAATGCTCTTTCCGAAAGATCGTCGTTAAATCCCTTCAATGCCCGGCTTGCTGCGGCAAACATGGTTGCCGCCCGCAGATCGAGGCCAGGATTGCGGCTGGTAAATGCCCACATATCATCTTTAACACCACTTGAACGGCCATCCGGGGCTACTTCATACGGACCAAGTTCCGGATTATAAGGCAGGCCGTCGGTTATTGAGGCTGCATCACCAAGGTGATGGTAATTATCGAGAACTGAATTGGAGAGGGTTTGGGCCATGTGTCCAATAATCTCTGCCTGGGCTACCAGATTCATGGTTCCATGCTCGATAAACTGCAATATGTCAGGCTTTCCATCCGGACGGTGAAGATCAACATACCGCTGCTCCTGATCTACAAAAGTTTGATCACGCAAGGGCTTGAAATATTCCCATGTCTGAACAAAATTCTGCACTACACTGATGTTTGATCCTGTCTCGATATCAAAATCTCCGGCATCGAAAAAACCACCAATGTTTAATCCGGGAATCAGTTCCAGCGCCTTATATTTGGTATCGGTTGTCGGCCCCTGGGAGTGAAGGTCGAAATGATCGGTATTTGGTGGAGCCTGGAGATAACCTTCCTTAAAAGGTTCGCCATGCCATACCCTGTAAGCTTCATTCACGAACATGTGATTCATATGGATGGGAATCCATATATCGCTGGTAGCATCTGTTATTTTGTCGTAGACATTATCTTCTATAATAAAGTTATTCGTTTTAAAATCGCCATATTGAATATAGTAAATACCAGGGGTGTTAACCGATGAAAAATCAAATTTAACGTAGTGGTATTTATAATAATCTCCCCAGGGAGCAATTTTACCGCTGTATACTTTTGAAATATTTCCATCGGCACCGATTTTAAAAAGCGATGCCTCCTTAAGGGGAGTGTCTTTCTTGTCGAGTTCAATGACAGCTACTTTTTGTTGCGATGGAAGGTATCCTACCTGGGAGAATCCAATGTTCGGCTCCCTTATCCAATCTTTTATTGCATGTGGTTCAATTGTCCATGTTAATACTTTGCCTGTTTTTCCGGCCGGGAGCATACTGCGAACTACATACCAACCATTTTGTGCAAGCATACGTCCATCAAAAAGCATTAGGTCGGCATCATTTGAGGTGATTTTTACAAAACGCTCGGGTTCATCGGGTGCAAGAAGAAATGTACGGCCTGTTTCAAGTGGAAGCGGATCGATAAACTTGCCGGTTCCCCTGTCATCGGAAGTTACATATCCCTTAAATTGCTTTGGTTTTTCACTATTGGGCCGTGTAATGGTATTTCCAACTACATAACGCGGGAACCGGTTGACTCGCCCATCCATCAAATACGTCTTTCCCCAATATTGCGAAGGAAGGAATTCAAGGTTAAATCCTGCACTTCCTTCAAGAGCTGCAGGAACGGGTTTGTCCAGGTAAACCGATAGCTCAACGCCATTGCCTTTGGCAGTGACAACCACCCGCGATTCAAAATCATAATCTTCATATTTTAATGTTGCCTCAATGTTTTTCAATTCGCGGTTTACTTTTCGTGATGGAATTTCAGGAACTAGATCCCACTGCTCTGGGGTGTGGGAAAGTCTCACAGCACCGCCTTGGGCGGTTCTGACTCCGTGGTGAATTAATTCTATACCGGCGGTTTTTTCATCGTTAAATCCTCCGGTAAACAGGTTGCTGTAAACAAGAACATTGACACCTTGTGTCTCGAAATATTCAAGATCGTTAAGAATTAGATTCTGGCTCGAACCATAATTGGCTGTTGACAGATACAGAAATACAGATAATAAAAACGTTAGTCTTTTCATACTCAAAAAAAATTAAAAATTAGGCATTGGTCCCTTTTGTAAATTAATTATGTAATAATTTATACCTTCTCATTTAATTGTGCAATATACATATTCCGTATAATCTTCCGTATGCACCAGATAATAATGATTTTTTTTTTCCTGATTAAAGCAGATCAATAATCAGCACAAGTACAGGTTAAAATACATGAAACATGTGCCAAATAAAACAGCTTGAATCAGAGGCTGATTCAAGCTGTTCAAAAAAAATTACCTGATTATTTTAATATATTCTGAAATGCTTTTCCGAAAAATAAATAGCTGGTGTTTCCTGCAATTGTTCCTTCGTTTTGTCCCCAGAGGAATGGCCAGTCGTCATAGTTTTCAAAATGGTCGGGCTGTCTGAATAATATACCCGGTGCAACATTGCCCGGAATAAATGAGAAATCGGCCCTGTTATTACCATAAAATACTTCTTTCGGACGAGCAGCACCCACTGTAGCCACTAACGAATAATTGTGATACGGATGGCAGCCATACAGCCAGTTTGTAGTTTTAAATGCATGATTGGCATCGATGATATCAGGGAAATGTTCGTTAGCAAAGCAAATGGTGGTACCAAAACTCACGATTTGCTGGCTTCCCGCCCAGTTGCCAAGGCCAATAGGAACTCCGTAAGGATTATTCGTTTCAAGTCCTTCGATGTATTCTTTATACTTAACAGCATACGGACGAAGCTTTTCCTTGAACGATGCATCCATGTGCGGTATGGCATGCAATGCAGTCAAAATTGTATTACTTACATTGCGTTCAAGTGCAGGCCATAATAGTTCATTAAATTTATCAGCATATTGCTTATCTCCAGTTGAAATGTACAACTGAAGGTTGGTACCCATATCAGCTCCTCCACCGCCAAAGAAACCACGGGTATTCTGTGGCTGATTGGCCATTAATTCTGTTGCTTCTTTCAACAATCTTTTCGACTGAAACAATGCCCTTTCTGAAAGGTCGTCATTGTATCCTTTCAATGCCCGGCTTGCAGCGGCAAACATGGTTGCTGCACTGAGATCACGGCTGGCACTGCGGCTTGTAAATGCCCACATATCATCCTTTACACCACTTGAGCGGCCGTCAGGGGCTACTTCATACGGACCAAGTTCCGGATTATAAGGCAGGCCGTCGGTAATTGAGGCAGCGTCTCCAAGGTGGTGATAATTATATAAAACAGAGTTAGAGAGCGTTAGTGACATGTGCCCGATAATCTCTGCCTGAGCAACCAGGTTCATTAATCCATGTTCGATAAACTGCAACACGTCTGGCTTGCCATCCGGACGGTGAAGATCAACATAACGTTGTTCCTGACTGACAAAAGTTTGGTCACGTAAAGGTTTAAAATTTTCCCATAAATGTACAAGGCTTTCCACCACTCTTATGTTAGCTCCAGTCTCGATATCAAAATCCCCGGCATCGAAAAAACCACCTACGTTTAATCCCGGTATCAATTCCAGTGCTTCATATTTGGTATCCGTGGTTGGTCCTTGAAAATGGCCGTCGAAATGGTCGGTGTTAGGCGGAGCCTGCAGGTAACCCTCTTTAAAAGGTTCGCCGTGCCATACCCTGTAGCCCTCCCTTACGAACATGTGGTTCATATGTATCGGAATCCATATATCGCTGGTGGCCTCAGTTATCTTATCGTAAACATCATCCCCTATTATAAAATCATTTGTTTTAAAATCACCATACTGTATGTAGTACAAACCGGGGGTGTTTACAGAAGAGAAATCGAATTTTACATAGTGGTATTTGAAATAGTCACCCCAGGGTTCAATATTGCCGCTGAAAACCTGAGTCGATTTACCATTGATGTCTACTTTATGTATCGATGCTTTGGTTAATGGGTTATCTTTTTTGTCGAGTTCAATAACAGCTACTTTTGGTTGAGAAGGAATGTAGCCTACCTGAGAGAAACCAATATTTGGCTCTCTTATCCATCCGTCTATAGCATTTGGTTCAACGGTCCATGTTAAAACTTTGCCCGTTTTGCCTGCCGGAAGAATACTGCGAACCACATACCAGCCGTTTTGCGCCAGTACACGGCCGTCGTAAAGCATAATATCGGCATTGTCCGATGTAATTTTCACGTAACGTTCTGGTACTTCAGGCGCAAGCAGGAAAGTCCGGCCTGTTTCCAGAGGAAGCGGATCGATAAAACTGCCGGTTCCCCTGTCATCAGAAGTTACATACCCTTTATACTGCCTGAGTTTTTCACTGTTAGGCCTGGTTATGGTGTTACCTGTTACATACCGGGGGAAACGACTGAGGCGCCCATCTACCTGATAGGTTTTTCCCCAATATTGAGAAGGCAGGAACTCAAGGTTGAATCCGGCGGCCCCTTCAAGTTCTGCCGGGACGGGTTTGTCAAGGTGCACAGAAATTTCTACACCTCTGCCTTTGGCTGTTACAACCACCCGCGATTCAAAATCGTAATCCTTAAATCTTAACAGTGATTCAATTGTTTTTGACGAACTGTTAACAGTACGGGTTGGAATTTCAGGAACTAGATCCCACTGTTCCGGAGTGTTGGATAGCCTTACTGCTCCACCTTGTGCTGTTCTCACGCCATGGTGAATTATTTCTATCCCCGCATTTTTTTCATCGTTAAAGCCTCCGGTAAATAGGTTGCTGTATACAAGAACATTGACACCTTGTGTCTCGAAATATTCAAGATCGTTAAGAATCAAATTTTGACTCGAACCATAATTGACTGTTGCTAGAAATAGCAATACAAATGATAAAATTGGTAGTTTTTTCATACTTATTAAAAAATTAAAAATTAGGAAGTGGTTTATAATATATAGATAAGTTGCGATAAACAACAGATGACAAATTGTGCTGGAAAGGTTTCGAATTCTGATATGAAAAATAATGGTTCATAGCCTCGGTTGATATAAGGCAAAGATAAAAAAATCGGTCAAAATCGCTACCGCAAATGAAGTTATTTATCCATTCCGTGTCTCATGGGTTACGTCAGGGGTAATTTTTTAATTGTCTTCAATCAGCACCGATTATGTGGATTTTTATAATTTTAATCCCGGCAAAGCAAGTTAATTTTAAAAGTTCCCCCAATGCCGTATAGAAAGTATGGTGCTAAACACCACATGTTTAGTTAAGGTTTATTTCATCATCATAATATAGTAGCTTTTATTATTTTTTAGGAAATTTAAGCAAGCTCATTGTCTCTGGAATCCCAAAATTTGTATCGATTTGAAAATTGCATTATTTCAGTTTATATTTGCTTAACATTAGACATTCATAATACGATCTAAAAACCTATGAAATATGAAAAACTTGCTTTATTCTCTATTAACGTGTACCCTTTTCTTTGCTCTTTCATGCTCGAAACCGGATCCAAATCCGGTCTTGACTGTTGAAGGGGGCCAGGTCAAAGGTGTTGAAACCTCTACTCCCGGGATTATATCCTACAAGGGAATTCCGTTTGCTGCGCCTCCTGTTGGTGAATTACGCTGGAAAGAACCACAACCAGTTGTTCCCTGGGAAGGTTTAAAAGTTGCCAATTCCTATGGTGCAGCCGCGATGCAGGTAACATGGGATCCTGAAAGTTTTTATGGTCGGGAATGGCGGGCCAGCGGCTCTGTTCCATTTAGTGAAGATTGTCTGTATCTCAATGTGTGGACACCGGCAGCAGGCCGGATCGACAAAAATCTACCGGTTGCCATGTGGATTCATGGCGGTGGATACCGTGAAGGGTTTGGCTTTGAACCTGAAATGGATGGAGGTGAAGATTGGGCATCCAGGGGTGTGGTTTTTGTTTCAGTAACATATCGTCTGG
>OBJA01002089.1_pt1 | contig 12203 bp, 10 predicted proteins | sample 1519751 | NCBI WGS metagenome assembly OBJA01 (sample SAMEA3881238, study PRJEB22517) | soil metagenome | biome: lake sediment; feature: soda lake sediment; material: sediment, water from around vicinity | place: India | collected 2013-12-23 | depth 3 m
ATCCGGTTGTGTCGCATGGATGTTTGAATCAAAAGGGTTAATCGAGATTCCTTCAGCAGATTTAAAACTTAATGAAGACGATCTGTTGGTATTGGCAATGGAGGCTGGGGCTGAAGATATGCGCATGGAAGAAGAGTCTTTCACTTTGACCACGGCGCCGACAGAACTAGATAATGTCCGACGTTACTTAGAGGGAAAAGAGATCCCGATCTCCCAAGCTGAGTTAACTCGGATACCCAAGAATACAATCGAAGTTGCAGGCTCGGAGGTTCAAAGTGTACTAAAATTAGTTGATGCTTTAGAGGAACAAGACGATGTACAGAATGTCTATGGTAACTTTGAGATCTCTGACGAAGAGTTGGAGAAGTTCTCATAGCTTGTTGTTGGTCGTACGTTGCTCATACAAAAATAGAATGCCGTTGCCCTTGATGGGTTACGGCATTCTTGTCAAGGAGATTAATAATACAGTAATTAGTGGGAGAAAAATTTAGTTATCAGTTGCCAGTTATCAGTTACCAGTTAACAGTTACCAGTTAACAGTTACCAGAACACTCATCAACGGCCACCTAAGAAAACAAAGCGAAGGCAATCTCATAATCCACGAGCGACCAGCGATTAGCGACGAGTTACCAGTTGATAGGGTAGGACTCTTAGTTTTAGCCATTTATGCTTATGGTGAAGTGCTATCTAAACAAGATTAATAAACAATGAGCATACTACTTATCTGCTTCTGTAAGTTCTTATGTCTCACGAATTAGTACTCATAAGCGCCTATATCATAGGCTGACCCTTTTGGTCTGGGATTCCCTTCAATATCTGTTGTAGGGGCAAGTTCCGAAGAGCCGGTATCAATTGGCGAACCATTAATCCCCAGCGAGCCAGCTTTTAGACGGAAATCGTTGTTGACCGGATCAACAAACAGATTCATATAATCGTCAAGAACAATAACCAAATTATGGTCATTAGTTATCGTGCCCGTCGAATCTTTGAAGTCTAGTTTTTTTGTAATATTGTTTCTGACAGTTACATTTTTACAGATCCTATCTTTGACATGTGCCTTGGCGTCGGCAACCCTAATGTGTGCTGTTCCCCCGTCTAAGCATCCAACTACTGTGTTATTGACGATACGACAATTCTTGCCTCCTACCATAGTGATGCCATGATAGTCACTTGTAATAATGACATTATTCTCTATTACCCAATCGTGATAAGGACCGTCAAATAATCCGATTCCCTGTAATTGACCTTTTAAAGGATGGTTCCGGTCTTCGTGCTCAATAATGATATTTCCTCGTAATGTAACTCGATCACTGGTATCGCCAGTTGGCGTACTAGGCGGATCAGTCCATGATTGAAATCCGTCATCGTGACTATTTGGATCAGTTTTATAGCAGTTTTTTACAATGTTACTCTCAAACAGTAAGTCGTCTGCAATACCCTGCATTCCGTCGTATGAGAAATTCTCAATTATGTTACTCTTTACTGTTGAATGATGACCGCCTTTAGCGATTGTAATGCCATAAGCAATGTTCTTTATATGATTATTTAAGACACTAATATAGCTGCCATGGGAAAGTACTCCTGTTCTGGCTTGTTTCCAATCGTCAATATTCCAACCCGTAGAATCCCAAACAGTAGAGAGTCGACAATCTTCAATAGTGATATATTGAGCAGGCCCATGCCAGGAGTTCTCGATTTTGACTAACGGTACAGAGCCGCTTGTTTCGTCTGGTTTTCCTAATTCACGGTTTATAGCAACACCGTTTAAGATCCACCCGGAGGCGGCTAAGGCTTTAAAATGAGATAATACTGCCTGATGCTCGTTTTCTGAGGTTATCCTTATGTAGTCTATATTAAAGGCATGCGCTATCTGTAACTCATCATAAAACCCATCCTTTAAAATGATGGTGTCACCTGCTTTAATAGGTGCGCCATCATTTTTTATAACTAAATCTCCGTTATAAGCCACTCCTGGCTTCGCTCGATAAGTTTCGACCTTATTGTTAATAACCTCTTGAAGATTACTCCACGGATTTTCGGAACTCCCATCTCCCTCCTCGCTGCCATTTATCGGATCAACGTAGAAGGTATTGCCATTAAGAGTAGGAGATGGCGCAGGCGAGATTGGTGCCGGTGGCGGGGTTGTGCTAGTATCAGTATTATTGGAAGAACATGATACAAGAAAGATCATTGCAACTAAAATAACGGCTATTATGATTACTCTATTCTTCAAACAAGGACACCTCTTTTCGATTGATTTGCTGAATCTCATTAGAAAATTTTGCGCTTTGTATAAATTATACAGCAGAAAATTAGAATCAACAACATAGCACAATATTAACAGTAAATAAGTGTGGTTGGTTCTGTATTAACGGATCATTCGATTTTCCTCCGAAATCAGGCTGGCGATTAAGAAAAATTATCCGTGCCTAATAAAGGTAATTTTCTCGGGAATGATATTTATTGAGACAGGTTTTGGAGGGATGAGAGAGATGAAGAAGAAAAAACGTCGATCAGCTGCTGCAGTTTCGTTGGTAGTATTAGTAGTAGTAGTAGCTGTTTGCTTGGGATACGGATTTGAACGGTTGATTCGTAGACCAGCAGCGCCCCCAACTGTAGATGTAAAAACGCCAGAGGTTCGTCTGACTTTGATCACAGTTTATAGAAAATGCGGACATACAGAAGACAAAAGTGAAACCACGGAAACTGATATTAGGGAAATAAGCCTTAAATATAAGGGATGGCGAATGGAATCTAATCAAAATGATGATATTTTGCTAACTCGAGATGTATTAGAGCTATGTCCTGTCTGTGAACGTGAGGAGTTTATGGGAATCTTCCAAGAAAAAGTAGCAGTTTTTCACGGACGTCCTTATAAAAGAGGGCCTGTCAAAGAAGTTCTATCTCTTGAGATAAAAGATCTTCCCGAACAGGAAACGCAAGATCTTGCTGAAGGGATAGTGCTTAATGATAATAGGGAGAAACTCCGACTTTTAGAGGGTCTATCGTCTTTGAAAGATGGTTAAAGTTGTAAAGAAAGGGAGCTGGAAGTAAAGAAGAGTTAAACTGATATTAGCTGGAAGTACGTTGAAGAAATAATGACAAGCTCGTTTGTGGCCGCAAACAAGCTTGTCAGACGGGCGACGATACCGACCTTCGCGCCGGCTTCCACGGATACTTACCGAACCGGAGAATCACCTTTCGGCAAATTCCGATCCATAGCTGCAGTATTTTCGGGCACCCGTAAAAACCTTTGCCCGAACCCATAAACTCCCTGGTCGAACAGGGGTGATCTTTCGACCATCTGACCATCCTACAGGAAATCAAGGGGCTCTTGACTCGGCCCAGGCAACTCCCGCAAGAGACTCAAACCACACCTTTCGGCATCGTAAAATCCCTTGTAGAAATTGAAAGGACCTTCGCTCCGGCCAGATTACGTTGTGATTAAACTGTTAATCAAACGACCTGACCTTTGCCCGGCCGCCGCAAACCGCTTGGTTCGGCCGGTCCGTCTGCCTGGTTATATTGTGTCCGAGAAATCGAATTCAAAACCTATATGTAGATAAAAAAATCTGTGAAGGGAGGAAATAAATGAAGACAGTAGAATAATAGATAACTATTACTTTGCGTCGGGCCCTTAACGTTTTAGGGTATTATTCATAGAGGAGGTATCATGGTTGAAGAGGTACAAGGTGGATAAATTACGCAATGTGGCTTTGATTGGTCACGGCGGTTGTGGAAAAACCATGCTGGCTGAAGCATTGCTTTACCAGACAAAATCCATCGATCGCTTCGGTAAAGTGGATGAAGGAACCGCTACAATGGACCATGACCCAGAGGAAGTTAAACGAAAAATCTCACTCAACACCTCTATGGCCCCTTGCGAGTACAAGGAGCACAAGATTAATCTCCTGGATACTCCCGGTTTCTTTGATTTTGCTGGTGAAGTAAAAAGCGCTATTCGTGTAGCGGATTCAGCATTGATTGTGGTTTGCGCTGTTTCTGGTCTAGAGGTGGGTAGTGAGAAAGTTTGGGCTTATGCAGACGAACAACAACTGCCCCGACTTGTCGTAATTAACAAGATGGATCGGGAAAACGCTAATTATGATAATGTCCTATCTGCTATGAGGGAACGTTTTGGCAATAAAGTTATTCCTGTTGAGGTTCCTATGGGTTCTGCGGAAACATTTTCTGGAGTTATCAATGTACTCCACAATAAGGCATTTAAGTCTACTGGAGGAAAAGTGGAAGAATGTGAAATTCCTGCAGAACTAGAAGGAAAACTAAGTGAATATAGGCAACAAGTAGTTGAGGCTGTTGCTGAATCTGATGATGAAATGCTTATGAAATATCTTGAAGGTGAAGAGCTTACGGAAGAGGAGATCTTAACAGGTTTTCGACAAGGGACGTTAGCAGGCAAGATTATTCCGGTTCTGTGCTGCTCATCTCTGAAGCTTATCGGTATCAACCAATTGCTGGAGACGATCATCGAGACACTGCCGTCTCCTGCAGATCGACCGACAGTTAATGGAGAAGTTCCCAATTCGGAACAGAGCGAAGAACGCTCGGCGGATGAAAATGCGCCTTTCTCTGCTTTAGTCTTTAAGACGATGGCTGACCCCTTTGTTGGAAAGCTAACAATCTTTAAAGTGGTATCTGGGGTTTTGAAAGCCGATTCCCAAACTTGGAATTCTAATCGAGGAATATCAGAGCGTATCGGGTCGCTGTTTTTAATCAAAGGCAAACATCAAGAAGCTGTTCCCGAAATCGGCCCAGGCGATATCGGAGCTGTGGCAAAACTACAAGAAACAGCTACTGGAGAAACTTTATGCGCCAAAGATAAGCCGATTATACTTCCTGGGATTAACTTCCCGAAGCCTAAATTTAGTTTGGCTGTGGAGCCAAAAGCAAAAGCTGATGTGGACAAGATCGGTGTTGGCCTAACGCGGTTGATGGAAGAAGACCCAACATTTAAAACTTACAAAGATACCGTTACCCACGAGCAGATTGTTTCTGGATTAGGAGATATGCATCTTAATGTCATTACAAGTAAACTGCATAAAAAGTTCGGGGTAGAGGTTAACCTTCATGACCCCAAAATACCCTACAAAGAAACAATTCGTGGTCATGCAGATGTTGAAGGTAAGCACAAGAAACAGTCCGGTGGTCGGGGTCAATATGGTCATGTAAAAATTAAAATGGATCCATTGACATCCGGTGGCGGATTTGAGTTTGTGGATGAAATTTTCGGCGGATCTGTTCCGAGAGAGTATATTCCTGCTGTAGAAAAAGGTCTTCACGAAATTATTAATGAGGGTGTTTTAGCGGGGTACCCAGTTGTAGATGTTAAGGTTACACTATATGATGGTAGCTATCATGATGTGGACTCTTCCGAAATGGCATTTAAGATCGCTTCACATTTGGCCTTTAAAAAAGGCTTTTTGGAAGCTAAGCCTATTTTACTCGAACCGATTATGAATATCGAAGTAGAAGTGCCGGAAGAGTATATGGGAGATATTATCGGCGACCTAAATAAAAAACGTGGAAGAATTCTGGGCATGGAGCCAAAGGATGGAATACAAATGGTTAAGGCCCAAGCGCCATTGGCTGAACTCTTCCAATATGCAATCGATTTGCGTTCAATGACGCAGGGACGAGCCGATTTTGCCATGGAGTTTGATCACTATGAAGAGGTTCCTGCCCACAACGCAGAGCAGATAATAGCTGAGGCACAAAAGAACAAACACGAATAAAATAAGAATATTTCAGTTAAGAGGCTGTCTTCAAAAAGCTCGATTTTGGGATGGCCTCTTTATCTATGTCTACGGCGATATTAAGGATTCATAAAGGGATAAAAAGGATCTGCCAATGTCGATCCATCTATATCGCTTGACTCGTTTTTTCCCATTCTCAATAAGATTATGACGCAGTTCTTCATCAGTCAGTGCCTTGAAAATAGCTTTAGATAAACTGAGGGTATCTTTTGGGTGGACTAAAACGGCGGCATCTCCCGTAACTTCGGGAACTGAGGATGCGTTCGAGGCAACCACAGGAACTTCAGATGCCATGGCTTCTAATGGAGGTAGGCCAAATCCTTCGTATAAAGATGGGTAAACAAAAAGGTCTGCGCCGTTATAGAATAACGGCAAATCCTTTTCCGGAACAAATCCAGGGAATATAACATCACCTTTTAAGTTAAGCTGTTTAACTAAACCCTCTAAATCTTGCCGATGTCGTCCGTCCGCCCCTGGTATTACTAATTGGTGTTGACCGGGCAAGCTTCTTTTTATACCCTGATAGGCATAGATGAGTTCCGCCACATTTTTTCGGGGGTTTAATCCTCCAACGTATAATAAATATGGATGGTTTAACTTATATTTATAGTTTAAATAATTACGGCACTTATCTTTGGGTCGTGGGCGATAACGACTGCTTGGCGCGGATGGAATAACTACAATTTTATTATAATTGTCTACGCTGAACAGACGGATAATATCCTGACGGGCAGACTCCGAGACCGTTACAATCCTATCGGCCCGACTAATTATCTCTGGCATTTCATCAACAAAGCGTTCTAGGTAAGAACGGCGAACCATCTCTGGATAAATATATGGAATTAAATCATGAACTGTAACGACTGTAGGCACGTTACTTTTCTTAGGGAATCGCAGCCCATTTTGGGGTAAATGGTATACATCAACATCTTCCATTTCAAGCCATTGTGGAATTAGTCGCTCCTCATCCTGATCGACTTTCCCTACTGGACAAAAGGTGAAAGGGCGAGAAAAGGGAATATCAGCTAGATCCTCATCGGGCCACAAGAAAGTAAATTGATGGTCTTTTCTAATGTGTTTTAATATATTAAGCAGGCAGTAGGTATAATTTCCGATGCCGGTGCCGCGAGCCCATCGGGCTGGCCTAGCTTCGATGGCGATCTTCAAGTTAAATCCCCCTAGCGTGATGTGTTATCCACCGGGCAGCCGAAAGAAGTGAGATAAAGGACTCTGGTAAAGGATGGTTACTTCTAAACTCATTCATTCCTAACCCGGTAAGAACAAGTAGCCCATCACATCCTTTGACCTGTCCGGCGATTAAGTCGATCATTCTATCACCGACTATAAAAGATCTGGATAGGTCAACATTGTGTTCTAGAGATGCTTTAACGAGCATGCCGGAGTTGGGTTTTCTACAATCGCATCGAACCTTATAATCGAGGATTTTTGCATATGGGTGGTGAGGGCAGTAGTACCATCCATCAATATAACAATCATATAATTGGAGTTGATTCGAGATATAATGATTCACCTTTAAAACGTCTTCTTCTTTAAAAAAACCGTGGGCAACCCCCGCTTGGTTTGTGACAACAAATAGTTTGAATCCAGCCTTTTTCAACAATCGAAGAGCTGGATAGACATGTGGGAGAATTTTAACCTGAGTTGTTCGATGAAGATAGGGAATATAGTTAATGAGGGTTCCGTCGCGATCAAAGAAGACTGCTTTAGACACCAGATCCACCAAATAAGGTTAATTCCACAAGTGAGCAGATAATGTGACCTGCAGTTAGGTGCGCTTCTTGGATGCGTGGAGTATCACTGGAGGGAACAGTTAACGCTAAATCCGCTAAATTACGCAACTCTTCTCCATTTGCCCCTGTCCAACCTACTGTTAATGCTTTTTTTGCCTTTGCCGCTTCAACACCTTTGATGATATTAGGGGAGCTTCCGCTTGTGCTCAGGAATATTACTAGATCACCTGCCTGTACCAGGCTTTCTATTTGTCGAGCGAAAACCTCTTCGTATCCCAAATCGTTGGCGATTGCTGTGGTTAAAGCCGGATTAACAGTTAAAGCCAAAGCGGGTAGAGAAGGTCGATTTAGTTTAAAACGGCCGACTAATTCGGCGCATAGGTGTTCGGCTTGCGCAGCACTACCTCCATTGCCACAGAAGATGACTTTTCCTTGGCGCTGGTATACCCGGATAATCTCTTCGGCTATTTGGGCAATGATTTTAACTTGTTTATAGCCAAAATGAAGAAGCATCTGTGCGCTTTCTGTCAAATCCTGAAAAATGAGCTCCTGGTTGGTTGACATTTTTTCACCTCGTCCCAATTATTATTGTAAGCTATTCATTATTAAATTTTTCGTTGGACTACAAATGAACATTAGGGAACATTCCAAGTAGTTAAACCTTTTTGTTCAAAGCTGAATGGAACAAGCTCGGTTCCGGCATCGAGAAGCGCTTCTGTGATCTGTTGCTTGCGTTGGAACGGACAGTATATTAGAAGATGACCTCCTCCTCCAGCGCCGAGAATTTTTCCGCCCAAAGCTCCGCGGCTTCTTGCCAGGTGATAAAGTTCATCAATTTCCTCATTGCTAATCCCTTTTGCAAGTTGGCGCTTGTTTACCCAAACCTCATGTAATAAATCTCCAAACTCAGAGCATCTTCCCTTAAGTAATGCTTTTTTCATAGATAATGCCAAGTCTTTCATAGTTTGAAGGGTCTGAACAGTCTTTTCTTGTTGGTGTAGGTAATTATCAATTTGTGTTTCAATAATCCGCCCGGATAATCGAGTTTTCTTGGTATAGCATAAGATCATGCCATAATGGAGTTCGTTGAGCACTTCCACAGGAATTCTTAGCGGTTCCACTAGAGTCTCTCCATGAAGAAATTCGATTAGATTGAATCCACCAAAAGCGGCTGCATACTGGTCTTGTTTCCCCCCTTTAATACCTAAATCCAGCCGTTCGATCTCATATGCCATGGCGGCTAAATCATATCGATTAAGAGGAAGATTTAGCCAATGACGAAAGAGACCTAATAAAGTAACAATCATGGTGGATGAAGACCCCAACCCACTACCTGGAGGAGCTTCGCTTTGGGTGTATAGGGAAAGTCCTTGGTTTCCGCCATATATCTTCTTTATCACTGCTTTTACTAGATCTAACTCTCCATCAAGCTCTAAGTTCTGTGTAGAGAGGAAGCGTGAGATTATTCCATAATCTAATGATTGTAAATTAATCTCCGAGTCGTTTCTTGGGACTAAGGAGGCATAACTATATCGATTGATCGTAGCGCTTAAAACAATACCTCCATAATCGGATAAAAAAGGTTCGATATCGGTGCCTCCACCTGCAAAGCTAATGCGTAACGGTGCGCGGCTCCGGATCATTTTCCGACCCCCTTAAGCTTATAACAAGTGCCTTTGGCAGGATATTGTATGAGAACGAGTGCGAGTTGGTACATGATAATGGCACAACAAATTAAAAATCTCATAGTATAAATGGTAAAAAAGAAGGAGGGGGAGAATTGAGTGCCTGATAAAAATCGGAATTCATCACCGTTTAGTGATGAATTATCTGCATACCGACAGATTAAGGAAGTGATTTCTAATTATCCTATCTCCCCGGATATTCTGCGCCGCAGGGGGAATTCATGGCTAATAACATCTGGAGATAACACCTTTCTCATTAAACGATTCAATCACTCAATCCCTGAATTCTTCTTTGTATTATCGGCAGTTGAGTATCTGCGTGAACAAGGTTTTTCAGCGTTGCCAAACTTCATCTTAAACAATCAAAATCAGCCCGTATCTCAGAACCAATATGGAATTTTCTATATAACAGAAGGACTTAACGGAACACAGGTTGATGCAAATGAGATTCATGTATTGTCAGGAATTACACGTCAGATGGCGAAGATGCATCGGGTTTCCATAGGTTTTTCACCTCCTGAGCCTCTTCGTATGGTTCGCCAAGATTGGGGAGATTGGGAGGAGAAATGGCATTACCGCCTTGATGAACTATATCGTTTGGGAGAGGAAGCTCAACATAGAAAAGAAGACTTTGATAAGACATACTTAAAACTGTTGGACGATGCGCTTCGGGATGGTGTAGAAGCGCTTGAGTGTTTGAAGCGGATAAACTTTAGGGAAATTACAGAGGAAGAGCGAGCACGTGGTGGTCTTTGCCATCGTGACTACAAGCCAGAGTATATACTGGAAGGTGAAGGTAGCAAGTACTGGTTACAGGACTTTGATGATTTAGCGGGTCAATCGCATTTAGAGGATGTAGCGCGATTTATAAAAGAAGTCGGAGAATGGGACGCGAATAAGATTAACTTCATTTTAGATGAGTATAGTCAGATTTTCGCTGTATCTCCGTTGGAAATTGAAGCAATTACAGCTTATTTGAAGCTGCCGCTTGATCTATGGCGTATTGCAAGGAATTACTATTTGAGAGGAAAACCACAAAAACGAAGTTTGCGACAGTTAATGGGCGAAATGAAGCGTAGGAGACAATGCTTCAAAGATTTATGCCGGCCTAAAGACGTCTTGGTTAACATTCCTGAACTGCCTTGGCTTTGGGGAGTTCCCCCAGATACTATAACTAATGCGAAGGTTGAGGATTTTTGGTCCCAATGGAAAGAAAGTCCGGTTGTCTCTTATGAGTATGCTCGAGTAGCAAACGATGAACACGAAGCAATAGAAGATAAGGGTGAGAATTCTAAATTAGTTGGCGTGAATGCTGGAAATCAAGATGACCAATGTATAGTGGAAAATATGCAGCAGCAGGAGAACGAGTATCTATCGGAGACTGAACGTTATGTATCAAACGGATATTTTGATGAAGCTTTGTTATATAACTCCGAAGGGAAGCAAGGCAATTCTGACGATGAGGCCGGGCTATCCCACGAAAAAGAGGTTGTTTTTATAGAAAAAGAGTCTGAGGATGTTGGTGTGAACAGCAATGAGGAAGAATCTAAAGAAGGAGTAATTAAACCACAACCCCAGATGTTAGTCTGGAAAGCGTTTCCAAAGTAAGTTTATATTTAACCCCTATGAGCTATTTTAACTGAGTAGAGAAATCAGATGTTTTCAAGGAAGCAATAGACACCCTTTGGCGACGTTCATTTTTTGGGTTCGTAAAGACTGAGTCTAATATAAGAAACAGATGGCTTTCAGCCGCTGTTTTAGGAGGGGTGTTAGACTGAGCTTGTTTAAATCAGAGCAACTTGAAGGGGCAATGCCTCTGAATGAGGTCAAACTAAGTCAAGTGGCCCCAGATATATTTGAATTAACCCTTGATTCAGGTGAGGTGGTTTGGACACGTCTTTGTTCAAGCCCGCTTTGGCAAAAGGCTCTAGATCAGAATATTTATCAGTTTATAAATAAAAAAAACCCAGAGCTGGCAGTAGGAAGGCGTGATTTAGGCAATCTGTCTTTATCGCAACTTTTTGTTCAACATACCACCTTTTATTCACCGGTTAATGGGCATTCTATCAATTATCGGTATATTAGTGACTGTCTTAAAACAGCGAATTTTATTGGCCGATTTCACCAATTAATGAACGCAAATATGCCAGAAGTTCTGCCACGAAATACGCTGGGTAGGTTGATAATGATATGGGAAAGAAGACTATACAGAATAAAAGAGTACATTAGGATAGCAACATATCGTGCAGAACCGGGTGAGTTTGACAGTTTATTTTTAGATAATAGAATCGAATTATTATCTGATATTGAATGCGCTTTAAGGAGATTAAAGCAAGGTCCATATAACGATCTGTGTTCAGAGGGGGGGAGAGTCTGTTTCTATCATTACCAATCTGATAGGTTTTGGAGCATGAAGGAGCGCGTTGCTGCGTGGCATTTCTTCAAATGCCATTGGGATCTACCGGTTGTCGATCTGTATCGATATATCATTCGTTTGGCAAAATATAATGGTTATAGAGATTCAGTTATAAGACCTGTCTTAGACACCTACCAATCGTGGCGTCAATTGTCCGATAAGGAGCAGTATGTATTCAAGAACCTGTTTTTATTTCCAGATCGCTTATATAGAATCATCGCCTCTCATTATATGAGTCGGTCGCAGCGTACTTATCGTGAACAGGTTCAGTCTTTAAAAACAGAGTTATATTATAATGATGAAAGAATGGAACTTAAATTTTTTAGATAAGGGATTGACCTTAGCCTCTCTTTATGATAATATAAATAACGCTCTTACGAAAGCTTTTGTGTTGATTTGCAATCATAGAATACACCATTGCACAAATAGCTCAGAAAAAAAGTCATGTCTCCAACAAATGGATGCTTGACGGCGGCTCGTAAAAGTGATACAATATTCAAGTCGGCACAAAAACGACAAATTAACCTGAACCTTGAAAACTGAACAGCAGAGGAGGCGCAAGCGAAAAGCTTGTGGG
>OBJA01002090.1_pt1 | contig 12198 bp, 15 predicted proteins | sample 1519751 | NCBI WGS metagenome assembly OBJA01 (sample SAMEA3881238, study PRJEB22517) | soil metagenome | biome: lake sediment; feature: soda lake sediment; material: sediment, water from around vicinity | place: India | collected 2013-12-23 | depth 3 m
GGCTCCAAGGCTAGATACTAGCGTCTTGCTAGGACTTACTAGGTTAGGAGTTTCATCTAACTATATTACTTGCACCGAACTGGAGCACGAAAGATAAATTGGAATTTGGTCGAGCTATGCGTAAATATTATTGTATCAGTTTTAACAAACTGTTTTCACTCTCAATTACCAATTTTGACACTAACTCTATAAATTTTGAATAGTCCAATTGGAGATGTGCATAATCAAGAGATTCATAATATTCTAATCTATTAGTTGTTTTTATAACAATAGGAGGATAGCCATATTTCATAAGTTCAAAATTCAATAGCAACCTAGCAGTTCTACCATTACCGTCTATAAATGGATGAACTTTAACAAATTCTCCATGTAATAGACTTGCTCTTATTATTGGATGGTATTCATTCCATTCATTATGATAACTATTCATTAATTTTTCCATCTCTTCCTTAACTATCATGTGGTTAGGCGGAGTATGTTTTGCTCCAGCTATAATTACATTTTCGTTACGATACTTTCCAGCATTATCAGAATCAATATTTCTTAAAATTAAATTATGAATATTCTTTATTTCAAATTCGCTTAATATTATTTTATTATTTATTAAGTTTTCTAAATATACAATAGCTTCTTTATGATTAATTACTTCCAAATGTTCTTTTAAGGATTTTCCACCTACTGTTATTCCCTCTAATACAACCTTTGTTTCGTATATTGTTAATGTATTACCTTCAATTGCATTGCTATTATAAGTCCATTCTATAATTAAGTTCTCACGTATTCGATTAAGAATGTTTTTTGATAAAGGTCTATATGCATCTATTTTATTTTTCAGTTTATCTTCACCATCAAAAAGTCGGTCTAAGCCTATAAATATTTCTTTTTTTATACGGTCATCAAATGGCTTAATAGCGTCTTCTGGAATTGACCAGTTCCTGCCAATTTTTACAGCACCCGGAATTCTACCGTTTTGACATAATACTCTAATTCTTCTCTCACTTATATTCCATTGTTTAGAAAATTGCGTAATACTTTTATACATTATCATCACCCATAAATATTATATACCGATATCGGAACAATGTCAATAATAAATACCCAACAGAATTATCATATATAGCGTAATTCGTTAGACAAATTGGAAGTTATCGCTCGACATAAATAACGATAATTTAGAATTTATTTTTGATTGTTATATATTCCTCTTGCATTCTTTCTTTGTCAAATTCTAGGAAATATTTTTCTAACAGAGGATAGAATTTAACGAATTTTACTTCATCAAAAAAAACTACATCACATCCTCTATCATCATAAATAGATAAAATGCATTCATTTGAATAAGAAACAAAATGGATTATTGGATTAATATAATCATTAATTCTTTGAGAAACGAATTCACTCAAAATAAAATTTTTATTTGGATAACAAATAATACGATTTTCAAGTATCGGAATTACAAAGGCATCTTCGTCTTTAATGTTCTTAATATTTCGGACAGTATAGTGCTTATATCTATTTTGCATTGATAGACAAAAATAAAGATTTTCTTTTACATTATTTATTATAGTTCTAATATCTCGTTTTGTTATTTTATCACAAGCATCTACATCATATTCATAATAGGAATGATCAAAAAAGAAGCAATCAACACCCTTTTCAAAAAGAATGCAAGCAATTTCATTAGCTCTCTTCTCTGCATTAATAAGATATTCCTCTCCTTGACCAATTCCAAGTTCACAGCGAATAGATAACTTATTATTATAAAACCAAGGTCGCTCATACTCAAACTTACTATCTAATATTTTGTTTTCAACATTGGGCATCTATTTCACCTCGATAAATTTACTAATAAATAACGGTACCCAAGAACACAAATATCAACTTGATTCTTTCTGTTTGTATTCTTTCTTTTAACAATTGTTCGACAAATTGGAAGTTAACGCTCGACTTTTTATCTAATTAATCGAACAATACTGTTTTTAAAGTTTATTATGCTTGGTAATCATCAAAGTAACACGTAAACTTTTATTTATTTTGGTCTCTAACTTCTTTTAAAAAATCAGGATCCACCCAAACCTCTAAAACTTCACAATTATCCATATTTACAGATTCAATATCAAATGGCTGTATTATATCTAATAGATTTTTAAAATTATTTGAAATTTTTGTTAAATGTTTAAGTTTATTAGATTCTTCTTCATGATCCCAAAAATATATTGAACTTTTTTTATAATTCAATAGCAGTAAGTTACCACCTTCAACTTCACATATGGGTATACAATATTTAGGAATTCTATTTTTAACTTGAAAATACGTTTTTTCTAAATCATATAAAGAGTCTACACCTAAACCAAAAAAATAATTAATCGATAATGAATTTCCTTTAAAATAAATAATATTTGACTCAGGATCACCACCATTATATTCTAATAGGAATTCACAGTAATCTTTAGGTAGCTTTAATTTTATTCTTTTTTCTAATTGAATAATATCACTGATATTTAATAATTTTCCACTCTTTTTAATATCTATCATAGTGTATTTTCCTCTATAAATTTTTTATTTGGATAAACAGTTTTTTAATTACAGAGATAAATTACAATTTGTGTTAGATCGATAAATTACAAGTTATCGCTTTAACTTTCTTATTCTAATCAACATTTTATTCTGTTATAACTTTACCATTTTCAATTTTATATTTCCCCTCAATGATATGTCTCTCACCTCTAATAGTAAAGCTAACAAAGCCATGTATTATATAAACCTTCTCAATATCTATAGTAAGAGTTTTTTCAATTCTAAATCTCCCAAGTGGAACAAAATATTTTTCTACTGCAAGAGAATTTACTGCGGGTTGTTGTTCACCTACTTCATAGATAAAAGTCATAACAGGAGTTGATAAGAAGGTAGCTTTATAATAGCTTAGTGAATTATTTTTTAATGTCGTATTAATTTTAGCAACTTCGCCATCTTGATAGTCATTGTTATCAAAACTAATCTCAATAGAAAAAATATCCTCTTTAACTGGTATAACATTAACTATAATAGCATACACAATCATAATCGAAATTACGATCAAAGAAATTTTTAAAATTTTCCCCATAGTAATAAATCACCCTTTCATAGATTTTCAACTTTTTATAATACACATTACAATTAATCGTTCTACAAAATTACTATTTGAAGGACTATACATAATATGGATTTAAGATAAATCATTTCTTCGTAAATTTCATTACTATGATTCGATTATCATCATAGTATTTACAATCTATATCTGATTGAATAAATCCATTTATAACTTCTTATAAGTTATTCTTATATAGTTAATCTTCTCTAATTTCGCTTCTATAAAGTTTTTATAATCATCAAAAAAGCGTGGTGACTGATTTTCCTTCAATTTCTATGTTCTTTGCTTCACCTTTTGCTACGCAGTTTTAATTTTGTTTACTTAAATCATTATTTGTATTAATCAAAGTAAAGTAGAATCCTCTAATATATGTATTTCCGCCTCTTTCTCCAAACGAATGGGTTGCATTTCCATCGTTCCAAGATGTTACTTCAAATAAATTATTTTCTTTTGTTATATTTTCAACAATATAAGTAACATAAGTAAAACCGTCAGTTATCTCAATTTTATCCATTTGATTATCTACTTTTGACCAATCATCCTGACATTTTATTGTTAAAGATTTCATTTCATTATTATTAACTTTAAACTTCATTACAACTTTAATTGTTGATCCTTCTTCAACTTCTGTACAATAGAAGTTTACAACTGGAGCTGGCGCATTTACTTTTTTGAACTTATTAGAAGAAAGTTTTAATGATTGATCATAAAAATCCCATTCATAATAATTTTTAAACTCTCCTTGAATTTCATTATCTTCAGTGTCATAAAACTTTACATCAACAAAAGTTGCTTTTTCATTAGTCATTCTGTAAAAACATCCTGTTAAACTGAGTAGAAATAAAATTCCAATAAATAATAATATAATTTTTTTCATGTCCATACCCTCTTATATTTACTACTAATATCTTGATAAATTATCTAATATTACCGCTCAACATTCTAAATAAAATCACATTGCTTAAAGATCTTATCCGTCAACTCAATTTGATTTGTTAAACAAATATGCATCGGAATCCCTCGCCTTTGGTGTGTCGACACTTGAAAACCAATGTTTTCATAGAAATTTATTTGATTATTCCACGCTTTTACATCAACTTGAATTCCAAATCCAGGCTTCAATTTAGATTGCAAAAAATCAATAATGCGATTTATCATTAACGTTTTAATATCATGCATCTGATATTCCGGTACAACGAAAATATCATATATCAATGCTACACAACCACCATCCCATATAAGACGAGCCATTCCAACTATTCTATCCTGATTGTAAGCAGCAATAATTAATGTGCTACCTTCAAGTCCAGCTTGGAGTTGTTCAGGATGAATTTGCCGGAATCCAACTGATTTACGGAGATAATTCACTTCATCAGCCGATATGATATTTTTGTATATTATATTCATACATTACCTCAAATAAAAAATAATTTGTTCATATAAAAATTAAATGGCTTGTTTTAAACTTTTAGATTTTCGATATATTATTATTGAACTTATTATATCAGCACAAAAAACAAACTGCAAAATGCTATGTATTATCCATTCGTTTGATAAAAGATTTCCAAGTGTATAATTTTTTCTTATAGCAACAATCCCAATAAGTCCGCTAAGGAAAATAGTAAAAATATCTACTAAAAATAAAGCAACTGTGAACCCAAAGGTGAAAATTGTAAATAAACATAGAACGGCAACAATAAAAATAGTTATATATGCCGGAATCTGAGCTATTTTAATTATCATATTGATTTTAGCTATTTCTGATGCCGACCACTTTTTTACATAGGAAACGATAGAAATTGACACCGTCATAAAAAGAGATATCAAACCAAATACTATAAGAACGAGAATACAATAAAAATTGTTATTATGAAATACTGTTTCCATCAAAAATCCGGTAAAAATACAATATAGCATAGCAATAACAGAATACGGAAATATAATAATCGGAATAGATAGTATAAATTTTTTCATTTTCAATCACCGCTCTTTTAAATATACCCAAACCTACTCAATTGCATATTTCCTTGTAAAAATATGCTTAAGCAATGTTCTAGGTAGTCATTAAATTTATCAATAGATATTCTACTATTTTTGTAGTTATATCTAAAGGTTTATGTAGTTTTTAGATAACTGTTAAAAACCCCTATAAATTACATGGAGTAGGACAAATTGGAGTATGATTTTTCTTCCATTTACTAAAATTTTGAGATTTTATTAACTCTAGTTGAATTACATTCAAGAACATTCAACAACTAAACTAATACAGTAAGCTTGATTTTCATTGAAGATACTTTCGGCATTAGATTTCTTTTATAGATATAATAAACTTTGTAGCTATTAAAATAATATCTTTTTGATTTTTTGATTTCAATAATTTTAGTTTACAAAAACCATCTTCTATTGTAACAAGTGTACCTTTGTAACTATCTGGAACAGCTCCACCGCTTGAAAAACCTGTAGCGAAAGCCACAAGTATTTCCACATTTTTATTAAGAAACTCATTTAACATATAATTTCCCCTTTTTAATTATTGTTTTAAGTTAGTTTTCATTCATTTTTTAAACTCTTTAAACTCATAAATTTTTTAATGAATTTATTAGAACCATTTTTTTCTAAGAATTGTATGGATTCTTTTGAGTTAGATTTAAATGTTTCAGTTTTTTATCTACGTCATCATTATACCATTTACTGGTATATTAATCAATTAAAAGGTGAATATACTTGATGTTCAGCCTTCTTCATTTCTATGTCAATGATTTAATTATTAAATATGTTAATATTTATAAATATAAAAATTTGGTTAACTTTTAAAAGAAATACAATAAATATGTTATAATGGTGTTAGGTGAATTATATGAAAATAATTAATAAAATCTTATCAATAATCTTTATTTCAATGTTTCTTGTATCGTGCATACAAGATTCTCCTCCAAAAGATCCGATCGAAGATGAAAAAAACTATCTAGAGATTGTCGTATCGTCACTTCCGGACGTCATAAACTATACATATGGTGAAAGTTTTAATACAACGGGATTGGTTGTTGAAGTAAGATTGGCTAATAATACTTATCAAGAAATACATGATTATTCTGTTAGCCAAATTGATTCAAACTCATTAGGAGAAATAGATGTATTAATTAATTGGCAGACATTTTCTACATCATTTAAAATTTATTATCACTATCCTGAAAAAATAGAATTATTAGAACTAAAGGATGCTCTTTGCTACTCAAAAAATAATCTCTTTGATGATTCTTTAATTGTGAAAATCAATAAAGTTCAAAATGGTGGTCGAAGAACTGCGGATACTTTAGTTAGGTTTATCGAAACTAACCTAATTAAAACCAATATATATGGTTATGAAGTTGCTGTTGATCAATATGGTGTTGTCGTTGACCTTAATGTCAACGTAGATCTTCCGAAAGGAGGAATGATATTATCAGCTCACGGATCAAGAATAGCTGACCTCAAAAATAATATCTTACCTGGGGATATCCTATTATGGGAAGATATTGATCATAGCATCAGTGTTTACAGAAACAATCTAATAACTAATGTTTTTAGTCCCTATGAATACATGCAAAATTCACTCGAAATCCTTCATCAAACTTCTAATATAATAGAATATAATCAAATAGCTGTTATTATTAATTCTATAATCCCAATCTATAATGAATATTATCAATATATAGAAAGAGGTGAATACCACTTAGCAAGTTCGATTAAGGACCAATGTTTAGGGTATTTAGAAGAGTTTAAGATAGATGAAATCATCCACATGTCAAAATATAGTTATGTTGAGGAAATAAGTGATTTAAACCTTCTTAAACCTCCTATCTCAAATAATTACCAATTGATCGCCACATATCAAGGTGTCATCTATGGAGGTTGGCGTGCTGAAGATACGATTGTCTATTATAATCTAGATAATTTTAGAACAAGAAACACATTTGGCTATGAATACTCGATAGATTCTAATGGCTATGTTATTGCCTCTGATACACTTGTTGATTTAGTTGATGGAGGTGCAATATTAAGCGGTATTAATGAAGGAGCTAATTTCCTAAAAGATAATTTGCAACTTTATGATCGGATTGAATATGACCCTGAAACTAAAAAACTATCTATCTATCGAGATCATTACTATGGAGCCGCATCTAATATTTTTGATAGCTTAAAAAATGTTTATGAAAAAATTGGAGCTGCATACATTTTCAAAAAAGGATTAGATTATGTTTATATCGAAGAAATAAAACAAGAAATAACCGATGAATACAATGACCTTCTTTATATTTTATCTTCTTATAATCTTAATAATCTATCTTATCACCAAAAAGAAACATTTTCAAAATTAATTAAAAGCCTTGAATCCAAAATCACTATCCTTGAGTTTCAAGTTATTGAGCATCAAGCAATTGCTATAAAGGGTTATTGGCACTATTCATTTAGAGAAGATAATTCACTATATCATGAAAAAACAAAAGAAAGTGTTTGTAATTATTTAAACCTTATAAAAAGTATGGGTTTTAACACCATTTACATCAATCCCCATTCAAATGGATATGTTACCTATCAATCAGAACTTTTTAATCAACTTCCTGCTTTATCAGAATATGATTATGAAGAATATGGAAATGATTATCTATTGTGTTTTATAACTGAAGCGCATAAGCTCGGACTTGAGGTTGTTGCTTTCACACAAACCTTTATGTATCAAGCAAATTCGATTAATGGAAGATATGAGAATTGGTATCAAATGACTTTTCAAGGTGAAATTTCATTAGGAAGTGTTAATTATTACGATATAACCAATGATGAAGTGCAAAATGTATTAATTGAATGGTACAAAGAACTTGTATCTAAGTACGACTTTGATGGCATTGAATATGATATTATTCGCTATCCTAGTTGTTATTTAGTTAATTATGACGATTTTGAAACCATTGCCAATCCTAATGCAATTATTGATCATGGTTATACAACCTATTCCATGAACAAATTTATGGAGAAATATCAGTTAAATGGCGATTTAAAGCAATTAATTGTATCCTCTAGTGAAGTGAGAAAACTATGGACAAAATTCAAACAAGACGAATTAAACTCCTTTGTTGAAAGAAGTTCGAATGAGATGCGAAAGATAAATCCAAATATCAAAATAACCGCAGCAGTCTTAGTTAATTATGAGCTAGCAAGCAAGTATTATCTACAGGATTGGGTTTATTGGTATCAGAATGGTTGGATTGATGCTATTGAAGTGATGTCATATACAAGTTCTAATCAATCGTTAGAGGATAATGTCCACTCTAATATGTCTTTGTCTGATATGTTGTACATTAGTTTTGGGATTTCTCCACTTATTAAACAAGGAACAGTTAAAATGAATGCTATTCAAATAAATAGTATTCAATCTATCGGTGGAGCTGGTTATGTTCTTTTTTCAAACACAACATCATTTGGAAAATTAGATCTAGTATCTGGGTTTCAGTCCATAGCAAAATGGTCAGTGAACCCTTGGTCAGATGAAAAAACAATTGTTGAAGCTTATTTTAGTGATCTATATTCCAAAATAATCAACTATTATCAGTTTGTTGATTTAATTAGTGATTATCAAGAACTCTTAGATTTATGTAAGAATGTTATAGACTATGACAGTTACCTTGCAAATAAAGATCTTATCGAACGAGAAATATCTAATATTATGGATGAAACAATTTATAATAAGATATTCAATGATTATAATCAACTTAAAAAATATTGTGAATATCTCCTCAATTAATTTAAAAAGAATTAATAATTTTAAATAAAAGATAATAAATATTATAAAAAACAACTATGCTCCTTAAACTAGGAAAATAGTTGTTTTTATTTTGAAGTCTTTTTTTAAAAGGAATCTTATTTTACTTTTTATCGACAATTTGACAACTAAACAATATACGGAAGATTTAACTCATTAAAGACTTTTTTACATCTAATTAAGTACTCCTCTTCAGTCTTAATACCATGTAGGAATCTATCAATTGAATCGACATCTTTCATTAATTCGACATAAGGACTATCAGAAATAATGTCCTTTTCGCTATGATGAATTATTGCTTCTATAATAATATCAAGTTCAGATTCCGTGATAATAGGAAGATTTCCTCGTATTTCATTATTATATGTATTTACAATTTCAATTACGAATCTCTTTGCTTCAAGAGCATGATTTGCTCTTCGTTTTGTCCTAACAACAGCAATATCGTGTAAAGCAGCAATTAAGCCGGATAACTCAATATCTAAATGTCTTTTTAATGCTATCAGTTTAGCTAATTGAGTAGATGTATACATATGCATCATATTCCATCTAATCGGTAAATCCCGACCACAATCATCTAAAACCTTCATTTCTTCAAAAAGATAGGTCAAAATTCTATTTAATCTTTTTATACTTGTTATTTCCATTAAAACTCTCCTTGATCTATTCTTTTAGAATAGTGGATGATTGTTAAATTTTCTTGAAATTCTTCTTCTTTTCCTGTTTTCTGATAACCCATTTTTTCATATAAATGACAAAGTTTACTCTCTTGTTTAATAGTATCAAGTTTCCACGTATTGACTAAAGGATATTGCTTTTCAACTTCTTCAATTACTTGTTGTGCATAACCCTTACCCTGATATTCTGGTAAAATAAACATCGGAGAAATTCTACATATATTTTCCAATAATTTTACAACCCTAATTGCTCCTATTACCATGGTTTCGTTTTGAATTAGATAATAATCAGTAGTGTTTTGTCTCATTTTTGTCATAACACGTTCTAATGACTCGGCACCAGGGTTTGTATCATGATCTTGATACTTTTCAAGTAATAACTTAAAAGATTTTATCTGCATTTCGTGAATTAATGAACAGTCATCAATATTGGCTTTTCTTAAATTAATCATTTTTAACTCCATTTACAGATAAATTTCACATTTAATTAAATCAATATCTTGGTGTTTTTTTGTTTTTCCAAATATCGATCACCTTTACGATTCCTACCATTCACGATGGATATCAGTAAAATCATCTTCAAACATAAAATTATGTTTAGCTCCCACATCAAAAATCATATCTACAATTAATTCTCTTTGATCTGTTTCTATTAGTTCATAATCGCATTTACTATTTAAGAGATTTAATTTTTTGATATATTTTATTGATGCTTTTTCAAAGTCATTTTCATTTTTACATTTTTTTATATTATTTAGAAATTTTGTTGAAATTTTTTGAAATTTATTTATTGATTTTTTACTATAACCACAACCATATCCTGCAGCTTCTAGATATTCTTCCATAGTTTGCATAATTGTTAGAAGTTTACTATCCATAAAAATTTCTCCTTGTATTATTTATATCAGCTCATAAAATCTTTCATTATTTATTAAAGGTTTTATATAACTCTCACAAATAACTTTTGTTCGCCTTAAAAACCATTCTTTATATCTTGGGTTGTATAAATGATTTGACATTCCTAACAAAATCGTATATACAAAAAAGGCTTCAATGTACTTCATGTCAGTTTTATTGATATTAATCACACTATTATAACCATCTAATAAAGCATTTCTAATGTTAAGAGGACCGAAATCGGCTGACACACCCCCTAAGTCCATAAAGAAATAACCGTATCCACATAAACTAAAATCAATGGGTGAAATTGTTTTATTATGAACTATCAAATTTGTCCGTTGGATATCAGCATGTATATATCCAATTTGATCTTTAAGTTTGTCTAGTTCAATCATTAACTCCACTATTTTTGAACAACCTTTTTCAATTATTTGAAATTGATTTTCAGTAACAAGAGATAATGCAATTGCTTTTTCAATCATATTCAAAGTTACAAAAACTTTATTCTTATCATAATTAACTCTAGATAATTTATGTTCATTAGACCATTCTTTTGAAAATTTGTGTAACTTACCAACCATGATTCCAGTATAATAGGCTTGTTCTTCCCAATTAGGATCTTCATGGTTCATTGTATGTCCATCAATCCAACTTAACAAACTAGCATTTATATTGTTATCATTATCATCTATAATTTTTGTAACATATGAACCATAGATATTTTTAATTGGTTTTTGAACAATTATATCAGTGTTTTGACTGATAGCATCAATAAATGATAATTCGGAATTTAAAGCATCATAAGAATGTTGAACATTTGATATTGAAAAACCTTCCACAGGTTTATGAACTCTAAGTAAATATTTATTATGTTCTTTATTTATCACTTGACATGTATAATTTTCATTATGCCTAAGAAATGAAACTTGTGAATTTTCTAATCCATAATTATTAAGAACTTTTTTAATTAAATTTTCCATTTTTTTACCTCAAAAATTCGATGTTAGAAAGGATCTACCTATCACATAATGATCAAAGTCTCTTGTTTATATAATTATAGTTTGATATAATAAACAAAAAAATAAAAGAAAGGAGTGAAATAATGCGTAAAAATTCTATCTACACAATGAGTTTCGCAAATGTTTATCCTCATTATGTTGCAAAAGCTGAGAAAAAAGGCCGCACAAAATTCGAAGTCGATGAAATCATCAAATGGTTAACTGGATATTCAGATAACGATCTAACAAACATTTTAGAAAATAAAATTAACTTTGAAACTTTTTTCAACGAAGCACCGCAATTAAATCCATCAAGGAAATTAATTAAGGGTGTCGTCTGTGGTGTCCGTGTCGAAGATATTGAAGAACCAACTATGCAAAACATCCGTTATTTAGACAAGCTTATCGACGAACTAGCAAAAGGTAAATCACTAGATAAGATTTTAAGATAAAAATATCAAGAGATCCTATGGTCTCTTTTTTTCATGTAAAGAATGATTACATCTTAACTAAATATGCCAAATTCCCATATCTTCTCTTTTAAAAATACAAAACTGAATGCCTGTTTTTATTTTTTTAAAAGGGATTATTAAGACATTATAAGGTGCTCTTGACATATGCTTTTTCTCATTTTATTTTCAGCTAAGATTAAGTAAATTAAAAAATATCATTAACCTTTATACTTTTAATCCCACT
>OBJA01002091.1_pt1 | contig 12198 bp, 11 predicted proteins | sample 1519751 | NCBI WGS metagenome assembly OBJA01 (sample SAMEA3881238, study PRJEB22517) | soil metagenome | biome: lake sediment; feature: soda lake sediment; material: sediment, water from around vicinity | place: India | collected 2013-12-23 | depth 3 m
CCCCGCCGTGCCCCTCGTGGCCGGTCTGCGCCCAAGCCCGCGCGGGCAGAAAGGCAAGGCCGTCTTCGATCTCAGCCAAGTGCAGGATGCAGGAAAAGACGACAACGGCGAACAATGAGGCGAGGATTCTCTTTTTCATTGCATATTCTCTGGTGCTGATGGCTGCGCCCCTGTCTCGGGTTCCGTTCCGAGCAGGGCCTGGATCCTCGCGAGCGCCTTGCCTTTATCGGTAAACTTCTCCCAATAGGCCAGTTCGTAGTCGATGAGGTTTTTCAAGCGGCTGATCACGGTAAAGGCTTCGGTCTGACCGTTGACATAGCCGGTCAGGGCGAGTTCGAAATCCTGGTAGGTCTTGGGGATCAGGCCGGTCCGGTACAGTTCCATGAGCGTGTCGGAATTTTCCGCCATGGCGTAGTTGTCGCGCAGGGCCGAAGCGAGCATCAGCCTGGCGGCGGCCATGTCATGCCTGGCCTCGAGGCGCTGGGCCTTGGCTTCGCTCACGGCCTCCCGCTGCTTGGACTTGTAATAGAGAGGGATGTTGAGGCTGGTGGAGATGGACCACATGTCCTCGAAATCCGAGGAGCCTTTCTCGGCCACGCTGGCGGTAACGGTGAAATCCGGATAGTACTCCTTCTCGGCCATGGCGATCTTCGCCTCCGCGGCATCGATCATGCGCTCCTTGCCGGAGATGACCGGGGAATGGGCGGTGGCGTAGACGATCGCCTCGTCGACGGTCATCGCCGCTTCCTTGGGGGGCGGCTCGACCGGCACGCCCATGGGGGTCTTGACGGACCTGCCAACGGCGTTGTGCAGCATGGCCTCCGTCGCGGTGATCTTCTGCCGCTGCATGGCCTCCGTCTCGAGCAGCATATACTTCTCGGTCTGGGCCATCACCACCTCCTGCAGCGTCCCCATGCCCGAACCGTATCGGGCGGAGGCAGCGCTCTCCAGGCGGTCGTAGAGCTGTGCCCGGTCACCGATGATGTCGAGGTTCTTGTAGGCGAAAAAGAGATCGTAATAGAGCTCGGTAATCACCCGCACCGTCGTCAGCCGGGCATTGGCGGTGAGAGCCCGCAGGCCTTCCGCCTCCTGTTTTGCCATCTCGCCTTTCAGCGCCCGCTTGCCGGGGTAGGGGAACATCTGGCTGGCGGAGAACATCAGCTGGGAGTCGGGCATCTCCCCGAAGGTGATGTCGTCGAAGCCCTCGTTCTGATAGCCGAACATGATCATCGGATCCTCGAGGCTTTTCGCCTGCGGAATCCGGTGCCGGGCGGCCGTCGTCCGTGCAGCCGACATATGGATCTCCGGGCTGTTCTCAAGCCCCTCGGCGATGAGTTCGTCGAGGTGCAATCGTCCCTCCGCCGCCCCCCAACCGGGCATCATGAAAATACTCACGATGCCCGCGGCAAGGCAAAACAGACCTCTTGCCTTGATTGTCAAGCCTTCCCTGGTGCTCGCTCGCGCCGCCATGGGGGTCACTGGACGTCGACGCTGAATTTGGCGGTCGAGACCTTCTTGTCCTTCAGCACCTTGACGTTGATGTACCATGGCCCGGCCATGGACATGGAGAGCGGCGCCTGGTAGAAGCCTTGCGCCTGCACGGCATCGCTCTTGTAGTTCATTGCCGGCATGCCGGGCATGGCGGGCATGCCGTATTCCACCCGGACCGCGGCGTCGGTGACCGGCTGGCCGCTGCTGTCCTTGAGGGCAATGGTGGCGTTGTTCTTGCCGACAATCGGCGGATTCCTGTCCAAGGTCAGCACTGCGTCGAAATCGCCGGCCTTGCTCGACGCATTATATTCTCCGGCGAAGACGGCGCCGGTAGAGGCGAATAACACAGAGAGAAGTGCCAGGATCATTTTGATACGCATAGGTCCTCCAAAATATGGTGTGGTGCGGCTGATATGAAAAAAAAATCACTTTACCAACCGCAAGTTATCTTTATAAACGGCATTAATCCGCTACTCGAATAATACTTACTTCGAGTAGCCAATGCAAATGATGGCCAAAATTTGTCTTGTATTCATTTCGCATACGATCTCCTCGTCATTATTTGCTCTTTCCGACTCCAGCCGGGCCGGCTCCTCTTGTTTCCGGTAGAGCAATTTTCAAGCCAAATAACATTTCCGGCTAAAAAGGCCTTTCTTCCTCTTGCTGTCAGTCATAAGTCACCGTGGTTATAGAAAAATCAGATGAAAAAGAGAACGGTAAGGGACGCTTTAGTCAAAATTGTCCTCCCGGCTGTACAATATTTGGTGCTTGCTGGGATTGAGGGGTGTCCTGTTTCTGGACAGTTGCCGAAAATGCTCGTTATCAATCGCAATTCATGAAGTCATCTGCCTCTCTTGTGAGAGAGCCCACAGCAGTATCCGGCGGCAGCAACGTTTCTGACATCCTTCTCCCCGGGAGATGAATTATCGTTTCTTTCACGAAGCAACCTGATTCTCCGCTTGATCAATGGAGGGAAACGGAATGAAAAGAATCGCACATACAGAAAATGTCCATGGCCAAGCCAAACGGTGCATTGACCCGGTCTGCGGAATGACAACAGATGATGAAAAGGGATTCACTCCTTACGAGCATGGAGGGCAGACCATTTATTTCTGCAGCGACCACTGTCTAGCAAAGTTCAAAGACAATCCGGATGTGTATCTTCCCGGAAGCAGTGAGGGGAAAGATGAACCGAAAAGCGAAAAAACGTATTTCGGCAAACAATATACCTGTCCCATGCATCCGGAGATAATTCAGGATACGCCGGGGAACTGCCCGAAATGCGGCATGGCCCTTGAATCAATGACTCCGGCACAGCCGGCAGCAGAGACCCGGTACACCTGCCCCATGCATCCGGAAATAGTGCAGGATACACCAGGATCCTGCCCCAAGTGCGGAATGGCTCTGGAGCCGATAACGGTTTCATCGGAAGAGGATGAAGGAAACTCCGAGTACGGCTTCATGCGCAAACGATTCTTCTTCGCCACCATCCTCACCCTGCCTCTCGTCTTGATTGCCATGCGGGAAATGCTGCCTGGGGTGCATCTTCTCGAGGAGCGTATCTCTCCGAGTACGCTCGGCTGGCTGGAACTCATTCTGGCAACACCGGTTGTTCTGTGGGCGGGTTGGGTCTTTTATGTCCGGGCTGTGCAGTCGGTGATCAACAAAAGCCTGAACATGTTTACCCTGATCGGCCTCGGTGTTTCGATGGCCTATGTTTACAGCGTCATCGCCGTCCTGTTCCCCGGTATTTTCCCAGCCGACATGCGGGAATCGGATGGTTCGGTGGGTGTCTATTTTGAAGCCGCGGCGGTTATCGTCACCCTTGTCCTGCTGGGACAGGTCTTGGAACTGAAAGCTCGCAGCCAGACCGGTGCGGCAATCAAAGCGTTGCTGGGGCTCGCTCCGAAAACTGCCCGCAGGATCAACGAGGATGGCAGCGAAACCGATATTGCTTTGGAAAACGTTCAGATTGGCGACATTCTCCGGATTCGCCCGGGGGAGAAAGTACCGGTTGATGGAACAGTGGTGGAAGGCTTCAGCTCGGTTGATGAGTCGATGATCTCCGGCGAGCCGATTCCGGTCGGCAAACAGGAAGGAGACAAGGTTATTGGCGCTACCGTCAATTCCACCGGCTCTCTCGCCATGCGGGCGGAAAAGGTGGGACGCGATACGCTGCTTGCCCAGATCGTTCAGATGGTGGCGGATGCGCAGCGCAGCCGTGCCCCCATTCAGAAACTGGTGGATATCGTCTCCGGTTACTTCGTGCCGGCAGTCGTATTAATCGCTCTAATTGCCTTTGGTGTCTGGTACGCGTTCGGGCCCGATCCGCGTCTGGCCTACGCCCTGATCGTGGCGGTCTCCGTGCTGATCATTGCCTGCCCATGCGCCCTGGGCCTTGCCACGCCCATGTCTATCATGGTGGCGACCGGAAAAGGGGCAACCATGGGTGTTCTGTTCAAAAATGCCGAAGCGATCGAAACAATGCGCAAGATCGACACCATAGTGGTGGACAAGACCGGCACACTCACCCTTGGCAAACCGAAACTGACAGGTGTTGTTGCGGCGGGGGGCATGTCGCAAGAGAAACTTCTTCGACTTGCGGCAACGCTTGAAAAGGCGAGTGAACATCCCTTGGCCGCAGCCATTGTCTCAGGAGCGCTGGAGCGTGGTATCCGGCCAGCGGAGGTCGAAGAGTTCGACTCCATCACCGGCAAAGGCGTTGCGGGCGTTGTTGAAAGCGCCAGGGTGCTGCTCGGCAACACGAAACTCATGGATGACGCGGGTGTTGCCGTTGTCGAGCTGAAAGATCAGGCAGAGAAAATGCGCAAAGATGGCCAGACGGTCATGTTCCTGTCGATTGACGGCAAACTGGCAGGCATCCTGGCGGTATCAGACCCGATAAAGGAGTCAACCCCTGAAGCGATCAGACAACTGCATGAAGAAGGATTGCGGGTAGTCATGTTGACCGGGGACAACAAGGACACGGCCGAAGCGGTTGCAGCCAAACTCGATATCGATGCGGTGCTGGCCGAAGTACTGCCGGACGAGAAGGCCTCGGAAGTAAAACGGTTGCAGGAGAAGGACAGGGTGGTCGCCATGGCCGGTGACGGCATCAACGATGCGCCCGCCCTCGCCCAGGCGCACGTGGGCATTGCCATGGGCACCGGCACGGATGTCGCCATGGAAAGCGCCGGGGTCACTTTGGTGAAAGGCGATTTGACCGGCATTGTCCGTGCCAGAAAGCTTTCCCGCGTCACTATGACGAATATCAAGGAGAATCTGTTCTTCGCCTTTATCTACAATTCTCTGGGCGTACCGATTGCGGCAGGGGTGCTGTACCCGTTCCTGGGTATCCTGCTGAGCCCGATGATCGCCGCAGCGGCCATGAGCTTGAGTTCGGTGTCGGTCGTAAGCAATGCCCTGAGGTTGAAAGCGATAAACATTAAATGAATCGTAAAGCGTTCTTTGATCAAGCGGGAGCCGGAGTTGGAGATCAACGGCAGGTTAAGATGCCGCCTGTCGCCCGTGAACCTGTTTTTCCACAAATCGTACAAAACCGGCGAGAACCGCACTGAGCGGGTTCTGCCTGGGGCGGCAGGTATACGGCTTGCCTGAAGAGAAAGGCAAGCCGTGCCAGGGAAACAGGATGGGACGGAAGAGGAGAGCAGTACAGCAATGGGAGTTCGTCGTTCTTCTGAGGCTCTCCCTCCGGAAGGTCTTAGCTTCGCAGATTCCAACGGCCGTAGTCGTCCCGGCAGGCCGTGGCCAGGGTCGTTTCCCTTCGGCCATCGATGATGCTTTCAATTTCCGCAGTCCGGCAGATGCCGGTAGCGGTCCTCACCACCGGTTGGGGCGTCACGTGGTGCATGTGGCCACTGTCCGGATTGCGCCAGGAAGTCGTCTGGCCGGATATCCCCCGTTCATAAACCAGGCCGAGCTGCTGGCTGTCGTATTTATCCATCTCGTTTCCGACCATGTAGCCGACCATGGTGCCTACGGCGGCGCCGATGAGTGTCGCGCCTGTGTTGCGACCGATAGCCTGGCCGATAATGGCGCCGCCGGCCGCACCCAGTCCGGCTCCGGATTGTGCCTTATTAAGTGGCTGCGCGCAGGCACCGACCGCCACGGCTAATACAAGTAACAATAATAGTCTCAAATGGTTGTACATATTTTTTCCTGCCTCGCATGAATCTTTTTTACCGGGCGGCACCATTGCCGTCCCGGCCAATCAAAAAACCGTTACGCCTTGCCGTCCCTCCGAAGAGTGCGAGGGGAGAACGGCAAGGGTAACGGTAGAATCATCACATGCCTCCACCCATGCCTCCGCCCATGGCACCGCCGAAGGTGCCTCCGCCCATGTACCACCTCGAATAGCTCCGGTATGGCACAGCAACCCGGGACGGCGCAGCAACATAGACGGCGGGATAGTAGGTGCTTTCATGGACACGAGCATACCGGTAACTTCCGGGACCGCCCTGGTACATGTGATAGCCGGGACTGCAGGAGGTGACCGCCAATGCCAGCAGGGATAACAGTAGAATCTTGCCTATCGTTTTCATAACCTTTTGATTTTCCTCAGATCAATAATGTAAAGCCGGTCCGCACCTTTCCCGGACAGGTCCCGTTTCAGCGGGAGGCGGAACGGGAATCAATGCATCCCGCCCATGCCGCCGCCGTTATGGTGATTGTAACTGTCGGAATAAACCGAATGCCCATTTGTTTCGTAGCCGTAGGCACCATTATGGTGATAGTCCTCGCCGGCGACGTAATCCACCGCGCCGACTCTCCGGACCCGGTCGCCGCTTCCGGTGATTTTTGGCTGGTAGGCGGTGGGGTGATGTACAGCTCCGATCTCCGTCATATCCCCCGCCGCGCCGATCATCCCGTGACCGTCGGCGGAGATTCCAGAATGGTGGGCTAACACGCCAAGGTCGTAGCCGATCCGGTTGTAAGGAACTCCTGAGGCATGCATTGTGGTAATGGTGGCGATTGGGACCCCGGCCATCCGGGCCATAAGCGAGATAAGCAGGTTTTCCGACTCCCGCAGGGAGTTTTCCGCTGCCAGGATCTCGACTTCGCTTCCCCCGGTCCTGATTTCCACCAAGTGCAGTTCCAGTGAGGAGACCTGGGCCAGCGTCGAATCGAGCAGCCGACGTTCCGACACTGTCGTCACGTGCGGCGTGCTCATGGCGTTTCCGCCGCCGGTGCCGTGTCCCGTGATATCTGCGGCCCCGGCAGCCAGGGGAGCAGCAAGCAGGAGCCCGCACCAGATCAAGGTGATTGTACCTGATAAGCCAGTATTTCTCTTTTTCATGACACCTCCTTTCTTTTCGGGCGGGTTGTCGCCCACTTTAAAAAATGAAAAAATGATGTACCGCGCAAATGCAACGGGCACCCTTGCAGTATCTCGGTCTGCTCCTTTATCGCAAATAACGGGCCATTTTCCCTAAGAGCAGGTTGTCGAGGGTAATCTGTTGAAAGAACAGGTGATTGCCTGGAGGCGCCGGCTCAGGGCAGGGGGCGGCCATCGCTGTCGCTGTATAGAACTTCAACAAGGAAAAAATCCGGAAGGGAGATATCGTCCAGATATCGTACATGGTCCGGCGGGCCGACAGGGATTTGTTGATTCATCCGGGGAAGAGTGGCCTACGATTACCTGGCCAAGCCGCCTGCAAACCCGGCGGCAATTGAGAGAGAGTTGGGAGGACCGAAGCCCCCCGTCGGCATATCCGTCGCCATACCGTCCGGTTATCCCTTAGCGGGTCGCTCTCCAGCGTTGCCCACTTCTGTTTCACCGGACAAATGGAAAAGTTAAGTGAGGTTACAGGGATTTCTTATACACTGTGCCGGAGGGAGGCATGACAAACATTTCCGGGGGTCCGGGGCGGTAATCTTTCCTTGACGGATTCATTCAACGATGGGGCAGGCTGGTGGTCGATCACCTGTCCCATCGTTAGATGAGCTGTCATGCAAGTACCCCGACTGCGTCAGGCACAACTTGCGCCACAAACAGAAGTTTCTTGGTCGGGGTCAGTGCGAATGCCGTGCCTTTCCCTTGCCTTCTTTCGCATGACTGTGTGCCGCAGCCCCTTCCACCGCCACGGCGCCTTTCATGCCGGCTTCGTAGTGGCCCGGCAGAAGGCAGCCGAAGTGCACCGTACCGGCCTTGGAAAACTGCCAGATCACTTCGCCGGTTTGCCCCGGCCCGACCTTGATCATACTGGGATCTTCATGTTCCATCTCGGGATATTGCTTCATCAGCTCGTAGTGGGCCTGTAAGTCCTTCTCCGTCCCCAGGACGAACTCGTGGTCCATCTTTCCAACGTTCTTCGCGACGAACCTGATAGTTTCGTCCTGCTTGACGGTTATCTTCTCCGGAGCAAAACGCATGTCGTCGGACATCTCAACGGTTATGGTCCGGTCGACCTTTGCGCTTTCACCCGGCTGGCCGATCTCGGCATAGGGATCGTATCCCTGGCCATGTCCATGATCGTGCCCGCCGGCGGGCTCGCCCGAGGCCATTGCCACGCCGAGCCAGGCGGAAAGAGCCAGGGAGAGGAATAATTGCATTTTTTTCGTTTTCATATGTCCTCCTGATGAATTGAGTTACAGAGCGGTATCGGCTGAGCTTTTCTTTTGGATTTCCTTCACCGGCGATACCTCCGTCTCTTGAAAGGCCGCAGCCCCGGCTGCCTGCTGCTGTTCTCCGGTCAGTCGACCGGTTTCCGCTGCCGGAATGTCCACAATAACCCGGCGGTGGGCGTATTGGATGCCTTTGGCGCCCAGTGCCTCGGTAATCCTCTTGAACGCCTCCCGCCGTATGACGAAATGTGCGCCCGGTTGGGCGGTGAATTTTACCCTTATGGTCATGACCGAATTAGTGATTTCCCGGACTCCCTGGGACTTGAGAGGCTTAATGAAGTCCTTGCCCAGTTCCTCGTCGGCCAGCATGGCAAGACCAACCTTTTTGATGACTTTGCGGATCCGGTCGATATCGGCATCATACGGGAAATCCAGATTGAACTTGACGACAATGCCGCCCCGCATGAAATTGGTAATGGCACCAAGTTCGCTGTGTGGAACGATCTGCAGCATCCCCCGATGGTGTCTCAACATCACATTGCGCAAGGTGACGTTCTCGACAATGCCGGAGACACCCCCTGCCTCAAGGTATTCCCCCACCCTGAAGGCATCGTCCAGCAGGTAAAAGAAGCCGGAAAAGATGTCCGCTACCAGCTTCTGGGCGCCGAAACCGATCGCAAGACCGATTACTCCGGCTCCTGCCAGCAGCGGCCCGATGTCGACGCCCATGGAAGATAATATGGTCATTGTTACTAGAACGGCTAGGATAGTGCCGATAAACTTACGGACCATCGGCAGGAGAGTGTACGACCTCCCGTAGGCGGCGGCACCGCCCCATTCGTCGTCTTTACGCTCGTTCTCTTCTATGCCCTCCGGGATCGATTCGGCGATTTTCCTCTCGATCCAGGAACTGATGAATTGCCAGAGCAGCAGCGAGAGGGCCAAGATGATGGAGGCATCGAAAAACACCTCGGTAAACTGCGAGACAAGGGGGACATGCAGGCCCCACAGATGCGCGACCCACAGCATCAGGGCGAAAACCAGACCGATTCGGGCAACGGTCCGGCAACGGCTATGCCACTGCCGGTCGTCGATTTTCAGGGTGGCCAGGGAAAAACTCACGATCCACTGGATGAACCGGTCTGCTATCAGCCAGATAGGCAGGAGGAAGATGCTGACGAGAAAGGCTGCGCGGGAACTGGAACCGTGGGGCGATTCGATGGTGTGGACCAGCAGAATCCAGAGAAGCACGAGATAGAGGAGGGCAGGTATGTGCCAGAGGGCAGCGAATCTCTTCCTCCCCCAGGTCGGCGTTTCCGTGATTGCCCGCAGGATTGCCGCCTCAACTCTTTCCCTGTAGAGAAGAATCAGGATCGCCGCCCCCACGAGGAGGACGGTCGCAAAGAAAATGAAGAGAATGGCGACGGAGGTCCTTTCCGAGCCAAGCCGGAAGGCGATGACCGTGAACATCAGGGAGGCGAGGATATATGTCCCCGTGCCCACCACATAGCGATGGACAAGCCTGGCGGTCGAGGACGATATCGAGAGCATGCGAAACCGGTCGGTAGTCGGGGAAAATATGAAATGCGAGATAATGGAGAGGATGCGGGAGAGGGTGATCGTCAACAGAACCGAGAGAAAAAGCAGTTGAAGATAAGTCGATTTCGTCCAGATAAAGGTGAAATAGGAAAAATAGGCCGCCCCGAAGAAAACGAACACCCCGATGATATCGGGCAACCTGGCGACCGACGCCGCAATCATCTTGTCGATGCCGACCAAGGCGGGAAATGTATCCGTTTCGGTGCCGTCGCCATGTTCTTCCCGGAAATAGTGCCGCTTCAGCAAGGTTTTCAGGGCAGTTTCCGCAAGAATGCCGACAGTCACGGCAAACAGCACCCAGAGCATATTCCCGAGAGCCCCTCGGGGAGTGTGGTGCGGTCAGAGGGCGACAAGTACCTTGTTGAGGTCCGGCAGCACGTGGGGGAGTCCGGCGACCAGCTTCTTGATGCCGGCATCCGATTCGTTGGATGCGGCGGCCAACAGTCTGAGCAGCGTACCGAGAAATGCCCCCGGTCCCGGGACCTTTTCCTCGAGTTTCTCCGGTGCCGCCTCTTGGGCTTTATTCCACCCGTCGGCAGCCGCCAAGGGACTGTATTCTCCCAGTGTCGACGGGGCGTCGCTATGATCTGGCGATGCATGCGTGGTCGAGGAGATCGATAGCTCCGGACGCGGAACGACAAGGGCGAAGACGGCGGCCAGAAGGAGGAAAAGCATAAACCTCAGTCGGTGCGAACTCCTTCGAAAGCATTCTTTTTTCATGAATGGAACGGTCAATTGGGATGCCTCACGAAGGCAGTTCGATCCTTGTACTGTCGCAGCCTGGCCAGGATATTTTCCAGCCCGGACAGGGCAAAGGATGCCATCCGCTCCCGGTATTGACGGCGGTTGCCGAGAATTGCGCTGATATTGTCCCGCAGCCGGTCGGGGGTGGTCTCATGCAAGGGAAGAAACTCCAGCAGCCCCTGCTCTTTCAAACGTTCGGCCCGGATAAGCTGCTCTTTGCGCGGCGTTTCCCGGGGGATGATCAGCGATGGGGTCTGCTGGGTAAGGATTTCGCAGATGGTATTGTATCCGCCCATGGAGATCACCAGGTCGGCCGCCGCGATCAGCGACTCCAGCTTGTGATGGAAGGGGGTGATCTTCATGCCCAGGGCATTGGCCCTTTTTTCCAGCAGTTCCCTTTCCGCTTTTACCATGAACGGTCCGGTAACGATGACGGTTTTCAAGCCGGGCGGGGCGGTATGGGTTTCATGCATCGTCAGGTACCGGTCGATGGCCTCGTAGCCGTCACCGCCGCCTCCGGCGGTCACCAGGACGAAATCATTGTCTTCCGCAACTCCATAGCGCTTGCGGTAGGTGGCTTTGCTGGATTCCTTCAATTTCTTCCTCGGGATGTACCCTGTGAAGCGGACCCTGTCATGGATGTTTTCGGGGATCTGGTATTGAGCTACCGAATCGTAGATATCCCGGTTGCCGTACACCCAGATCTCGTCGTAGAGTTCCTGAAGCGAGGAATAGATATTTTTCGCCCGCCAGTCCTTGCGAATCACTTCCGCATCGTCGAGTATGTCGCGCAGCCCGAGGACGGTCACGGTGGATGGGCTGAATTTCTTCAGCCATTGAAGGGTTTGCAGCACTTCCCGCTTGAGGCCGAGCGGTTCCTTGTCGACGATGAAAAAGTGCGGCTGGAAGGCCTGGGCCGTGGCCAGGATGATATCGGTTCTGATAGCCAGGGCCTTTTCCTGATCGATGCGGATGGAGAGCGACTGGTAATCCTCGTTGGTCTTCTTGATCATGCCGGGAATCCTGACAAAATCGACCTGGTCGGGAAACTGGAAGCGCCCGGCGATGGGAGAGCCGGTAAGAATGAGGACATTGGTGTTAGTGTCCCGCAATTGATTGGCGATGGCCATGGTCCGGCGGATATGGCCGAGGCCATAAGTATCATGCGAATACATGAGCACGTTGTACACCGGTTTTACATCTTTCATAAGCTGGCCTCGCAGAGTGGAAGAAGGTTGATGGCCGGTAACCTCATAGATTAACTTTGTAGTATCGCAAGGTTGGCGAAAAAGTCAAGGCGCTGGCATAAAATAGTTGCTACGGAGTGGTACAGCTGGAGCGGATTATTTCGAACCTTGCCCTGGTAAAAAGTTGATCCGGCCGACTCGAAGAGAGCCGGCCGGCGATAAAATCTTCCTGTGGGAAAAGGTGCAATAAATGGGAGGTTACCTCATACCGCCCCCACCGCCACCGCCGCCCATGCCGCCACCGCCGCCCATGCCTCCGCCCGAGCTTCCGGAACCGCCCATGCCGCCACCGCCGCCGCTGGTACCACCGCTGGCGCCCATACCGCCACCCATACCACTTGAGCCACCTGAGCCACCTGAGCTGCCGGAACCGCCCATGCCGCCGCCCATGCCGCTACCACCGCCCATGCCACTACCACCGCCCATGCCGTTATCAAGGCCGGCGGCCCCGGACATCATGCCGCCGCTGCCGGAGTTGTGCCCTCCGGTCGCCATCCCGCTGCCGTGTCCCTCGGCCCAGCCGGATTCCGTG
>OBJA01002092.1_pt1 | contig 12197 bp, 8 predicted proteins | sample 1519751 | NCBI WGS metagenome assembly OBJA01 (sample SAMEA3881238, study PRJEB22517) | soil metagenome | biome: lake sediment; feature: soda lake sediment; material: sediment, water from around vicinity | place: India | collected 2013-12-23 | depth 3 m
TACACTGGTGAGGGTGGTATCGAAGAGCAGGTAGTGAGCAGTCATGCCGGAGCCCATGCCGATAACTGCGGCACTGGAAGAATCTTCCCTGATTGCCAGTGGTATGATACTTGCCAGAGACATCGTGTACTCGTCTCCGCTTGTACCACCCCGTGTGTTAACACTTGCATCAGGCTTGCCATTTGTTGACAATACCAGATTGTCGCCATTTCGATATAATGCAATAGATGCAGTTCTTCCATCTTTGTAGGAAACGAAACGTTTGCTTGTAATAATCTTGCCGTTTCGAAAGACACCCGATGATGCAAGCACCGGATCGATCCTCCCAAATGACAATGTTACCACTATCACTGCACTACTCACAGGAAAAAGAGATTGCCGTAACCTGCTTGCCGAAAGTTCCTTAAAAGAAAGGAGAATGTAAAAGCCGATCCCAATATCGATAACGCCCCCAATCGATATGAGAAGTCGTACTCCTACCAATGGCATTAATATCCAGACTGCAGCGACTACCCCGATAATTCCCCCAAGTGTATTGATCGAATACACTTTACTGATCATCTTTTCGCCGGATCCGTTCCGATAAAAAAGGTGCACAATCAATGGTAATACCATTCCGGCACAGATTGTCGACGGGAGCATTATTACCATGCAAATAACAGAGCTGAAGATATTATATAGTAAATACCCCGATTCATTTTTCGATAAGGAATCCATGATGAAGCGCATGAAATAGAACATTTCCCCATAAGTGATGGTCGATAGTAATGCACCGGCGCCCATTATAACCTGAACCAGCACCAGTGTGCGGGGGATGTTCTGTATCTGATCGATTTTTTTTCGGATAAAGAAACTCCCCAGTGCCATTCCCAGGATAAAAGCACTGAGCATCAGCTCAAAAGAGTGTGTCGAACTCCCAAGCACAAGGCTGAGCATTCGTATCCAGCCGATTTCATACATAAATGAGGCTGCCGCAGTTGCTCCAGCAATAAAGAGTAGTGCATTCTGATTAGGCAAAACTGGTTGTGCCATGTTTATGTGCAGGGAGGATTTCTCACGCTCTGCTACAGGCGGTATGGAGGGATTTTTGCGGCACAGTAAAAAAATTGCCACGCCCACGAAAATATCGAGTATGCCGGCAGAGATGATTGCTCCTTTGAGTCCGAATGAATCGATGAGATAAAAGCCGCTGATCAATACGCCAACCGATGCGCCAAGCGTGTTAGTGAAATAGAGAACTGCGATCTTATAACCGCTCGTTCCGGGAAATTTCCGTATAAAACCCGCAGCCATAAGGGGAAAAGTTGCACCCAGAAGCATCGATTGGGGGAGAATGATGCAGGAGGCGGTAAGCCATTTATAAACAAATAATAATGTCGGGCTGTCTAAGGCAGGAATCACGATGTTATAGGACAGGTGCAGGTATCGTATGAAAAAGTCATGGAAGAGGAGTGCTGCACCACCGAGTGCGATTTCAACCAATGCATAATAGTGAAGAAACCGGGACACTTTTTTGAGCCGGTTTCCAGCTATCCAGGCTCCAGCTGCCATGCCACCCATATAGATCACCAGAACAAGAGTTTGGGAGTATGCAGCATGACCCAGGAAAAGCTTCAGATAATGTGACCAGATAGATTCATAAATCAGCCCGGCAATGCCGGAGATAAAGAAGAGGGCAAAATAGATGTATGAGAGCATGGCCTGTGCTTTTTCGGAAAAGATGAATCAATGTTTTCCATTCAATCAGAATAGAAAATGTGAGAAAACGGGAATATACATCAGTACTGAAAAAACAGAGAGCAGATAAAAAATATAGTATGCTAATGCTCTCTATTAAAAGGTCAATAAATTGAAGTAAATGCAGAAAAAGCCTGATTACCCAATAAAACATGGAATGCGCATTAAAAAAATGCTCTCTGAAAAAAATGCAATATAGTCATGCATCTCGATTTATTTTGGTTATATTAGGAGATAACGAATGGATCGGGCCACCTTTTCATTGCCGGGTGTGCTCTGGTTTTCTATTCGTGAGCTCAAGTGTGGGTGGCGTTTTACTGCATTTGGCTCAGTTCAGTAACACGCTAGTTAGGAATGAATTACTCATGATGGCAGGTGTCAGTTTACTTTTTGCTGCTCATACAATGATCTTTAGCTTTCTGCCGGTGAGGATTAAAAAAATGAACAATTCAGGTTCCTGGAGCATCTAATATCCGACACCTGCTGATTGTTTAAGAATTCAGTATTGATGAAAGGATTGCTGAAGTGACTGCATGCAGCAATTGCTGCATGTAATTGTCGAGTATTATCCTTTTTGAGGCAATCAGCACGTATATAAGAAGGAGTAATGAAATGCTTTGCAATATAGTTTCAGCGTTTAAAAGGGCTTACAAATCATCAGTTATACTCTGGCTATTTCGCGCACATCTGATCTTGTCTCTTTCTGGCTGGCTCATTTGGGTCAATGCCGAGGCTCTTCCGGGATATGTCCTGTATTCTCCATGTCAGAATGAAACCAAAACGTATCTGCTGACTACAGCAGGAGATACGGCTCATGTATGGACACATGCACGAGGCGGAGCTTACGGTTCTGTACTCCTTGAAAATGGTAACCTTCTGCGTCCTGCCGAATCACCGGTTCATGGACTTACCGGCGCTGCTGCTCAAAACGGTGTGATCCAGGAGATTGATCGGGATGGCAATGTGGTCTGGGAATTCACTTACAAAAGTGATCAATATGTATTGCACCATGGGATTTGGGTGATGCCCAACGGAAATATCCTGGCTTCAGCATTTGAGAAGCGAACCCGACAGGAGGTCCAGCAGGTTGGATTGGCTCATGTTCCACCTGTTTTTATGAGCAGGGATGGAAGCGTTCTTATGGAACAGATCATCGAAATTGATCCTACCAAACCAACCGGGCAGGAGATAGTGTGGATGTGGCGGGTCTGGGATCATCTTGTCAGCGCTGATCAGGCGGCCGCCAATCCTCATCTTTTCAGCACCGACCTTGGTGCAGGGTCCGATTACATGTTTTCGGATTGGATGCACCTTAATGGAATTGCCTATAATCCGGATCTCGATCAGATCGTTTTCTCTTCCCGGGTTTTTGGTGAAATTTACATAATCGATCACAGTACGACTACTGAACAGGCGGCGGGACACACGGGTGGCAGGTATGGAAAGGGTGGTGCTCTTCTTTACAGATGGGGCAACTCTTCCAATTATAAGATCCATGGAGGTAGTTCTCTGGATGTTCTGCACAATCCAAGCTGGGTTCCAAATGGGTATCCGGGAGCCGGTAATATCATCTTCTTTCACAACAATGTTGCTGCCAATGTTTCTCAGGTGATTGAGATAACACCACCTATCAACCAAAACGGTACGTATGAACTGTCTGCAGGTTCATCGTATGGCCCCATGCAGCCAACCTGGACATACAGTGCGGATGGTTTTTATTCTCCCTATATGAGTAGTTGTCAAAGGTTGCCCAATGGCAATACCTTTATCTGTGAGGCATACCCGAATGGAAGGCTGCGCGAGGTAAATGCACAGGGAGAGTTGCTCTGGGAGTATGTTCCCAATGTGTTTCCTGCCAGAGCTGCAAAATACGAAGAGGGTCACCCGGGAATTCAAAGGCTCCTGGGGATATCGAAATCTCAAAAGCATGTGAAAAAAACGGTGAATACTGCCGTTTCCATTGCATACAGGCCAGGCCAGATTTTACTGAGCGATGCATCAGGTTGCGAACTAATCATCTGTTCTGTACAGGGGAAAAAATTGTTGTCTTCACGAATAACCAAAAATGTGCATACAATTGATACTCACTTCCTGCAGGAAGGAGTGTATGTGATCTCTGCAGTTTCAGCAAAGGGAAACGTTTCCAGAAAAGTACGTGTTATCCATTAATTTGCATACGAGGTACTCTGATATGAAAAAAACACTCATTATTACAGGTATACTTTCGGTGTTCTTTGCGGCTCATGGAGAATTGGTCCGTGGAACGGTGCGGGATGAGCAGGGTTCCGAAATTGCCGGAGCTCTTGTTATGTTGAAGAACAGGGCAGGTGCACGCACATATACAGATGATCAAGGTGTCTTTTCATTGCTGGATGATGCAGGTGTTTCCGGAAGGAATCGCACTTCCGGAGTAGCGATGCACATGACTCCAGTTGTAACGAAAACAGGCGTCCTCCTGAAGTTTGATGGCTCAGGAAACGGAATTGCTCTGGATATTTTCACCATTTCAGGGAAAAGGGTGTATTCAGCGTTTTTTGAGAATCGCTTGCCAGAGGACCATGCGCTGAAACTGGACCGCAGTGCAACCGGACTATTCTTCATGAGAATGACATGTGGTAGTCAGCAGCGGGTGTATAAAGTAGCCCCGGGTTTTTCATTCCAGGTTTCTTCATTGCAGTCACAATCGAGTTCCGGAAACCGCATAATAGCAAAGAAAGCCGCAGTGGTCGATACACTTATCGTTATCAGCCGTCAGCACAGACATGTTTTAAAAGGTATCGAAAGTTATTCTGAAGAAAACATCGAAATACAGATGGCAGCCTCTAATCCATGGATACCCTCTTCTGATCTTGAATACAGCGGCGGGATGGTGAAGATCAGGGCACAGGGATATGATTTCGAAATGGGACAACCTGATCCTGATATCGAGGGTGAGGGGTTTTCATATATCGAACAGCCGGTCCATACGGTGATATTTACTTACGATTTCTGGATGGATACGACTGAGGTCTCTCAGGGTGATTATGATGAGCTGATGGAGAGCACCTACTCACAGTATATCAGACCAGATTCCAGACCGTACGGATCAGGTGAACGGTACCCGGTGTATGATATTGGATGGACAGATGCGATCCTGTACTGTAACGCAAGAAGTAGACGTGATGGTCTTGATTCCGTTTATGTGTACGATTCACTTTCCAGAAGGCCGGTAGGGTCGAAGCCGGAACTGAAGGGTTTTTCAATCAATCTTTCAGCCAATGGTTATCGGCTTCCAACCGAAGCAGAATGGGAATACGCTTGTAAAGGTGGGACGTTCACTGACTATTACTGGGGGAAAAACTACCAGGACTACCAGGGACAGAATAATCTCGATGATGTCAGCATGTATGCGGTCTGGAGAATTAATTCATGGGATCTGGGTACGGAGCACTCAAACTTTGGTGCTCATGTGGTAGCGAGTCTTTTGCCGAACCCCTATGGTCTCTACGATATGGTCGGGAACGTAACAGAGCATTGTACCGATTGGTACACCGACTATGATTACGGAACGTTCACCGATCCTTTTACTCCACCGGTCGCGGGGCAACCTCCGATGCTCCGAGGCGGTCATTGGGGAAGTGATGTGTCGTTTCTGCGTTCTGCAAATCGCACGTTCGACAATAGTGCCTATGCCTACCTCCTTAACGGGTTCCGAACAGTACGGCGAGTTGAGTAATTTGGGAAAGGATTAAAGAATGGTTATAAACGGCATGATTCTCGGTACGTTGCTTTTATGTTCCAACATCTCTGCAGCCACCAGTACTGATTCCTCTGAGTTGCTTTTTGATGATGCTCAGGTTGTCACTTATAAGTTCTCGTTCTATATACCTGATTGGGCCGACTCTATGGAATATTACAAAGAGTTGCCCGATGAGCCCTATATGCCTGCTAAGATGGTGTACTATAATGAAAAAGGGGATAGTATTCAGTTGGACAGTATCGGGATTCGCTACAAGGGAAACTCTTCATATCAACTGGCTTCAGATTCACCAAAAAAACCGATAAAGGTGCGATTTGATAAATACAGGTCAGATCAGGAGTTCTATGGGGTAAAACGACTGAATTTCAGTAATTTTGCGATGGACCCCAGTTTTATGCGCGAGAAGATCAGTTACGATATCGCACGGGCGTATATGCCGGCACCGCGTACCGCCTTTGCCAATATCTACCTGGAAGAGGGCCATGTCGGTTTTTATCTGCAAATTGAGCAGGTCGACAAGAAATTTTTGAAAAGACATTTTTCTGATAACGATGGCAACCTCTACAAAGCAGAAGACAATGGCGCAACACTCATCTACCGGGGTCAGAATCAATCGGGTTATAAAGAGGAATACAGTCTTAAGACAAATGAAAGTGCAGATGACTGGAGCTCGTTTATAAATCTTCTGAGCAGAATGAATAGTGCCCCCTCTGCACAATTTGCACATGAAATGGGTGATATTCTGGACATCAGTAATTGCATTTACCACCTGGTATTCACCATGGTACTGTCGCATTTTGATAGCTATACAGGTAGCGGGAGAAACTTTTATCTGTACGATGATCCCACATCAGGCCGTTTTTCAATCATTCCATGGGACCTCAATCTCTCTTTTGGAGGGCATACCAACAATTGGAATGTTGTTTCGCTGGATATAGTGAATGTCTCTAACCTCAATCAGCGTCCACTGAACAGGAAAATCCTGGAAAACGACTCGTTACGGCAGATTTACTATGATTATCTGCTTCAAATGATGGATGGTCCAGCTTCTTACGATTCTATAGCTTCAGCAGCAGAGCAGATAAAGGAACTTATCACCGAGCATGTGCAGGCCGATCCTAATAAATTTTTCAGCGATTCACTCTTTTTGGAGAATATCGAACGGGATATTCAGATCCGTAATGGGCCCTCCATTACCCGTATCCCGGGAATCAAATCATTTATTACTGCCCGATCAGAAGCTATCCGCAACCAGATCGCGCAATACGCTCACATTACCACAGGTTCGAAGAGTTACGGAAAAAGAGCCGCTGTGCAGATACACTCAGTGAAAGATGCCATACATTTCAGCTATTCTATCACCAGGGCCGGCCCGGTACAGGTTTTTCTCTACTCCATGCAGGGGGAGTCGATACGAATCCTGAACAGGGGAACACAGAAACCTGGTCACCACCGGTGCTCATTTGCTTCCACCTCTCTTTCTCCTGGTTTCTACACCCTGGTGCTTCAGACAGCGCAGGGGACCACCAGCACCCGGGTGGTACTATTGCGATAGATCGGCAGATTAAGCTATTTTGAAGAAATGTTTTACTGCTACACTAACCGGAAAAGATTCTCCTGAAAACAGATAAAGGGACTCCTGAAAATGCTTGACTTTTTGACTCTTCAGACAACATCCACCAATCCATCAATCATCAGCATAATCTATACCGTACTGCTCTCATTTCTGTTATCATCTCTTATCGCTGTAACGTATGAAAAAACCTATTGCGGACTTTCCTATTCGCGGAATTTTGTCCAATCGTTGATACTGGTTGCGATGGTGGCGGGAACGGTCATGCAGGCTCTGGGCGATAATCCCGTGAGGGGATTGGGGATGCTGGGTGCGCTGGCCATTATCCGCTTCAGAACGGTTTTCAAGGATCCGCGGGACATTATTTTCATGTTCGCATCTGTTACTGCCGGAATCTCCTGCGGTGTTTTTGGCTATGGAATCGCCATCATTGGAACTCTGGGGTTTTGCGGAGCCGCCATAGCACTTTATTATTCACCGTTCGGACAGAAACGCTATTTCGATGGCATGCTGCGTTTTAATATCGAAAGCAATGCAACAAATCACACCGGTCTGGAATCGGTAATGAAAACACACTGCAAACATTTTGCTCTCATCAGTCTCAGAGAGATGAGTCAGGGGAATCGGCTCGACTATGCATATCATGTAAAGTTGAAAAACAGCCTGACCAAAGAACTCTTCGTGGAGGAGATCAGGAAACTCTCGACCATTAAAGATGTCAACCTTTTGTTGCAGGAAACAACCGTTGAATTGTAAAAAATAACCAGCTGCTGACTCTTTGTGGGGGCAGTTTTTGAATCGGACAGGTTTATGAAACTATTTTATGCTGTTTGTATTTTTGCTGTTATCGCTTTATCCATAGTTACCGTCAATTTCAGAAGAGAATCGACAAATTTCTACGGAATCGCTGAAACCAAAGAGATGGTGATCAATGCTGAAATCGGCGTTGAAATCAGTAATATGCGCATTACTCCGGGGCAGCAGATTCGTTCAGGAGATACCCTGGTGGAGTTACGCAGTCCGGAAATCGAACTCAAAGTGAGTGAGTTCACCCATTTGATCAGTGAAATTAAAACGCGCAGTACCAGTCATGCCAACCTCTCCAGATCTGAAGTTCGTCAATTAAAAAATGAACACGAATCCCGCATTATCGAGATACATTCAGAGCTTCAGCAACTTGAATCACAATACGAAATAAATCGCCAGCTCATGAAAAAATTACGAAGCATCAGTCCGGAACAGAGTACCGATAATGCTGATTCCAGAAATCCCATGCTGATCAAGATTCAGAACCTCAAAAAAGAGCTGGAAAGGCTGGAGTATTCTAAAAAAATACTGGATGAAAATCTCCGTACCCTGATCTCTTTTGGTGTCGATCCTCTCCAGGAGCAGCTGAAGCAGTACGAAGATCAGCTTCGTTTATACAACGCACAGAGAAAAAAACTCTACATTACTGCACCCAATGATGGTATTATCGGAGCCGTTTTCTTTAAAAAAGGTGAAATGGTTTCGGCATTTGACTCGATTGCTACGCTGCACTCTGAATCGCCCTCTTTTGTTCTGGGATACATTCACGAGAATATCTATAGTTCTGTTTCGCTGGGACAGAAAGTTACAGTGCGATCGACTGCAGACAGAAAAAATGAGGTTGTTGGCACGGTCATAGGGGTAGGGACAAGAATTGTAGAGTATCCTGTTCGCCTCAGGAAGGTTCCGGAAGTTCAAATGTGGGGAAGGGAAGTCACTATCAGGATACCTGAAAAAAACCAGTTTCTTTTAGGGGAAAAGGTGATAATTTCCATTCAGGATGAAGCGCCGAAGGAATCTGCAAAGGGTATCAGGAGATTTTCAAACCTGTTCTCCGCTAAAACCCTGGCAGATACCGCAGGACCACCCGAAAAACCGACTCTGCACACTATCCGCCAGATTACAGTCAGTGAAAATAGCCCATTCTCTGCAAAGATCGAGGCTTCCGGTGCACTATATCTCAGAGATATCAAACGGTACTGTATCATAAGTGATGAATCCCCGATGCTGTATATCATGGATTCATGTGGTACAGTTGAAAAAGAGGTGAGCATTGATGGTTTGGACAAGATAGATGATATGGAGGGTATCACCGAAGCGGAAAATGGAACTATTTATATAGTCTGCTCACAAAATCCGACAAAAAAGGGAAAAATACCCTCTTCAAGGCGACTTCTGGTTCGACTACAAAGAGATGGTTATACATTTCGCCTGACAGGACAAATCAAACTCCTCGACCTTTTGACTGAGGCAGCAAAAAAAGATGAAGCTGCCCCCTGGACCCCTCTTATCAAGGTTGATGCAATAAAGAGAACACCGGATATCGAGGGTATTGCCAGTCGGGGAGGTGCGGTTTACCTGAGTTTTAAAAGTCCTCTACTTGGTAATGATATGTCAGCTATTCTGAAGATCGACAATATAGATACCGCTATCTCAACGAATACGCTCAAAAATAGCACAATAGAATTATGGCAGCAGTTGCCCTTGAAAGATGAGGCAACAGGGCTTGTTTACCGGATTTCCGATATCCAGTTTATTCAGGGGAATCTCTATATTCTCTCGTGCGGATACACTGCTACAGAAATTCCCCAGGGGAGGCTCTGGGTGTTTCATCCGGCAGATCAGCGACTTGAAGCCAGAGAGGATTTCAGGAGGATGAAACCGGAAGGAATCGCCTTGCATACAGATTCAGGATCGATTCTTATTACCTTCGATAACGGGTCCGATCAGGTATCACAATTTATGGTGTTGAAGGACGTGTTGTGAATAAATCATATATTTTGCTGGCACACATCATCATTATTTCAGTCTGTACCTCCATTCCGGCTACACAAACGACATTTGTCAAGTTGTTGCAATCGGCCCACAATGACAGGGTAGTTCTCTCTCAGGACCAGGAGTATGCAATCTCCGGGAGATCATATTCCGGTATCCCGGGTATCGATGACATTGAGCTGCGGATACGTAACAGTGCATTTAACCCGGATAATTTCCGTTACTCTATACGTGTAAACCCCAGAGGTTTATTTGAGACTCGTGCAGCAAGCAGATACAATAGCTCAATTATAACAAATAAAGATATGAAACGTATGCTGCTGCTCAATACTGCAGTATACAATAGATACTTATTGTTCGTTGATCTGCTGGAACAGGAAACAATGCATGCACTCTATCTTGAGCTGGTTACGCTGTACGATGACCGTATCAGTGTGATGGAAAACTCTTCATTTGGGGAGGATTTTCGACTGGAGAAACTTGTAAAAGCAGAGCATGACAGAACAAAAGAAAAAATATACACCTATGAAATCGAAAAGTATATATCTGTGCTCAAACAGCGTGCCCGGATATTTCTCAACGATTCCTCATTTTCAGGTTTTGATACTACCGGATTAGTTTCCATCGAAACCATAATGAAACGCATTGAAACAACTGATTTTGAACTTGACACAAACAACGTATACATGGATGTGTATAGAAGCAGGCTTGGTCTGGCAGAGGCCAGATTCAATCTGGAAAAAGCTGAATCACGGCGATATATCGATCTGCTAAGCTTCACCTACGATAATGGTGATATGGTGGATGAGATTGATAGAAAATACAGGTCCAAAGACTATGATCTCAATAAAGCCTATGCATTGGAAGTTGGTGTACGAATCCCCAATCTAACGACCTCACGCCATGAGCTCAATAAACGGAAGGCAGATCTTCTTAGTGAAGTTGAAAAGTATGAACAGGTTCGCGAAACACTCAGCGAGAAGGTACGTAAAGATCTGGCCGATCTGGAGCAGCTTATAGCCCAGTACCGGTATCTCAAAGCCAGGGAGACTGAGGTTGATGCAGAGGCAAGTCTCAAGAAGTTTCTTCAGATCGATGGTATCGATCCAATGATTCTTCTGGAGATTAAAGAGAATATCATAAAGAATAAAATTAACAGAACTAAAATCAAATATGGTATACTGAGAAATTACCTCTATGTGATCGATAATGCAGGGATGCTCTCGGACAGCCCGATGCGCAACTATCTCGCTGAAAATGAGGATGTAATTGCATGGTAGAGAGTGAGCTGAAGAGTAATACGGAAAAAAAAACTGCAGTACGTGCGTCAGTCACTACACCGCCTCTTCTCAGTCGATATGAAGCCAAGTACACCATCCCGTTCTCACAGATCGATTCTATCGTACAATTTATCTCACCGTACTGTTCGTATGACACCTACTCAACCCTCTCTCCTGATAAATTTTATATCGTCAACAGCCTCTATTTTGATACACCCGATCTTCATTTTCTGCGGCAGCGAATGACTAAAGCGGAAAAGCGCTTTAACATGCGAATACGCTCCTATGGGAATGATCCGTCATTTCCCTATTTCTTCGAAATCAAGCAGCGTGTCGGAGATGTGGTCAGAAAGGTTCGGGCTAAAGTCGATGATCCCGACTTTGCAGCACCATTCAAAGCGAGTTCCTGCCAAAAATCCTCAGGTGATGAAAGCAAGAATACAGCATACCGGAATCTGTTTTACCGCACAGCAAATCAATTCAATGCCCATCCAGTTGTTCTGGTTCAATATCGCCGCCAGGCATTTTTCTCTAATTACGATGAGTATGCCCGTGTAACGTTTGATATCGATCTGAGATATATGCAACAGAGTGATTATGATCCACGACCAGTTTTAGAAGAAATGTCTCCCTGTGATGCAGAAACCTGTTTTAGTGAAGGCACCAGTGTCATTCTGGAATTAAAGTGTTACACATCGTATGTTCCATTATGGATGATCGATCTGGTGAGATCGTTTCAACTGAAACGAACAGGTTTTTCCAAATATTCCACCTGTTTGAAACCGGTCCTTTCGCGACATCTACTCGATGAGCGGATTACCCGGAATCCGGTAATGTGCAATCAGTTCTTTACGGAGGTTATATAAAATGGCTTTTTTCCTTTCACATAAAGGCATCCTTGTCACTCTTCTTATAACATTGTGCTTTCGTTGTGCCCTGGTAAATCCTCCGGAAGACACTCCTGCCCGGAAAGAATTATCTGATGTTGTAATAACTGAAATTCACTACAATCCTCTCCCCTCAGGAACGGTATCAGGGGATGAGTATGAGTTTTTAGAGCTCTACA
>OBJA01002093.1_pt1 | contig 12197 bp, 14 predicted proteins | sample 1519751 | NCBI WGS metagenome assembly OBJA01 (sample SAMEA3881238, study PRJEB22517) | soil metagenome | biome: lake sediment; feature: soda lake sediment; material: sediment, water from around vicinity | place: India | collected 2013-12-23 | depth 3 m
CCTGGTCGTTCTGATCCTGCCATTTGCGGGTTCGCAGACTTCCTTCAATATACACCTTGGAGCCTTTTTTCAGATACTCACCGGCGATTTCACCCAGCCGGTTGAACATCACCACGCGATGCCACTCGGTACGCTCCTGCTTCTGCCCACTCTGTTTGTCCGTCCATTGATCGCTGGTGGCCAGCGTGATGTTTGCAATGGCACTGCCGCCAGCGGAGTAGCGTACCTCGGGATCCTTGCCCAGATTTCCGATCAAAATTACCTTGTTGATTCCTCGTGCCATAAGCGATTTTACCTCTTGCTTGAAAAGCGTTGTTTGCTCAGAGACCCACTGTCTCCTGACTTGCAATAATTCATCACCTGCCCGCCCCCAAGGCTGCCAGGGCATCCTGATCGAGGCGGTGTCGTTCCACCTTAAGGTAGGCAACCCCCTCTTCGCGATCCACATTGGCCTCATGCACTCCGGCAACCCCGAGCAGTTGCTGCTCCAGCCCCCTGGCGGCGGCCTCGTCCGGCACCAACACGGCCAGCATCTCGGTTGCCAGATAGGTCGGTTCACGCATCGTCAGGGCGGCAATCTGCCATAGTGCAACAATTAGCGCGCAGAGTGCAAACACCCCGATGGCGCCAAACTGGCCGAAGCTCCAGCCCCCTAGGATCCCCCCCAGAAAGGCCCCGCCAAATTGCGAGGTAGAGTATACCCCCATCGCCGTTCCCTTGCTTTGTGCCGGGGTAAATTTACTCACCAGGGAGGGCAGACTGGCCTCCAGCAGATTGAAGGCGATGAAAAAGAGCAGCAACAGCCCTGCGATACCCCAGAAGGTGTGGTGGGCAAACATCAGGCCGAGCAGCGCCAGCAGGATAGCGGCAATCCCCAGATTGAAGATGGCCTTCAACATGCGGCGTTTTTCCGCCAGGATGATCAGCGGAATGGCCAGCGCCATCGACAGGCACATCACCGGCAGATAGAGCTGCCAGTGCAGTTCTGCCGCCAGCCCGCTGTCGCGCAGGCTAAGCGGGATCGCCACAAAGCAGGCGGTCAGGATCAGGTGCAGCACCAGCACCCCAAAGTCCAGCCGCAGCAGTTGCGGGTTACGCAAGATCGGCCCCAGGCGTGCCGGTTCCAGCTCGGTATCGCGATGAAAGCGCAATGTCCCGGGATGCGGCACCACGACCAGCACCACCACGATCCCCAGCACGGCCAATAGCGCAGTCATCGCGAAGATCCCCGGCACCCCTATCCAGTAATTGAGGATCGGCCCCAGGATCATCGCCAGCATGAAAGAGAAACCGATGCTCAGCCCGATGACCGCCATGATACGGGTGCGGTGTTCCTCACGGGTCAGATCGGCGGCCAGCGCCATCACCGCTGCAGCAATGGCCCCGGAGCCCTGCAAGGCACGGCCGACGATGATCCACTCGATGGTATCGGCCCATGCCGCCAGCAGACTGCCCAGGGCAAACAACAGCAGGCCGGCCACGATAACCGGCTTGCGTCCGATCCGATCCGAGAGCATCCCGAAGGGGATCTGCAACAACGCCTGGGTCAGGCCGTAGACACCGATGGCCACCCCGATCAACAGCGGGGTTACACCGGCCAGGCCCTCGGCATAGAGGGCGAACACCGGCAGGATCATGAACAACCCCAGCATGCGCAGGGAGAAGATCCCGGCCAGTGCGGCGGTGGCGCGGCGCTCTTGTGATGTCATCTGTTCGGCGTGCATGGCTTGATCCTGACCTGCCCGGTGCAAATTTTGCCCCGAGACGCAAAAACAACGTATATTAGCAGGTTCGAATGCCAGCGGAAATGAACATGAACAGCATCAAGCTGCGGGGTGCGCGCACCCATAATTTGCAGAATATCGATCTCGAACTCCCCCGGGATAAACTGATTGTCTTTACCGGTCTCTCCGGTTCCGGCAAGTCCTCGCTTGCCTTCGATACCATCTATGCCGAAGGGCAACGGCGCTATGTGGAGTCGCTCTCCAGCTATGCACGGCAATTCCTGTCGATGATGGAAAAGCCGGATATCGACCATATTGAGGGCCTCTCGCCCGCCATCTCGATCGAGCAGAAGTCAACCTCGCACAATCCACGCTCCACCGTCGGCACCATCACCGAGATCCACGACTACCTGCGCCTGCTCTATGCCCGTGCCGGTGAACCACGTTGCCCCGAGCATGGCACGGTTCTGGCGGCGCAGACCGTCAGTCAGATGGTCGATCAGGTGATGGCGTTGCCTGAAGGCAGCAAGTTGATGTTGCTTGCCCCGGTGGTGGAAGGGCGCAAGGGCGAACATGTGCAGGTCTTCGAAGAGTTGCGCGCGCAGGGCTTTATCCGCGCCCGCATCAATGGCCAGGTGGTGGAACTGGATCAGCCACCGGTACTGGAACTGCGCAAGAAACACACCATCGAGGCGGTGGTGGATCGCTTCAAGGTGCGCAGTGACATCAAGCAACGCCTGGCCGACTCATTTGAGACCACCCTCAACCTAGCCAATGGCCTGGCACGGGTGGCCTTTATGGAGGATGAGACACAACCTGAGCTGATCTTCTCGGCCAAATACGCCTGCCCGATCTGTGATTACTCACTCACCGAGTTGGAGCCACGCCTGTTTTCCTTCAATAACCCGGCCGGTGCCTGCCCAAGCTGTGACGGTCTTGGGGTAGAGCAGTTTTTCGATCCGGCCCGTATCGTGGTGCACCCGGAACTCAGTCTGGCTGGCGGGGCGATCCGGGGCTGGGATCGTCGCAACCAGTATTACTTTCAGCTCTTGCTGTCCTTGTCACGTCACTACGACTTTGATATCGAAACACCCTACGAGAAGTTGCCCAAGACAATCCGCCAGATCCTGCTGTATGGCAGCGGTGAAGAGGCGATCCGCTTTTCCTACACCAACAGCCGCTTTCGCAAGGATGATCGCGTCCATCCCTTCGAGGGGATCATTCCTAATATGCAGCGGCGCTTTCGCGAATCCGACTCGAACGTGATACGGGAGGAGCTCAGCAAGTATCTAAGCCACCATGCCTGTCCGGACTGCCACGGGGTGCGTCTGAATAGCGCCGCACGTCATGTCTACATTGCTGATCGTTCACTGCCGGAGATCGCCGCCATGCCGATCGGGCGGGCACGCGAATTCTTTGCCGATCTGCATCTGCCCGGCTGGCGCGGCGAGGTGGCCGAGAAGATCGTCAAGGAAATCAGTGAGCGGCTCAGTTTTCTTGTCAATGTCGGCCTGGACTATCTGAGCCTGGAGCGTAGCGCGACCACCCTCTCTGGTGGCGAGGCGCAGCGGATCCGTCTGGCCAGTCAGATCGGCGCGGGTCTTGTTGGTGTGATGTATGTGCTGGACGAGCCCTCCATCGGCCTGCACCAGCGCGACAATGAGCGCCTGCTGGAAACCCTGTTTCGCCTGCGCGACCTGGGTAATACGGTGATCGTGGTCGAGCACGACGAGGATGCGATCCGCAGCGCCGATCACGTGGTCGATATCGGCCCCGGTGCCGGGGTGCATGGTGGGCGGATCGTGGCCCAGGGCACCCCACAGGACATCCTCGACAATCCGCATTCACTGACCGGTCAGTATCTGTCGGGAGCCCGCCAAATTGTCATCCCAGCACAGCGTACCGTTCCCGATCCCAAGCGGCAGATCAGGATCCGTGGCGCCAGCGGCAACAACCTCAAGGGTGTCAATATCGACATCCCGATCGGCCTGATGAGTTGTATCACCGGCGTCTCGGGTTCCGGCAAATCGACATTGATCAACGACACCCTCTATCGCCATGCCGCGCTGGCGCTCAATGGCAGTGGTGAAGACCCGGCACCCTGTGCCGAACTGCTGGGACTGGAACAATTCGACAAGGTTGTCGATATCGATCAAAGCCCGATCGGGCGCACCCCACGTTCCAACCCGGCCACCTATACCGGGCTGTTCACGCCAATCCGTGATCTCTTTGCCGGAACCCAGGAGGCCAGGGCCAGGGGCTACAATCCGGGGCGCTTTTCATTCAATGTCAAGGGAGGACGCTGCGAGGCTTGCCAGGGCGATGGGATGCTCAAGGTCGAAATGCACTTCCTGCCGGATATCTACGTTCCCTGTGACATTTGCAAGGGCAAGCGCTACAACCGGGAGACCTTGGAGGTACAATACAAGGGGCGCAACATCTACGAGGTACTGGCGATGACCGTGGAAGAGGCGCGGGCTTTCTTCGATCCGGTACCCGTGGTGGCACGCAAGCTACAAACCCTGCTGGATGTCGGACTCAGCTATCTGCGCCTGGGACAGGCCGCCACCACCCTATCGGGCGGTGAGGCACAGCGGATCAAGCTGGCGCGCGAACTGTCCAAGCGCGATACCGGCAATACCCTGTATATCCTCGATGAGCCAACAACCGGGCTACACTTCCATGACATCGAACAACTGCTGGCGGTACTGCATCGCCTGCGCGATCATGGCAATACCATCGTGGTGATTGAGCACAACCTGGATGTCATCAAGACCAGCGACTGGGTGATCGACATGGGCCTGGAAGGTGGCGACCGTGGCGGCACCCTGGTCTGCTACGGCACACCGGAAGAGGTCGCCGCCCATGCCAACTCTCACACCGGGCGCTTCCTCAAACCGATCCTGGATAAGGCAGATTAGCCACAGAGGGCACAGAGATCACAGAGGAAGCTCACTGCACAAAAGTCCATATCGTTCCCACGCTCCAGCGTGGGAACGAGAGAAAAAGAATCTACCGCAGAGGCGCAGAGACGCATTGGTGCTCTTTTGACAAGCAAACGTCATGTAGAGTTAGCAAATGTATAGTGCCTTGACGTTGACATCATGCTATCTGCATGAGATACAAGCCAATTATTCACTTCACACCTCTGCGTCTCTGCAGTGAAAGGGTTTACTGGAGGCGAGTTACGCTCTGTAAAATCTTCCATCAGACACAAAAAAACCGGGCAAGCCCGGTCTTTTTGTGGATGCTGTCGAGACTTATGCCTCGGCAGCAGCTTCTTCGCTGGCAGGTTCTTCGGCCTCGACCACGCGGTCAACCAGTTCTACGTAGGCCATCGGCGCATTATCACCGGAGCGGAACCCGCATTTGAGGATACGCAGGTAACCACCGGGACGAGACTCATAGCGAGGACCCAGTTCGTTGAACAGCTTGGTCACCATGTCACGATCGCGAATGCGGGCAAAGGCCAAACGGCGATTGGCCACGCTATCGGACTTGGCCATGGTGATCAACGGCTCGGCAAAACCACGCAGTTCCTTGGCCTTGGGCAAGGTAGTCTTGATCATTTCATGACGAAGCAGCGAGGTGGTCAGGCTGCGGAACAGCGCCTTGCGGCTGCTGCTGTTGCGATTCAGTTTGCGACCAGATTGACGATGACGCATTGGAGTTTCCTTAAAATACCGTTAATCACTGACTAGACTTAAGAGACGATGCTTCAGGCGCTTGCCTTGTCGTCCTCGGCGTTTTGAAGACTAGCCGGTGGCCAGTTCTCGAGGCGCATTCCCAGAGAAAGACCACGCGAGGCCAGTACATCCTTTATCTCGGTCAAGGATTTCTTGCCCAGATTTGGCGTCTTCAGCAGTTCCACTTCGGTGCGCTGAATCAGATCGCCGATAAAATAGATATTTTCTGCCTTGAGGCAATTTGCCGAGCGAACCGTCAGCTCCAGGTCATCAACCGGACGCAGCAGAACCGGATCAACATCGGGCTCGGCAGCCTTCGCTTCGGACTGCTGCTTGCCTTCCAAATCAACAAAGCTGGACAGCTGATCCTGCAGAATCGTGGCAGCCTTGCGGATCGCTTCATCCGGTTCGATAGTACCGTTGGTCTCGACCTCAAGGATCAACTTGTCCAGGTCGGTACGCTGCTCAACACGGGCACGCTCGACGACATAGGCCACTCGCGAGATGGGGCTGTACGAGGCATCCAGTTGCAGGGTACCGATCGGACGACTTTCCTCATCCAGGTTCAGACGCTGATTGGCAGGCACATAACCACGGCCTTGCTCGACCTTGAGGGTCATGTTCAGCTCGGTACCCTTGGTCAGATTGGCTATCACGTGCTCAGGATTCATGATCTCGATATCGTGATCCAGGGCAATATCACCCGCCGTTACGGTGCATGGCCCAGCCTTTTTCAGGCTCAGCGTGCTCTGCTGACGGTTATTCATCCGGATCGCCACGCCCTTCAGGTTAAGCAGGATGGCGATAATGTCCTCCTGCACACCTTCCAAAGCGGTGTATTCATGCAGAACCCCGTCAATGGTGACCTCGGTGATCGCACTGCCGACCATGGAAGACAGCAGGATACGGCGCAAGGCATTACCAAGGGTGTGTCCAAACCCACGTTCCAGCGGCTCCAGCGTTACCTTGGCCGAGGTGTCGGAAATCTTTTGAACACCAACCATACGTGGCTTAAGTAGTTGCATGTCTGAGCCCTGCATGAAGAGTCCTCTTTAAAATACGGTTATCGACCTGGCATGAAGGCCAGGAGTCCTGCCACCACGGCGGATGGCAGACGACGCGTTTACTTGGAGTAAAGTTCGACGACCAGCTGTTCCTGAATTTCTGGAGGCAGTTCACTGCGCTCAGGCCTGGACTTGAACACACCCTCCAGCTTGCTGGCATCCACATCCAACCACTCAGAGATGCCACGTTGCTGGGTGGCCTCAAGTGCTGCCTTGATACGCAGTTGTTGCTTGGCCTTGTCGGCAACCGCAATCACATCACCGGGTTGTACGGAGTAGGAAGGGATATTGACCTTCTTGCCGTTAACCGTGACGCCGTTATGGCGAACGAGCTGCCTAGCTTCGGTACGGGAGATACCAAAACCCATCCGGTAGACCACGTTGTCCAAGCGGCTTTCCAGCAGCTGCAGCAGGATCTCACCAGTGGAACCCTTGATCCGATCCGCTTCCTTATAATAGAGGCGGAACTGGTTCTCAAGGATGCCGTAGATGCGGCGCAATTTCTGCTTTTCACGCAACTGACGGGCATAATCCGACAGACGAGTGCGACGCTGCCCGTGCTGACCCGGAGGGAAGGGGCGATTCTCAATCGCGCACTTGCTGGTGTAACACTTCTCACCCTTCAGAAAGAGCTTTTCACCCTCACGACGGCAGAGACGACACTTGGATCCGATATACCTAGCCACTATTGAACCTCTTGGTTAAACACGACGTTTTTTGGGTGGCCGGCATCCGTTGTGCGGGATCGGCGTTACGTCGGTAATATTGGTAATTTTAAAACCCAGGTTGTTCAGGGCACGCACCGCTGACTCACGTCCGGGACCAGGACCCTTAACCCAGACTTCCATGTTTTTCATGCCAAATTCCTGTGCCACACTGCCGGCGCGCTCAGCCGCCACCTGTGCGGCAAAAGGTGTGCTCTTGCGCGAACCACGGAAGCCAGAACCGCCTGAGGTCGCCCAGCAGAGTGCATTACCCTGGCGATCAGTGATTGTCACGATGGTATTGTTAAAAGAAGCATGTACGTGGGCAATGCCATCCACGACATTCTTCTTTACCTTCTTGCGTGTGCGAGTGCTCGCTTTAGCCATAACCTGTATCCCAAATATTACGATTACTGACTACCCAGGGTAGCCACCGATAAATTACTTCTTGATTGGACGACGCGGGCCCTTGCGAGTACGCGCATTGGTACGGGTACGCTGCCCACGCACCGGCAAACCACGACGGTGGCGAATCCCGCGATAGCAACCCAGATCCATCAGTCGCTTGATGTTCATCGATACCTCGCGGCGCAGGTCGCCTTCGACAGCGAACTTGCTTACCGCGGTACGCAGATTTTCGATCTCACCCTCGGTCAGATCCTTGATCGCGGCATCTTGGCGCACACCGGCAGCATCACAGATCTGCTTGGATCGTGTACGACCGATGCCATAGATAGCCGTAAGGGCGATCACAGCATGTTTGTTTACCGGGATATTGATACCAGCAATACGGGCCATCGAGCCACTCCCTCAAAATCTCAAAATTGACGCATTACGCGCCAGGAAAACGCGCAATCATAATCGTAATAGCAAATCTAATCAAGCCTGATGGCAAAATACCATCAACTTGGCGCAGTTACCCCTGACGCTGCTTATGGCGCGCATCAGTCGAGCAAATCACACGAACCGTGCCATTTCGGCGGATGATCTTGCAATTTCTGCAGATCTTTTTCACAGATGCACGAACTTTCATCTCATGTCTCCAGATAAATCAATGATTTCTTACCGAATCAAAGACTCGGCTTGCCATAACCCTTCAGGTTGGCCTTCTTCATCAAGCTGTCGTACTGATGCGACATCAGGTGTGACTGTACCTGCGCCATGAAGTCCATCACTACAATCACGATAATCAGCAGGGAGGTGCCGCCAAAGTAGAAGGGCACATTCCACCACAGAATCAGGAATTCCGGCAGCAGGCAGACCAGGGTGATATACACGGCACCGGCCAGCGTCAGTCGACTCAGGATCCCGTCGATATAGCGTGCGGTCTGTTCACCAGGACGAATCCCAGGGACAAAGGCACCGGATTTCTTCAAATTATCGGCCGTTTCCTTCGGATTGAACATCAATGCCGTATAGAAAAAGCAGAAAAATATAATCGCTGCAGCATAAAAGGCTACATACAACGGTTGCCCAGGCGACAGGGTTGCAGAGATATTCAGCAACCAGTCCATGCCTTCAGACTCACCGAACCACCCACCCAATGTTGCCGGGAACAGGATGATGGACGAGGCGAAGATCGGCGGGATAACCCCAGCCATGTTCACCTTCAACGGCAAGTGCGAAGACTGCGCCGCGTAAAGCTTGCGCCCCTGTTGCCGCTTGGCGTAATTCACGGTAATACGCCGCTGCCCACGCTCAACGTAGACCACAAAGGCAATCACCGCCAATACCATCGCGAACAGGAACAGCACCAGCAGAAAGTTCAAATCGCCGGTACGCGCCAGTTCAAGCGTTCCACCAATCGCCGAGGGCAAGCCCGAAACAATCCCGGCGAAGATGATCAGTGAGATACCGTTGCCGATGCCGCGCTCGGTGATCTGCTCGCCGAGCCACATCAGGAACATCGTGCCGGTCACCAGCGTGATCACTGTGGTAATACGAAACAGCAGACCCGGATCGATAACTACCGGCATATTACCAGGCGCCATCTGGGTCTCCAGCATTACTGCTACACCAATCCCCTGAAAGGTGGCCAAGACCAGCGTACCCATGCGGGTATACTGGGTGATCTTGCGCTTGCCGGCGGCTCCTTCCTTGCTGAGCTGTTCGAGCTTGGGATGCACCTTGGTCAACAGCTGCATGATAATCGCAGCAGAGATATAGGGCATGATCCCCAAGGCGAAGACCGAGAAACGCTCCAGCGCGCCACCCGAGAACATATTGAACATGTCCAGGATCGTGCCGCGCTGCTGATCGAACAATTGCGCCAGGGCAATCGGATCGATCCCTGGTACCGGGATATGCGTACCGATGCGAAAGACCAACAGAGCGCCTAACACAAACAGCAAGCGCTGCTTCAGCTCTGTCAGTTTGCCACCAGACATAGCGCCGGCCATCGCTGAAGCGGATGAACCCATTATCAGGCCTCGACTTTTCCGCCAGCCGCTTCGATCGCAGCCTTGGCTCCCTTGGTCACGCCAAGCCCTTGAATGGTAAACGCCTTCTCAACTGCGCCAGAGGCAATGATTTTAGCGCGCTTGATATCCTGACGCACCACATTGGCCGCCTTGAGCGCAACCAAATCGATGGTATCACCGTCGACCTTGGCCAGTTCACTCAGACGCACTTCGGCGATGGTGCGACCAACGCGCGAGCTAAAACCGACCTTCGGCAAGCGGCGCTGCAGCGGCATCTGACCGCCCTCAAAACCGACCTTGTTGAAACCACCTGAACGTGACTTCTGACCCTTATGGCCGCGACCAGCCGTCTTGCCCAGGCCGGAACCAATACCACGGCCTACGCGCTTAGCAGTCGGGCGTGAACCGGCGGCGGGAGATAGAGTATTCAGACGCATGATTAATCCTCAACAACCTGTACCATGTAGGATACCTTGTTAATCATGCCACGAGTGCATGGGGTATCCTCGATCTCAACGATCTGATGCATACGACGCAGCCCCAGGCCCTTGATGGTGGCGCGGTGGGTCGGCAAGCGACCATAAAAGCTGCGAACCAATTTAATCTTGACTGTCTTTTTGTCGGCCATGGCTTATTCCGTAATTTCCTTGACGCTCTTGCCACGCTTGGAGGCGACTTCTTCCGGGGAAGCCATCGCGGTCAAGCCCTTCATGGTAGCGCGGATCACATTGATCTGATTGTTGCTACCAATGCACTTTGCCAGAACGTTGTGGACACCCGCCGCTTCGAGCACGGCGCGCATTGCACCACCGGCGATGACACCGGTACCTTCAGAGGCTGGCTGCATGTAGATCTTCGCCGCACCGTGTCGCGCCTTGACCGGATACTGCAAGGTACCATTACTGGTAATACTGACCTTGCGCATGTTTCGGCGGGCGCTCTCCATGGCCTTGGCGATCGCGGCGGGAACCTCACGGGCCTTACCGGTACCAAAGCCAATCTGTCCCTGACCGTCGCCTACCACGGTCACTGCAGAGAACTGAAAGATTCGCCCGCCCTTGACCGTCTTGGAGACACGGTTGACGCCTACCAGCTTTTCGATCAGACCGTCGCTACTTGGTGCTACATCAAATCCAGCCATTTTCTAACCCTTAGAATTCCAGACCATTTTCGCGTGCCGCATCAGCAAGTGCCTTGACACGACCATGGTATTTAAAACCTGAACGGTCAAAGGCAACCTGGGTGACCCCGGCAGCCTTCGCCTTCTCGGCAATCGCCTTGCCAACCGCCGTTGCAGCATCGATATTACCGGTATTGGCAATCGCGCCCTTGAGGCCGGATTCCACGGTAGAGGCTGCCGCGACAACTTCCGAGCCGGAAGGCGCGATAATCTGAGCATAAATATGCCGTGGTGTGCGGTTGACGCACAGACGGTAAACACCCAGCTCTCTGATCTTCGCGCGGCTTCGTGCGGCGCGGCGGATACGTGCTTGCTTTTTCGATTTCATCGCCGACAACCTTATTTCTTTTTGGCTTCCTTACGGACAACACGTTCGTCGGAATAACGAACACCCTTGCCCTTGTAAGGCTCTGGCGGACGGTAGGCACGAATTTCCGCAGCCACCTGCCCGACCTTCTGTTTATCGATACCCTTGACCAGGATCTCCGTCTGACTGGGTGTTTCAATGGCTATCCCTTCTGGCACGCCATATTCAACCGGATGCGAGAACCCCAGCGACAGATTCAACACCTTGCCCTGGGCCTGCGCACGGTAACCAACCCCGACCAGTTCAAGCTTGCGCTCAAAGCCTTCACTAACACCCTTGAGCATATTACCAAACAGGGCACGGGTGGTGCCGACCAGTGCCAGTACGGGCTGACTGGCAACCCGCGGGGCGAAGCGTACACCGCCCTCTTCCTGGATAATCTCCACATCGCCATGCACATCATGATTCAGCATACCCTTACCACCCTTGACTTCAAGCTGCTGACCACTGACTGTGATCGTGACACCGGTGGGGATAGCGACGGGTTTAAGTACTCTGGACATAACTTACCCCCTTAGGAAACGGTGCACAGCACTTCACCACCGTGACCGGCCTTGCGCGCTGCGCGATCCGTCATCACACCGGAAGAAGTGGAGATAATTGCAATACCAAGACCGCCCAGCACGCTAGGTAGCTCATCCTTACCCTTGTAAACACGCAAACCAGGGCGGCTGGCACGTTTGATAGAGTCGATAACGGGCTTGCCCTGGTAGTACTTCAGGGTAATCTTGAGATTTGCTTTGCCATCGATATCCTGTACGGAAAAGTCATTGATATACCCTTCGTCCTTCAGAACCTGGGCAATCGACTTTTTCACCTTCGACGCAGGCATTACCACCTCCGCCTTGTTTGCAGACAGCCCGTTACGAATCCGGGTCAGCATATCTGCAATAGGATCAGTCATGCTCATTTAAGTTATACTCCTAAAAATCGGCCAATTGACCGTATTACCAACTGCCTTTGCGCAGGCCCGGGATGTCACCGCGCATGGCGGCCTCCCGCAGCTTGTTGCGTGCCAGGCCAAACTTACGATAGTAGCCATGCGGACGACC
>OBJA01002094.1_pt1 | contig 12193 bp, 14 predicted proteins | sample 1519751 | NCBI WGS metagenome assembly OBJA01 (sample SAMEA3881238, study PRJEB22517) | soil metagenome | biome: lake sediment; feature: soda lake sediment; material: sediment, water from around vicinity | place: India | collected 2013-12-23 | depth 3 m
TTCAAGAATTTATTAAAAAGCAGAATGCCTGAATTATTGACAGAATGGATGGATAAAGCCATGTCGTATAAAATCTCTGATGTAAGTTCTTTTGTTAAAGGACTCAAAGCAGATCTGGATGCTGTGGAAAATGCAATCTCTTACCCCTGGACGAATGGATTTGTTGAAGGTAATGTTAATCGATTGAAAACGAAAAAGAGGGAAATGTATGGAAGAGCCGGATTTGAACTGTTGAGGAGAAAGGTAGTGCTGTCTAAAATGGGATAGAGTGCACCAAATATGACGAAGAACCAGCATGGCCACCCACTTTTGTCCCCTAATCTATCAGTATTAATCTGAAGGTTTCCGGGTCAAAACTATCCTTTTTCCTGTCTGTTCACCCTAAAAAACGAGAAAAACGAGGGTGAAAGAGTTACAAATCATCATCAAACTGACCGTATTCCGGAGGATGCCCGTACACCGGGTACATTTTCCGGAGCATATCCGTACACCATTTTTTCTGATGGGTGAAGCCATCTGTTTTCCGGAGCATGCCCGTACATTTTCAGAAGATAACCGTCTCTTCCCTACAGTTTTCCGGAACATATCCGTTCACGGGATCGCCCTTTTCGTATTCCGGGGCATACCCGTACACTTTTTGCGTCATCCATACCTTTGTATTCCATTTATAAATCAGGAATATAAAGTAATCATGGCAGGAAAACCCGTAGATATGAGTAAGATAAAACAAGTTCTGCTACTAAGCCAGAATAAAGTCTCCAACCGTCAGATAGCCCGTGAGCTTGACATCAACAAGGAAACAGTAGGGAACTATGTCCGTTTCTTCCGAAGCGACACCTTGCCTCTGAAGGAACTTCTAAAGATGGAAGACCCCGAGCTGGAATCCCGTTTCCGTGCGGGCAATCCAGCTTACACGGACACCCGTCACCAAACCTTTCTGGATGAGTTGCCCCGATTCAGGGAGTCATTAAGTAACAGGCATGTAACCAGATATTTAGTCTGGGAGGAATACATCGGGAGACATCCTGACGGATACCGCAAGTCCCAGTTTTTCCATCACCTGAAACAACATCTTGTCGCCTCCAAGCCGGTAACATCACTTACCGACACATACGTGGCAGGAGAAAAACTCTTCGTCGATTTTGCCGGTGACACCCTGGAGTATGTCGATTTAGAAACCGGGGAAGTCATACAAGTCCAGGTTTTTGTCGCCACCCTCCCTTATACGGATTATGGTTTTGCCCTGTGTGTCCCTTCCCAAAGGGTGGAGGACTTCCTGTATGCCATCGCCAAATGTTTGGAGTTCCTCGGCGGAGTCCCTAAGATACTGGTCACCGACAACCTTAAATCCGCCGTGATCAAGGCTGACCGTTACGAGCCGGCATTGAACAAGGCTTTAGAAGATATGGGCAACCATTATCACTTTGTGACCATCCCCTGCAAACCTTACTCCCCCACCCATAAAGCATTGGTCGAGAATCATGTGAAGCTGGTCTACCGGCGTGTCCATGCCAAACTGCGCGACCAAACCTTTTACTCGTTGGAAGGACTCAATGAGGCTATTGCCCGGAAGATGCTGGATCATAACCAGACCCGCATGCAGCAACGTCCTTATAGCCGGCAGGAACAGTTCTTTGCCGCGGAAAAGGATGCGCTGGCCCCACTACCGGGAGAAGCTTACGAAATGAAGTTCTACTGCGACCTTCAAGTGAGGAATGACGGATTCGTTTATCTTGCCCGTGACAAGCACTATTACTCCGTTCCTTATCTTCACATCGGCAAGCGTAGCCGGGTTATCTATACCCGCACATTGGTCAAAATCTTCATAAATGGGGAACAGGTTGCCGCACATCAGCGTGTTATCGGCTTCGGGCGTACTTATTTGAATGAACACCTGGCCTCCGCCTCAAGGGCTATACTCGAACGTTCCGTGGAGTATTATGAGAACAGGGCGGCAAAGTGTAGCCCCTCTCTGAAGCAACTTATCTCAGATATGTTCCTCGACCTGGAACAGCGGGCATTGCCGCCTGAGTTCAAATACCAGACGTGCGACTTCATGCTTTCCCTACAGCGGAAAACACCCCGGGAGGATTTTGAACGGGCATGTGAAATTGCCATAGCAAACAGGGCTTACACGGGTAAGTTTCTGCAAAATGTGATTACCAATCTGGCCGGGGCGGAACAGCAGAAAGAGAGTGACACACGTAAAAATCCGGAACCGACCAATCATGAAAACATGCGTGGCAGTTCCCATTATCAATAACTTTAAAAACAAAAAACAAGTATGAATGAAATCGAAAAAGCGCTTCACCGGTTGAAGCTTCCGGGAATGGCTGACTGTTGGACTTCCCTGTGTGAAACACACCGTGTGGATAAACTCTCCCTTAGGGACGGCTTGCAGTTGCTCCTGCAGACAGAGCAGGACACGCGTAAAACGAACCGTATCGCCCGTTTGCTCAAAGAGGCGGCTTTTCCTTATCCGGCTTCTTTTGAAGAACTGGATTACGACACACAAAGAGGGGTGGATGCCACAACAGTATCCAATCTTGGAACAGGAGAGTTTATACACAATGGAGGAACCATAGTGATTAATGGCCCGGCAGGAACGGGAAAAACCTATCTGGCAACAGCCTTGGGTGACAGGGCTTGCAGGATGGGACATCATGTGGCATACTTCAATATGCAGAAATTGCTGGAAAGGATACGCCTGGAAAGACTGCAGGGGAATGAAGTCCGCTTCATGGACAGAATCGCCAAGGTAGAGCTGCTCATACTCGATGACTTTGGCATGAAGGCATTGGAAGGCCAGCAACAAAATGACTTCGAGCAGATTGTGGATGACAGGTATCGCAAGAAAGCATTAATCATAGCCAGTCAATTGCCTGTCTGTGACTGGTATGCGGTCATTGGTAACGAACTGATTGCTGAAGCCTGCTTAGACAGAATCGTACATAAAGCAATCCGATTCCAGCTAAAAGGAGAGAGTCTAAGAAAAAAGTACTAATTTTACACCTGCCAACAAAAAAATGAACGAAAAGTGAACGGATATCACCGGAAAAGGTGAACGGATATCGCCGGAATATGCAGAGAGTGCAGCGGAAATGGTAACAAGAGTACAACAAAAATGGTAACAGTAGTGCATCAAAAACGGTAACAAAAGTACATCGTTTTTGTCAAATAAATCACACCTTTGAGTCATAATTAAAAAGCAAAGGCATTATGACAGAGAAGGAATACAAATCACTAAACCGTTTGATTATGTACGACACCATCCCCCGCCTCCACAAGGAAGAGCACCGGTCAATAAAGCGAAAAATTTATTTCTTTCGTCAAATGTGGGTTGAAAATATGAAAATCCATTTTATCGGCTGAAAATACTATTTTCGTAGTAGGTAACCATAGTGTAGTCTGAGGAGCCAGAGATTCTTATCTTTGGGATTTGTAAAACTTTATCGTTTTGAGATTAGCTCCAGAGTCGGTATTGAGCAGGGAAATAAAATAATGAATCATTCAGGTTTTTTATGATAATTTTTTGGTCAGAAACGGTACTGTACTTCATTGTATTCTAGTAGTCAAAGGAATAGGATAGGGAGCGGTTATAATCGAATAGCTTGCCAAAACCTTGTTTCGCTTAACAGAAAATATTGGTTCTATAGAAGCCGCCTTTGATTACGCCTTTTTGAGTGTTCTTGGGTTGGTCAATGGAGACAGTTTTTTATTCGATTGATCTTTGCGGCTGACAATCAAGCGGCAGTGCATATCCAGGTGGTTACTGGATCGGTCGCAATTGAAATGGATCTTGCCGTAAAACTTGATCGGTCTTCAATAATTTACTGGTATTTCTATCGATGTTTTTTAAAAATGAATGAATTCTTACAGACTGTTTTATAATATACAACTCTAGATGAGGTCCAAATCTATACATTATTCACAATTTTCGTGTCAATGGCATCTTTAATACTAGTGCTTACAGCATCATTACGCTTTAATAATGTAATAACTAAGCTTAAATATTCTTCTTTATTTCTTATTCCTGTTAATTCACAAACTTTTGATTGAGGTACTAAAGCATTTTTTAGATTGAACAATCTTAGTATTGAATTATAGTCTTTATTAGCTACAACTTTTTCAAACTCAACTTTTGTCTCATCATATATCTTTTGCTTGTCTATTGAATTAAATAAGCCGTCAATTTCAGATATTACAGAAGCAATATCTTTAGCCCCGAAGTTTGTTATGTCCAAATACTTTCTTCTCAAAACTTCTTTGAAATGTAAAAGAATCTGACTTTCAATTTGATTATCGAAAAATGCTATTAAATTATCTTTGACTTGTTCAACTACATCATCAGGATTTCTCCCCATGTGAGAAGCGATAGCCCTTACGATATTTTCTTCCAAAATTAGGTTCTCTGCTTCAGCTACATCTAAAACCCAAATATTTTTTGAGTTTAATTTAGGTATATCAGTTTCTGGTCTTCTATCTCTATCTATAATTCCATATGATACTAAATGATGAAATCCGCTTTGTTCATTGAAAGCCTTTACTGTTTGGATTACTTTTTCACAACTTCCTAATGGTTTTATTGTATAGGATGAATATATTTGTTCATACAGTTCATAATCAATACTACTACTATCTCCCTCTAAAAATATTATAGGCTTTCGACTACCTAGCACTTCCAGGTATAATTGTTCAGGAATAGGGGATTGTTTGTCTAAAATTTCATAATCCCAAATATTTTCACCTTCATAAGATTTAGCCCAAATTTTTACAGCATTTTGTCTTGTAAATGCAAAATCAATATCATGTGTAAGATATATAAATGCACAATCTGGTCTTTCGATTTCTATAAAATCGAATAAATTTTTCACTAATGACCTATGTATGTGCATTTCTGGCTCATCAATAATTATTATTGAATCGTTAGGTGCACAAACAACCTCTCCTACTAGATAAAATATAACTCTTTCGCCATCACTCATCTCAGATGCATTATAGGAATCAGTAATCTGTCCTGTTGCTGGGTAGGTTTCTATTACTCCTGCTTTTTTAATTATTTTTCTATGTGGTAGAATCGTTTCAAATATTGCTTGAATTCTATCAAGTTTTGTTTTCGGCTTATCCCCACCATTCTCTTTAAAGAATAATGATTGCTCATATTCTTCGGTATGAAGAAGCACCATTAACTTTTCATAATCATCTAGCAAGTATGTGTTTAGTTTATTCCCCCATCTGCTATGAAGCCATCCATCCGTTTTATACCAATCTGCATTATCCTTGTTCCAACCACCATATAGGAACTCACCCTCTGCCATTTCTTTCGATTTTGTGCTAACAAAATCCGGCATAGATAGTGATTTTTGAGCAGAAACTCTATGAGTATGCTGGTTATATCTTTTCTCAATATCAGACCCAAATCGAGTTTTTCCCGATCCATTCGCCCCTACGAGAACAAGTTGATTAAATTCTATACTTGGATTTGTATTAGGTTGCCCCTTTTTCGTTGGTAATTTTATATTCATGTCTTCAAAATTATATCCGCAAAAATACACATAAAAAAGACCAAGAAGTGTTTTTTTTGATCTTTCTTAAAAATATTCATTTAAAACGATTTACCCTCAAGTCCCGGTTCCAGCTATTTTAGACTTCTGATTTTTTTTTTGTAAAAAAACGTCCCTTTAATTTTAATAAACTATTTTTTATGTGTGTCCCGCCAATTCTGCAGATCTCCTGAATGAAATACGAACTAACCGGCAAACATTACAGCTTGAGAGGAACTTTTCACCAGTCAGATGCGGAGTTTGGTTTTTAAGAGGTCTGGGAGTCATCACAAAACTGTTCAATTCTGCTTGTTTTCTAAACCTCTCGAATTCGAGGGGTTTGGAATACTCCATTCTAATTCCACCGAATTCGGTATAATTAAAACTATGCACTTTATCAGATAATGGCGTAAAGATATGAAATAATTTTTAAAAACTTGTAAACCAATATGCTAATGTGGTAATTAGCAACTACTCATTGCTATGTGCTAATTGTAAGTCCGATAACCTGGTGGGCGAAAATAGGCAGATCAAAGTAGCGTAAAATGATATAAGGATGGCTTCTAAAGCCTTCGAAAAAAGATTTAAACAGGAAAAATGTTTAAGTTTATCAATTATTGGAAATAAGAATACATATGATCCGATATCAATTTTTACAGTTTACGGCGACTATAATATTGCCGTCTTTTTCTTCTTTGATACCGGAATTTTCTCGATACGTTCAGCATGTTTGGCCGGCACGCCCTGAACTTTACATTGTGCTTTTATTAACTCTAAGATTGTCATAAACTTTTTCCTTTAAAATATAAAAGGATCATGTTTTTTGGAGGGAATGATTATCTTTGTAAACTTGATTTTTTAATTACTATGGATGAAAATATAATACCTATAGAATCTTATATTGAGGATTTCAAACATTATTTAAACAACAACTCACGTTGTATTTTTTCTGCTAGATTTGGTGAGGGTAAAAGTTTCTTCATTCAAAACTTTATTGATAGATATAAAGAGGATTTTTTATTTATTCCGATATACCCAATAAATTATCAAGTAGAAAGTAATAAGGATATATTCGAATATATCAAAAGAGATATTTTGATAAAATTGTTAACAGAAGATGATATAATTTTAGATGACACAGTAATAAAACCATCTTTAGTTTTATATTCATTCTTCAATCATTTTAAGAGTGATATAGCATTAGATTTACTTAGCTGCCTTCCAGATTTAAATTTACTTGGCACAGAAGTTAAATTAGGAACATTATTCGATAAAGTAAAACTCCTCAAACAAAAGTTTAAGGATTATAACTCTAAATTCAATTCGGATGCGGAAGATATCAAAGATTATCTTACATCTACAAAATTGAATCAAGGTATATATGAATTTGACCCCATATCAGAACTAATTTGTGATCTAATATTGGATTACAAAAAAAATGAAGGGAAGGACACTGTTTTAATTATTGAGGATTTAGACAGAATAGACCCCGAACACATATTTAGAATCTTGAATGTATTTTCAGCTCATTTAGACAGGCATAATATTACCATTGAAGAATATGAAAAAACACAGAACAACAATAAATTTTGTTTTGACAAAATCATAACTGTTTGTGATTATAATAATATAAGAAATATTTATTCCCACGTGTATGGTAAATTGACAGATTTTAGTGGCTATATAAGCAAATTTAGCGATAATATTCCATTTTATTATACCTTAAGAAAGTATTTATTTGATTATATAAAAGATTGCATTCCTAATAGTTTTGCAAATAAATATCCTTTATCAACGAAATTATTAATTGATAAAATTCTTGATGAGAATAAACTTTGCAAGGAAAATTTACGAGAAATAAAGAATAGAATAGGCTCGGTAAATTCATTAATTAAAAGGAAAAAGATTCAAATTAAGACAATAACGCCCAAGAGTTATTTTATAAATTCGGATTCTGACATGTTGTTATATCTTGCACTTTTGAAATCTTTTAATATTTCGCTTGATAGTATTATTGACAATTTTCATGAAATTAAATTCAAAGAACAAAATGAAATATTCAAAATGTTAAATTCTTTTTGTGTTCTCGTTTCATATTTTGATAAAGATATTAAACTATCTATTGAATTAGATAATGAAAAAACAAATCTAATAATGATATATAAAGAATCTGAAAGTTCAGTCCTCAGGAGGATTTCCTACGATGTCATTGATAAGAATATTATTAAAAATATGTCATTCCCTATAAATCCATATGGTGATTCGGAAGATATATTTTTAGAAAAGGTTAAATCACACTTTTTCGAAATTATTGATTTTATAGCAGAAGAATTTATTTGTTAATTTGGATCACTGCTGTCCAAAGAAAATTCTTCAAACATGATTTAAATTAGTTTATATTAATGCATTACGTGAATAAAATTTTTCCGGGATTTGATTTTATACTTTTGCAAATTATATTGCAAGAGATAGAAATCATGAATCAGGGAAAGACTGTATTCGCTCAGATAATGTCGCTCATACCGAGATATGAGTTCGACAAATGCGTAAAGAGATACAATGGCAACCGACATGCCATCGGGTTCAAATGCAGAGACCAGTTTATGGTCATGAGTTTTGCCCAGTTCACCGACCAGGATAGCCTGCGCAGCATTGATGCAACGCTGGTTGCTCTGTCCTCCAAGTTGTACTCGTCCGGAATCAAATATATCCAACGCTCGACATTGGCATATATCAACGAGACCAGGGACTGGCGCATCTATCATGACTTCGGTCAAATATTGATTGCACGGGCGAGACACCTGTACCGGAACGAGCCTTCCAGGCTCGGCGTGGACGGTATCGTCTATGCCTTCGACAGCAGTACGGTTAAACTTTGCCTGCAGCTCTGTCCATGGGCAAGGCTTCATCATGACAAAGGCGGTGTAAAGATGCACACCCTGCTGGATATGCGGGGAGCTATTCCCACATTTATTTATCTGACAGAAGCCGCAGTCCATGACTCCAAAGCCATGAGTCTTGTACCCGTGGAGCCTGGCAATTACTACCTCATGGATAAGGGCTACGTGGATTTCAGGCAGTTGTTCAGCCACTTTCATCGCCAGCGAGCCTTCTTCGTTACCAGGGCCAAGGACAACATGAAGTATGAGGTGGTGGAAGAGCATCCGGTTGATAAAAGTACCGGAGTTATTAGCGATTCCACTATCAGGCTGACGGGCCTGAAAACCTCCCAATGGTATCCCGATACACTCCGCATGGTTGTGTATGAGGATTATGCCACAGCAAACCTCTATTGGTTCCTGACCAACGACTTCACACATTCTTACCTGACCATTGCTGAACTTTACAGGGAACGTTGGCAAGTGGAATGTTTCTTCAAATGGATCAAACAACATCTGCACATTCAGTCGTTCTACGGAACCAGCCAGAATGCAGTCTTCTCGCAGATATGGATTGCCATCTGCGATTACCTGCTGCTTGCTATTGCCAAGAAGTTGTTCCATGTTGATCAAGAACTTTATATTTTATCGTCCGTCATCGGGAAAGTACTCTTTGAGAGGAAGCCCTTAGGCGAACTGTTTGTTAAACCAAAATGTCCGATGAATGATTCCGATTCAGAGCAACTGAACCTATGGGAAAATTTCTTTGGACAGTAGTGAATTTGGATATATTTTTTACCAATGCTATAAAAAAATCGAGAAATTCTGTCTGTTCTTACTCACATAATTATTCATCCACTTTCCGGCATTGGCCGGTTATTTTACTCTCAAATTTAAATAAACTACACGATAACAAGTCCTTGTTCCCATGAACAGGAAATTTCTAAAAAATAGAGTTTTTGCACAGACTGTCGGGTGCTTACAGATCAACTACACAACCCGTATTCAAAATGATAATACCAATAACTCCACTACTCACAAAACCCATTGTAGTGTACGATAATGTATCGTAAAAACTCATAAAGTCTGAACGCTGGCTGAATACTTTATGATTGGTGTATTCTTTACTCAAATTATGAGAGGTGACATCTATTGATGACAAATCCATTATATTGATTTATTTATATTTACGAATCCAATTCCAGATCAATAACCAAGCATATAGAAATCTTTCAAGTGTATATCTGCAATAAAACTTTACAAATGTCAGGTGATAAAATAAGGTACTCGGGTGCTTATCGACAACAATAGCATTATAGGCAGTATCTCGGAAAGATGAGCCCGTTTGTTTCGAGACAAGAGGTGTTATTTGTAAAAATCTTTGCAGAGTTTTGCTATTTCGTCTAAAAGCCTGTTTGTAACACCAACACTTACTTGTCGGGTATGAATAAGAATCTTATTTTGACCATAATGAACATTAATGTAATTTCCCTTTGATAAAACATTGGTTTTTCCAGTCCATTTTACCCCAAAAATGTTTTCTATATCGAAATCAAAATATTTAGGATAATGTCCACAAGACATTATTACTATGGGGAAATTTTGGAAGAAATCTTTTTTGAATAATTCTTTTCTTATCCGTATGCTTTGTCTTGTTTGTTCTTTGTCCTTTAGGTGAGTGCTGTTGGGTAGAAGGATTTGGCTTAACTCGGTAATAAAACTGTAATCAAGAAAGTCATATTTAGCATTTTTTTTTCCAATTATGCCTTCTACTATTTTTTGATAATTATTCTACGTATGGCTTTTAAGCCAACATTTCAAAGCATCCTCTTTTAACTTGTCCAGTCCACCATTATACTTTTGCCAACACTCTATATTATGTTTGGTGGATATCTTCGATTGTTCTTCAATTTTTTCCTTTCCATCGGGGTCTCCCATTTTTTCATTCCATCCCGCTTCTTTACCAATGAATAAAATTTTAGCTGTTTGCGTACCTTCTCCGAGGTACAATTCTTCTTTTTTACAGTATTCTAAAGCATTTTTAAGATATATATTCTCCATGTTGCTGACTTTTATGCATATTCTGGTAATGTTTTCCTTTTGTCCGGCAGTTTACCGGATAGGGAGTCGATAGATAATCTCCAGTAATTGTTTGTTTTCCCGGCGTAGGTGCTGTATCTCGTCTTTCAACCAGTTAATCTCTTCGTTTTTAGAAGAGAGAAGTTCATTTACAACTTTTCTGGGAATATAGTTGTCGCATACAGTTTTGAGGATTTCAAGAGTTTCTATTCTTTCTCTTTTTTTAAAGATTCAAATTTCTCTCTTTCAATCTTCAATAATTCCTCGAATAATTTTATTGCTTGCTCCATAGAAAAATGGTTGAGGTTTTCAACACTATTGATCGGGCCTATGTTGGAAGCACTCACGTGACAATTTTCATTAAAATTATTTGTGCAATATAGAACTGTTTCTTCATTGTATTTCTTTAATCCTTCTACGGTTACCCCTAAAGCTGAGGCGATCTCTTCCAATCGCTCATCGTTCAGTTTTTCTGCTTGCTCCATTTTTGAGATAGCCTGCCTTGTCACTCCCAACATATTTGCTAATTCCGTTTGGGTTATTCCCCGAAGCCGGCGTACCCGTTCAATTTTTCTTCCGAGATGAATTGAATCTGTGTAATCTGTTTTTTCCATATTTCACTATATTTATATCGCATGTAATGAGAGCAAAGATAGTAAAATTATCTATTTTTCAACAAGTCAATCTTCTCTCTCTCACTTTGTAACAGACGTTCGTAGAGTTCAACTACTTTTTCAATAGGATTAATTTGTTGTAATGCTGCATAAACAGTTGCTGTTGCTCCTTCAGAAATCGTTGCATCTTTATAACTATTGATATTATAAATTGCCTTTTCAACATCAAAATCCCTGATCGTTTCAGAAGATACTCCTAACACTTCAGCAATTTGGAGTAATAATCCTTCTTCTATTTCATCCTGTCTTTCGATGACTGAAACTTCCTGCTTGGTAATACCAAGACCGGCAGCTAAAACTTCCTGGTCTATACCTAAAAGTATCCGTATCATTTGCGCATTAGGTCCGGTGTGATTTCCGTTCAATTTCCCTGTTCGTTCTGCAATCATTTTGTTAAGTATTTAGTGTGAATATCAAAGACAAAATTAATAAGAATCATTTGTTTTTCAACAACTCGATCTTCTCCCTTTCACTTTGTAACAAGCGTTCATAGAGTTCAACTATTTTTTCAATGGGATTAATTTGTTGTAATGCTGCGTAAACCGTCGTTGTTGCCCCTTCGTAAATTGTTGCATCTTTATAACTATTGATATTATAAATTGCCTTTTCAACATCAAAGTCTCTTATCACTTCGGGAGATACTCCTAGGACTTCTGCAATTTGGATTAACAACCCTTCTTCTATTCTATCCTGTTTTTCGATTTTCGATACCTCCGATACACTAATACCAAGGCCGGCAGCTAAAGTTTCCTGTTTTATTCCTAAAAACATCCGTATCTTTTGCACTTTGCGTCCGGTACAATTTTCATTCGATTTTTTCATTGATTCCGCAATCATTTTTTCATTTTTTTTGAAATGAATCGATTTTTCAAAGGTATAAAAAATAAAGCAACCTATTTAGAAAAAAACGCAACTTTATTTTTTTTGATACGGAGTTCTGAACGTTTAATTTTGCCCACGTGAATACACGCAGGGTAGTAATCAATTACGGCAACAGGTTAAACATACAATGAAAATT
>OBJA01002095.1_pt1 | contig 12187 bp, 10 predicted proteins | sample 1519751 | NCBI WGS metagenome assembly OBJA01 (sample SAMEA3881238, study PRJEB22517) | soil metagenome | biome: lake sediment; feature: soda lake sediment; material: sediment, water from around vicinity | place: India | collected 2013-12-23 | depth 3 m
AATGGATATCCTAATACGACTTTTTTTGATGGTCCAGCAAAAAATCTAAGTGGAGGTACTATTTCACAATCCGGTCAATTTTATTTGTATAAGAATCACATTAGATTCAAAGAACAATTAAATGATACCCTTTGGGAAATACGGAACAACAATCTAGTGCCTATTATTGAATTTAGAAGAGGTAAATATGGCATGCCAAACTACATAAGAGGAGTAAATAAATCAGAACATGCAAAGATTTGGTCTAAAATGATTATAATTGAGCATATATTTGAGACAAATAATTTAATTTTCTTTTCTACAAATTTCTTAACAAATTACCCTTTTGATCTTTATAAACATATCATATCAGTTAATGGTACTAATATGAAAGTACGTTATCCATTATTAGGAGTATATGATATAAAACTAAAAAAAAACATTCTTCATAAAGCCATCAAATGTATTAAACCAGATTGAGCCAACAGGGATATTAAATGATTTTGATGGAGGCGTAAATTTTTTCCCCAAACATTTTTCTAAAAATAACGAATTGATTACCTGGATTGAAGCTTTTAAATTAAAAGAATTTTTGAATACACCAGAATTTGATAATTTTCATGCCAAATTTCCTGAAAAGAAAAAAGAACTGAAACGGCTGGCTAACAGCTTGGATGAAAATGACAACCCGGTGCTAATGATAGTTAAACTTAAGGAATAAAATGATTGCAATATAAACAACAAACCTTTCACTTATGCCCAAAAAACAAAACATAGAACTCCATAACGAGGAAGTACGGGAAATTATGCAGGAGATTCCCGGCAGCCTCATCCGGTGGGGACTTACAATAATCTTCATGATAATTACATCCATTATTGCCGGCAGCTACTTTTTTAAATTTAAAGAAATTGTTTCTGCCCCGTTGGTTATAACAACTTCCAGGCCACCTGCCCCCATCATAGCTAAAACATCAGGCCGCATAGCCCGCTGGTTTGTTGCCGACGGACAAAATATAAACATTGGAAATGTAATAGCCCTTATTAACAATCCTGCCAGTCTGGAGGATTTTTACCAGGTGGAGGAGTTGGTTTTTCTTCTGGATACTTTAAACCACCGGGAGTATTTTAAAAGCATTAACCTTCCTGCAAAGCCCGTTTTAGGCGAATTACAGGATACCTACAACCGCTTTTACCGCAACTGGCAGGACTATACCGATTACCTGCAGAATAACTTTTTGCACCGAAAAACAGAATTGCTCCGGCAGCAGATGGAAAAACAGGAAGAACATTACCGGTTATCGCTCGAACAAAAAAAAATGCTGGAAATGGAACTTGAGATTTCACGCAATGGACTGGAACGATACAAAAGCATACTGGATAAGGGAGGAGTATCGGAGTCTCAGATCGATGATGCGAGGGCAAGAGTTATACAGGCAGAAAGAGGATATACCAGCTTTCTCGCTTCAACGGAAATAAACCTGCTTACACAAAAGCGAACCCTGCTCGACATGGAAGAGCAGCGCCATAAGGAGGCCGGACAGTTTGAACTTGACCTTGCAGAAAACCTCCGCAACCTGAAAAACAGGATGCAGGAGTGGCGCAGCAGTTACCTGTTGGAATCGCCTGTTGATGGCCGGGTAACATTTACCCGATACTGGAGTGAAAACCATGTGGTTTCGGCCGGTGAACGCCTGGCTACTATTGTTCCTGCCGACAACTCCCTGATCATCTGCCGGTCAGTGGTGCCTTCATCAGGAATGGGAAAGGTGGAACCGGGCCAGCTGGTAAATGTAAAGCTGGCAGGATTTCCTTCCATGCAGCACGGCACCTTATCCGGTAAGGTCAGTTCTGTTTCACTGGTGCCCGAACAAGAGGGTTATATCGTTGAAATTGGCCTGGAAAAAGGAATGCTGTCGAGCTACAGCGAACAGCTCAAACTGGTGCAGGAGATGGAAGGCACAGCCGATATCGTGACAAAGGAGATGCGGATGTTATACCGTTTTATAAATCCGCTGAAAATGATGCTGAATTAAAATCAAATCTGAATCATATGAATACAATCAAACCTAAGGTATCTATAGTTATGCCGGTTTTTAACCGGCAGGAGTATGTGAGTGATGCCATTTACAGTATTTTAAATCAATCGTTCACTGATTTTGAGTTTATAATAGTTGATGATGGCTCAACAGATAATTCGTATAGCCTGATTTCAACTTTTAAAGATTCAAGAATAAAACCTATAAAACTGAAAGAAAATAAGGGAAACTATTATGCCCGGAATCTTGGAATGGATAGGGCTGTGGGAAAATACATCTGTGTGATGGACTCTGATGACATCGCACTGCCTGAACGGATTCAGATTCAGTATAATTTTATGGAAGAAAATGCACATGCAGGAATCTGTGGCGGTTATGTGAAAATTTTAGGTGGAGATGAAATAATTAAGTTTCCACTTGAACATGAGGAGATAAAAGTTTGGTTATTAAGCAATATCATGATGCGCCATCCTACCATTTTTATAAGAAAGGAATTTCTTAAAAAACATATGCTCAGGTATGATGATTCATTAAGATATGCTGCAGACTATGATTTTCTGGTGAAGGCAGCTCACTGTTTTCCAATGTATAATATTCCCAAAATATTATTGGAGTACAGAAAACATCCTGATCAGATTTCCTCCTCAAAAGCAAAAGAACAATATGAAGTGGTACAAAATGTAATCCTGAAACAGTTAAAATACTTTGAATTGGAGGAAGTTAATGCATCAGATGAACAGCTCCACCTTTCTATAATGACAAAGTCTTTTTTAGGAAATTCACTTGATTTTACCTCATTGCGAAAATGGGCTATTTTATTATTCAGCAGAAACATTAGTACAAAGAAGTTTGATTCCACATATCTTGCAGTATTTTTAAAGACCCTGTTGAAATACAGATATAAACACATGCAGTTAATTGATTCAATGCAGAGAAAAAACCTCATGAATGTAACATCATAATATGAACCAAGGAAGAAGGGCAGGAAGTCCGTACCCTTGCCGGTAACGCTCCCTGCCCGGACTCCTTCTAAAACAAAGAAAGGAGGTAAGAAGGCAAAGATAAAACAAATCCGCAAAGGTTGCTTGCCTTAATGAAGCGGTGTTAACCAGATATACACAGAGAGATACAGAAATAAATGCGAGTAATAATTTAAATTTTAAAAAAATGAAAAATTTGAGTAAATTGACTATTAATGCAGAAAAGGTAATAAAAAGTGAGGAATTGATTAATTTAAGAGGAGGATATGATACTGGTGGTTATACGGGCTGCTTGTATTATTATAGTGATACTTCGGGTACAGAATTAATCTGTTGTGCTAAAGCAGATGGAGGTGGAGCACCGGCAAGTTATTCTCAGAGAACATACAATAATTGCAGTGCTTGTAAATCCGAAAATTATTGCTAAATAAATGCCCCATTTGGGGCATTTTATAATCAAAATATTGATTAAATTAACGCTTCTAACATGTATACCCGGACCTTAATTAAGCTCCATCTGTTAATTTTTTTATACGATTTACGGGTGCCTTACACCTTATCCCAAAGATATTCCAATAATATCTACTTCATATATGATTCAAAATGAATTAACAATGAGTGGGATTGCAACAGATATCCGTTACTTAAAACTTGGAAACCATCAGCCGGTTCAAAACATAAAAAACATTGTATTTTCAGGTACTTATTATTTTGTTGCTTCTGCTGAAGGATTATTTGTTTACAATGCTTCCGGTAAGTATCTTAAAGAGATTGGAAAAAAAGGAAGAGGACCCCAAGAATACTTCGGTTTGTGGGATATAGCGGTCGACCATGAAAATGAATCGCTTTACCTTCTGAGCAATAAAAAAGTGTATAAATTCGATTTTAATGGTCAGCTCAATTATACTTTTGAAACATATGATAATGTAGGTTTTACATCCCTAATGTATGCCAACTCCCGATTGTATTTCTTTGGTGGAACAGAGTTCCCTAATTTAAAATATAATTGGGCGGTAACTGATCTACATGGTTCTGTGCTTTATACAAAAGAGAACCACATAGAAAACTTTTTTGTAAATCATTCTTATATAATCAACTTTGGCTTTAGTGACAGCCAAAATATCTTTTATTGGAATTATCTGAATGATACTATTTACCAGATTGAAGATTACAGCTACAGCACGAAGTACTTATTCGCAAATGATAAATACAGGCTCACAAAAAATGATTTAATGGATTTTAATTCATTTAGAAATAAATCAGCATGGCAATTAATGAGTATCCTGGGGAATAGCCGTTTTTTGGTTTTGAATTATATTCTGTTAAAAGATTCTAAACAGATCTGTTCTTTGTATGACAGAAGAAAAGATATTTTTTACATGTTGAATGTTACCGGATTGAATGATGAAGCTGGAGTAGTTAATGATTTTGATAATGGCCTCAGTTTTTTTCCAAGAACTAAAATAAAACTGCAATCTGAAGATTGGTTGGTTCAGTGGATTGATGCCTATAAACTTAAATCCCATGTTGCTTCCGATGCCTTCAAAAACTCCACTCCCAATTTCCCCGAAAAGAAAAAGGAGCTGGAAAAACTGGCCAACAGCCTTAATGAAAGCGACAACCCGGTGCTGATGATGGTGAAGCTGAAAAAATGAAAAATATTTAAACATCATACCTGACGATATTAACATAGTAACAATGAAATGAAAAACTTATCTATTTTACTCACACTAATTGTCTTATTATCCTGGATACAAAAAAAGGAAGTGGATAATGTTGTTGATCTTACCTCAATTACTGCTCCCGGTGTTACCAATTTATCAGAACTGGGATCAAATATAACGTATATCCCACTCGAAACAAAAGCAAGTTGTGTAATAACCCGGATAGACAAGTTGATTTACGAAGGTGGATCATATTTTTTAGGATCAATAAATGAACTTTCATTGCCTAAAGAAGGCAGGCCTTATTTTGCACCAGATTTTTGAACCTGCTGTTATATTGGATCGCGGAGGCCGGTTAATTACCTTAGAGGCTCAGATTAGCAGGTCGGGGAGCCGCCGTGCAGAATACATTGAGGATACGAAAATAATTCAGTTTGGAGATCATGTTTATGCAGAATTTATTGATAGGGCAGCTGAATATACAAGATATGGTTTTTATGCATCATTTGACAAATCAAGCCAATATTTGATGAGCATTAATGAGCACGGCATAATTAACGATATTGATGGTGGCCCATCCATTAGGATGAAAACATCATTGAATAGCAATACTGTTATTAGTTGGATCGATGCATTTGAGTTAATCGCTTTTGTCAATTCTGATGAATTCAAAAACTCCATTCCCAAATATCCTGAAAAGAAAAAAGAGTTAGAGCGTCTGGCTAACAGCCTGAATGAAAACGACAACCCGGTGCTGATGCTGGTGACATTGAAGAATTAAATTTAAAAAAATGTTGCCGTTAGATCAATAAATACTGCCGCTTAATAATTATTTATTATTTTTCAATTGATGGGAGGTTAGAAATAATATAAAATGACTATAATTATTAACAAAAACCATAAATAATCATGAAACCGCAAATTTCCGGTACCAGGCCAGGTATTTCTGCAATAGTATTCGATAACTCAATACGAAGTAATTGTGGAAAGCCAAAGATGAATAATGAATCATAAAACCAAGTTTCATGCAACATCCATCTGAAATATTAATAGCATTATTCCTTGCAATTGTCTTCCTGACCGGTTGCTCCGGTGAAAAGGAACAATCGGAACTACTGACTGTAAATTTGAAAAACTGTGAGTTTAAAACGTTCGCTGTTGAGGATCTCATTGATGAAAGCCGCATTATTGAATTTGACCAGCGAGAAAAGATTGTTGCAGGAGGTTCTGAAGTTATCTGTTATAACGATAGGGGAATCTTCCTTTTAGACAAATATATAAACAGGCAGGTTATATTGTTCAGCAATGATGGAAGTTATATTGGCGCCATCGGTAAACCAGGTGGCGGACCCGGAGAATATATAATAATAAATGATGCAATCGTATTAAACGACCGGATAGACATCCTATCATTTACAGGTAAGGTAAAAATCATATCCTATTCTTTAAACGGCCAATATGAATCTTACAAAGAGCTGTCGGTTCCAAAGGCGTTTTCATTTGAATATGACAGGGTAAATAATAAATACCTCTTCTATGTTAGTAATAATCCGGAAGCAGATGGCCGGCTGCTTGTATATGATATCGCCACGGAAAAGATTAGCCAGGCGTTTTTTAAGCCAAAGACCAATTTCCCGCCCTATGAAGTGAAAACATTTTTCAGGAATGAAAATGGCAGTATCTATTATTGGGAACCTTTTCATGATTATGTGTATAAGGCAGGTGCTGACAGTCTTGAAAAAGTCATGTTTCTTGATTGGGGGAACAGGCAGCCGCTCAATGAAATGAATATGCAGGAATTTCTGGAAAGAATGTCCTCTGATGAAATTTATATAATTAAAAATGTAATAACTTCGGATGATTATCAGCTGGTTAATATCGTAAAAAACTGTCCTGGTTTGACACCTGAATTACTACAAATCCTGATTGCTGATAAAAAACTGTTTACATTTACAATTGCCGGAAATGAAAATTTCAATATATCACCTGCCCAGTATATAAGGGATCATAAGATTCTTTACCTGATTGAGCCATTAAACGATAAAAATAATAATAGCAGATTAAAAAAACCGGGTTATACATTTTGTCTGGAGTTGGATATAACTAAGTTATTAAGTAAATTTACTGTCAATCAAAACAACTGAAAGCCTGGCTTATGAGCAAATCTATTTTGATAATCATTCTGTACTTCTTTTTTACAGTATCCTGTAATAATGAACCTGGTGATTCTGTTGTAATAATAAATCCGGAAAGGTTTATTAAGTCTGAAATTGCAATATCAGAAATTGCGGAATCTGTACAATACATTCCTCTTTCATTTACACCTTCAATAAATTTCATTATCGAACTGCAGATTGCGGATGATCATATTTTTCTTGTCAGCGGGGGCGGGAATAAAGGGGAGATATACAAGTATGATTTTAATGGGAATTTTACAGGTACTGTGGGCAAAGCAGGCAGGGGGCCAGGAGAATACAGGTATGGGTTCACGTTTACTGTTGACCGTGAAAATGAAAGGGTATTTGTTCTTGATAAACCTAAAATCCTGACCTACTCTTTTTCCGGTGAATTTATTTCTGATCTTCTTCTTGCGGATCCTGAACCTGATTTTGATGCGATCAGATACTTTAATCATAAATTGTTTCTGTTCGAGAACATTAAATATGGCAGAGCCAAATACAACTGGGCTGTTCTGGATGCATCAGGTAATATTGAATCTTTCAAAAAAAACAGCCTGCCACAGTTTAAGTCAATAAATGCTTTTATGGATAAAACAGTTTCAGGGTTTAATGGAAAATTCAATTATTGGAACAAGTTTAATGATACCATATTCTCTGTTGATTCTGAAGGTTATACTGCAAAGTACCTTTTCGGCCAGGGTGACTACAGGGTAATGCCAGAAGTTGTTGACAACGAAAAGTATTTTTATGCCAATTGTTTCAGGCCCCACAATATATTAGAATCGGAAAACTATTTAATTATAAAGTACTTTATGGCAGGGCGGGAAGGATATTCTGTTTTTAACAAAAAAGAGAATCAGTTTAAATCCATCGAGTACGACCTGTCGGAAAAAAAGTCAAAAGGATTTATCAACGATATCGACGGAGGGCTTCCAATAAGTCCGTTTGGCTATTATACAATAGATAAATCGGAGTATATAATAAGCTGGCTTAATGCTTATGAACTAAAAGCTCATGTGGCATCCGAATATTTTAAAAACTCGCTTCCTAAATACGCTGATAAGAAAAAAGAACTGGAACGATTGGCAAACAGCCTGGATGAAAACGACAACCCGGTGCTGATGATTGTGACATTGAAGGATTAAAATTTAAAAAAAATTGCCGTTAGATCAATAAATACTGCCGCTTAATAATTATTTACTTTTATTTCAATTTTTGATATTAAATTTAGGAAATGGAATTCAAAAAAAGAACTTAAACGATCATCTGCTAATTTGAAAGTTGCAATCAATGAAAAAAATATTCTTACTTTCATTTATAATCCTGATTGCAGGGTGCACATTGAATAAGCCGGAAAACACAAAGGTGCCGGAACTTTCACCCGAATATTTTATTACAATGAAATTGAAAAATTGATAAAAACTTTTGATGAATAAATGCATTACAAATCAGCAAAGGCTGCCAACCATAGCAAAGCGGAACCTGCAGGAATGCAGTTATTGTAAACATAAATTATAATTTTAAAACTATGAAACTAAAATTCATCTTCATTGCTTTAATAACATCACTTTTCATACGCCAATCTTCTTCTCAGGTAAAAAATGATGAAGTAATCAAAATTCGAATTAAGGAGGCTATTGATGAAAGTAAAAACGATTTGGCATTAAGTAGTTTTGTTGAGGATGATATTGAATATATTCAACTCGAGACAAATGCATTTTGTCCCATTAATAAGAATTTACGACTTTTTTTAAATGACACAGTTATTATTGCAGTTGCACAAAAACAAATTTTTCTGTTCGAAAGAAACACAGGAAAATTCATCAGAGAGATTGGACATGTGGGTAATGATCCTCAGGGTTATTCACAAACAATATATTCCCAACCATATTCTGAGGTCAAAAACACAATAACAGCCAAAGGCTGGCTGCCTAACAGCTTTCTGGAATATGATTTATCTGGTAAATTTATATCAAGGAAAACGTTAATCACTTCGGAGGAAATAACATCAATATCAAACTTTAACAATGGTACTAATATTGGTTATGTCTGGAATCTTGACGGCAAGAACAAAAAGAAACTAATTGTTTTTAACCCCGGCGGGAAAGAAATTTCTTCTTTTCCTCAGAACAGAAGTTTTGAATATGATATGAATAAGCATGGTATAGATGTTTTACCTTGGGAAGGATGGTTTTATTCATTTAAAAACCAAATTAATTTTTACGAACTTTTTACTGATACAATTTATGCTATTACACCCGAACGCCTACAACCCAGATATATATTGTCATATGGGAAATATCAGGTTCCTTATGAAATAAGAAATACGACAAAATTTTATAAGGATCATAAAGAATATTATTTCATTAATAGTCTGTACGAGTCTGCAGGATATTTGTTTTTTACGTTTATCTGTAATAAAAATTACTACTCAGGTATTTATAACAAAAAAACAGCCGTAACCAAGGTGTCTCAAGAAGTTGAGAATGATATCGACAATTTTGTTTCTTTTCAAATATCTTCAATAAACAAGGATGAAGAAGTCATCGGATATCAGCTCACTCACACGATTAAGGAGTGGATTCAAAAGCATCCGGAAAATGAAAAGGAGTTTTCAGCAAAGGTTAAAAATTACAAGGGCTTAAATATATTTTATAACCCGATAGTAATGATAGCCAAACTAAAAAAATAAGTAATGCCCAATTTATTACATTACAAAAAACTCGAATCTTTGGACTGCGGTCCCACCTTTTATTTGCGCAGCCATTCTTTCATTCCCCGTGAGAGGGTTCAATGCTGGGCATCAGTGAGGAGCCGATAACATTGGATTCCGCACTAAAGGCTACAGGCTAAATAATGAAAATAGGTAAATATCAAATCTGACAACGCATATTTTTATAATGAAATGAAAAACTTATCCATTTTGCTCACACTGATTATTGTCTTATTATCCTGGACACAAAAAAAGGAAGTGAATAATGTTGTTGATCTTACCTCAATTACTGCTCCCGGTGTTACCAATTTATCAGAACTGGGATCAAATATAACGTATATCCCACTCGAAACAAAAGCAAGTTGTGTAATAACCCGGATAGACAAGTTGATTTACGAAGGTGGATCATATTTTTTAGGATCAATAAATGAACTTTCATTGCCTAAAGAAGGCAGACCTTATTTTGCACCAATAAGTACTGAACTCTACCGATTTTCAAAAAACGGAGAATTTATTTGCCAGATAGGCCGTGAAGGAAAAGCTCCTTCTGAATACATAACGATTAAGGATTTTGTGTACAATGAAAACAGCAATACAATAGAAATTTTTTCTGGTAAAGAAATCAAAGAATTCACACTGAATGGGATATGGAAAAAAAATATAAGTATTGAAAATAACCGTGTGGCATCGTTAGGTTATATTAACAGTCAGTTTCTAGGGTTTATCGATAATACAACAGGTCAAAACGAATATAGCTTTGTCCTGTTCGATATAAATGGTAAGATTGTAAACAGGTTTGGGAACAAGTTTAAATTCACTGCATCTCAGGGTATTTATAACCCATTTGAATGTATATTTTATAGATACAACGGTATTTTGCATTGTAAAGAACTTCTTTCTGATACTGTTTTTTCCTTTGACAATGGGACTTTTATTCCCAGATTTATCCTAAAACAAGGTGAAGGGAAACTAACACCTGATGTGAGGGAAGACGAAAAATATTTTTATAATAACTTCAATAAAATTATTCTTCAAAGGAAAGCCTTTGAAACAGAAAAATACCTTTTTTATCAGTACAGCTGGAAAAAAAAGGACACCTATTTAATTAAAAACAAATTAAACGGGATTCAGAATTCAACCGATAACGGGAAAGGTCTGGTTAATGATTTGGACAATGGACCAAACTTTAAAATTCAAAATACTGTAACCGTCGATGGCATTGAATACCTGGCTTCATGGATTAATGCTTTAGAATTTAAAGCTCATGTTGATTCCAAAGTTTTCAAAAACTCTACTCCCAAATACCCGGAAAAGAAAAAAGAACTGGAACAGTTGGCCAACAGCCTGAATGAAAATAATAACCCGGTGCTGATGCTGGTGAAACTGAGATAAAAACGAAAAATTAACAACATGAAAAATCAAGCAAATCAAAATCAAATACAAAAATATTTCTGCCCGATAGTGAGAAAAATATTACCTGGTATTTTTCTTTTCTGTACAGCCTGTGAAAGTTCTCAGACTGATAAAGATTCTTTAAAAATACTTGACATTACCGATTTAAGTAAAACAGAGGTTGTAAAAGCTTCTGATATAGATGTTGTTGATATTGATTACATTTCGCTGGAAACGGATACAAATTGTTTAATTTCCTACATAAAAAATATTAAATCAGGTGATAATTCTTTGTTCATCAGAACATCAGATGACCTTTTGCGATTTGATTTAAATGGAAAATTCATCTCAAGAATCGGGAAACAGGGAAGAGGTCCGAAGGAATATCAAATACTCATGGATTACTCAATTGGGGCTGATGGCAATATTTATATATTATCATTATTTCAGAAAAAGATTTTTATTTATACTCCAAACGGTGAATTTGTGAGGACAATACCTGCCCCATTCACACCTTATTATATCGAATGCTTTGAGGATGGAATCTTATGTTATAGTCTGGACCTTCGTGGATCAATGGAAAAGAATATTCATGCATTGGATTATACCGGAAATATTTTAAAAGAATTTTCAAACAAGTACTTAATTTCCGACAGAATAGAACAGCAAAACACAATGCCACCACCGCCACCCCCAAACTTTGGTATTATTCCACTGTTCCGAAATGAAGGTGATCTCTTTCTCAAAGAGTTTTATAGTGATACCGTATTCCTGTTTAACCAGACAGATCTGGTTTTTGAACCCGCTGTTATATTGGATCGCGGAGGCCGGTTAATTACCTTAGAGGCTCAGATTAGCAGGTCGGGGAGCCGCCGTGCAGAATACATTGAGGATACGAAAATAATTCAGTTTGGAGATCATGTTTATGCAGAATTTATTGATAGGGCAGCTGAATATACAAGATATGGTTTTTATGCATCATTTGACAAATCAAGACAATATTTGATGAGCATTAATGAGCACGGTATAATTAACGATATTGACGGTGGCCCATCCATTAGGATGAAAACATCATTGAATAGTAACACTGTTATTAGTTGGATCGATGCATATGAGTTAATCGCTTTTGTCAATTCTGATGAATTCATAAACTCCACTCCCAAATATCCTGAAAAGAAAAAAGAGTTGGAGCGTCTGGCAACCAGTCTGAATGAAAACGACAACCCGGTGCTGGTGCTTGTGA
>OBJA01002096.1_pt1 | contig 12177 bp, 14 predicted proteins | sample 1519751 | NCBI WGS metagenome assembly OBJA01 (sample SAMEA3881238, study PRJEB22517) | soil metagenome | biome: lake sediment; feature: soda lake sediment; material: sediment, water from around vicinity | place: India | collected 2013-12-23 | depth 3 m
GCTCATTTTCTGGATGTTTGCAATACAGTAGCCGAGATAAAGGTAAGGCAGCCGGTCAGAGCGGCATTGAGCCGCCTGCCACAGGATGTTGAAGGTGCCGTAGCTTGATCCGGCTACATCCGGATCGAAAAAAGTATAAACCGATGACAATCCATCCGGCAGCTGGTCGATGATGCTGACCATGCACAGCCGTTCATTCTCGTGGAATGTTACCAGAAAGGAGTCCACCGTACTTTTCAGCAGAAAATCACAATACTGTTTGCGCCCGTTTTCATCATCCTGATCCATACTGCTGTTCGTGTGACGGGATTTCTGGTAGCGCTGATAGAGATCAAAGTGCGCAGGATCGAAATGCAGGAGATATCGAGTGATCTGCAAGTGCTGATGTCGTTTCCAGGCTCTGCGCTGGGTTCGGTTGGGATCGAACAGCTCCACCGGGATGCGTACGGGGATGCAGGCGTGACAGTAATCGCAGTCTGGACGGTAGATGAGGCTACCGCTACGACGATAACCTTGCCGAATCAGTTGGGCATAGGTATTGCTGTCTGACGGGGTATCGTCAGTGATCACGATACGTGAGCGGGCAAGCTGCCCTGGGAGATAACTGCAGGGGTAGCGCCTGGTGATCTGAAAATCCATGGTCATTGCCTCGATCATCCCGGATAGGCGAAGTCGAAATGCCATTTTCTGTTCTGGCTGGGCAGCGCAGCCAGTTGATTCAGTTGCTTGGAAAATTGTGATCTTGGAATTTCCCGTGCACCCATCGACATCAAATGTACAGTTTTCATCTGGCAATCGATCAGACCATAGCCCCAGCTTTCCAATTGTCTGGTCAGATGAACCAGTGCAATTTTAGATGCATCGGTTGCTCGGGAAAACATCGATTCACCAAAAAAAGCCTTGCCAATGGCTACACCGTATAGTCCACCCGCTAGTTCGCCATCTATCCAGGTTTCGATCGAGTGTGCTATTCCCATCTGATATAACGTGGTGTAAGCCGCGATCATTTCTTTATGTATCCACGTACCTGCCTGGTTTTCACGCGGCGCGGCACAAGCTTGCATGACTTCAGTAAAGGCGCTGTCTGTGCGGATCTGATAGTGGTTTTTCTTCAGGGTTTTGTGCAGCGAGCGCGAAATTTTTAGTTCTCGGGGAAACAGTACCATTCTTGGATCCGGGCTCCACCACAGGATGATTTCCCCTGGATTGAACCAGGGAAAGATTCCCTGGCGGTAAGCGGAGATCAGGCGTTCCGGTGACAGATCTCCGCCCGCAGCCAGCAGACCATTGGGTTCGATCAGTGCCTGTTCCAGCGGAGGGAAAGGTGTATCGGAATAGAGTGTACGGATCATGGCCGAAATAATATCTCGGGGCAGAAAGTAGAAAACAGGTTTTTTGCTGTGAGTCAGAATGGCTCGCCGGCAATTATCTAACATCCATCGGTAAATGTACCAGCGGACTGCCATATTTTATGTCGTATTTGACCGGTTTTATTAACGACAGCCGGTAGGGAATGATGTTCCTGAGTGGTAAAAAACGTGAATCAAACAGGGAGGTAAAGACTCGCGGGTATTTACTGAAAGAAATAGCGGAAAACAGCTTTATTTTGACTTAGATCAAAGTATCCGCGCCGTTAATTACTTAGTATTTGCCGTACAGCATATCCAAATACATGAATAAAAGGAGAAGCGCGAGTGAATCGTTATGTCGTCGGAAAGCGTGCAGTTTTAAGTGTTGCAGCTGGCATGTTGAGTGTTTCAACATTGTTGAGCGCACCTCAGGTGCTTGCTGACAGTACATCGACACAGGCTCTTGAAGCACAAATCAAATTGCTGGAAGAGCAACTGCAGTCTATCCGGAGTGAGCTGGACAGGGTCAAGACAGATACCGTGAGGAATGAACAGAAAATCCGGGAAAACGAGCAATCGGTTGCTTCTGCCAGAGCACAAAAAAGTGTGAGAGAGAGCGGTAAACACATGGTGTTTTTCCGGGGTGGTTTTGCACATAGCAACCATACTCGGAATGGTGTTTCCATCCAGAGTGATGTTGCTCCTGTCGGGGCGCAGGATCAGGCTGGAAAAGATGCCTGGTATATCGGGGCTGGTTTTGATTTCAATTTGACCGATGATGTCTGGGGTTTTCTGCCGGGGACCAGTGTATTTGCCGAATTGATGTTTGAATACAAACAGTTCAGTAACAGTGTTTTGGGAAGTGCATTGGCTAACAACCCAACTCAGTTGGCAGGTGGGACACTTAATCCACGTAAAGTGACAGTCAGCCAATTTACACTGACTGCAGCACCGAAAATCAGGTTCCTGGAAGGAAATCGGTTCAGACCGTGGATCATCCCGGCCGGGCTGGCTTTGCATGTCATCAGCCCACCATCTGAATCCATTACAGTGCTGCAGCCGAGTGTCATGTTCGGGGCAGGTGTTGATTACAACATCTGGAAAGCAATTTACATTGGGGCTGATGCCAGATATCAGCTTGCGGGTGGTAAAATCGATGGAGTTAATATCAACGGATTTACGGTTGGCGGTTATCTCGGAATCGGGTTCTAAGACAGCCTGGTTATTTTTTGAAGTAGATGGTTGGTGGGTAGTCGTTGTATCGTAGTTTGTTTTTCTCAGTAGTAATGAGTATTTCTCTCTTCTCGCTTCGGGCAAAGTCAAAGCCCATGCAGTAAGGATTTTGTGACGAAGCCTTTACACCCCGCTGGAGTTTCGGTGGGGTGTTTTTTTTGCGGGCGATAGTGACAACGCGTTCAGAAAGATATGCCGGATCAGATGCGGAGCATATCGAGTAATTTGTCGTGCAGGCTGCTAAAGCTACCATTGCTCATGATCAGGATATGATCTCCGGGGTGTGCAGTGGCTGTAATGGTGCTGATCATAGTGGCCAGGTCATGATGTATTTCGACTTTATCGTCGAGAGAAGCGAGGGCCGAATCGATATTCCAGCCCGTCTGATGGGCATAGCAAAAAATCCGGTCGGCCTGATCCAGGCTGGCTGCGAGATCATTCTGCCAGACGCCGAGTTTCATGGTGTTGGAACGTGGCTCCAGTACGGCGATGATGCGTGCCGGGCCGACTTTGGCGCGCAATCCGGCCAGTGTCGTGCGGATGGCGGTAGGGTGGTGCGCGAAATCATCGTAAACGTGAATATCGTTGACAACACCGCGCAATTCCATACGCCGTTTCACGTTTTTGAAATGGGATAAAGCTTCGATACCGAGTTGCGCCGGTACGCCGACATGCCGAGCTGCAGCCAGGGCAGCCAGGGCATTCATGCGGTTATGTTCCCCCAGCAGCTCCCAGTGCAGTATTCCCTGTGATATTTTCTGAAAACGGACTGACAGCCTTTGATCTTGCTCCCTAATAATCTGCCAGTCACCGTTCCCGCCGAATTGTTCTACCGGTGTCCAGCAACCTTGGTCCAATACCCGCTGTAATGCAGTATCCTGCCCGTTGACGACGAGCAGTCCATTGCGGGGAACGATGCGGACAAGATGATGAAACTGGCGTTCGATCGCGGCCAGATCCGGGAAAATATCTGCATGATCGTATTCAAGGTTGTTGAGTACGACCGTTCTGGGCTGGTAGTGTATGAACTTGGAGCGTTTGTCAAAAAAGGCAGTGTCGTATTCGTCTGCCTCGATGACAAAGAAAGGAGAAAGTGTCTGCTCTGCTTCGATGATCCCCAGGCGGGCAGACAGACCGAAATTCTCCGGAACACCACCGATCAGAAATCCAGGGGAGAGGCCAGCGTATTCCAGGATCCAGGCGAGCATTGAACTGGTAGTGGTTTTGCCGTGCGTGCCCGCAACTGCCAATACCCATCGGTTGTGCAGCAGATGCTGTGCCAGCCATTGCGGGCCGGACAGATAGGGCAGATGAGCATCGAGGATTGCTTCCATCAGCGGATTCCCGCGCGAGACGACATTGCCGATGACGAACAGATCCGGCTTCAGCTTGATCTGATCGGCATCATAACCTTCAATCAGCTCGATGTGCTGGTTACGAAGCTGCGTGCTCATCGGCGGATAGACATTGGCATCGCAGCCGGTGACGGTGTGGCCGGCAGCACGTGCCAATACTGCCAGCCCGCCCATGAAGGTGCCGCAGATTCCAAGAATGTGGATACGCATGAATGTTCCGGCTTGTAGGTGGTTGAAAATGAAATGAGGCGGCGACTGCCAATTATACGTGAGTCCGCTGGCGGTATGCTTTTCGGGACAGGTACGAAGCGCGTGACCGGTGGATACATCCATGCTACGCTCGTTTCTGCTGATCAACGTGTGGAAGGGAGGAAATGAATGGCTTTTCTGCCATTATATATACCGAGAAGTACGCGGCCCAAAATCGTAATTATTGGTGGTGGTTATGCCGGGATCGCGGCGCTGATCACGCTGCACCGATACAGCCCGGATGCGGAGATCACGCTGATCGATCCGGGGATCGATCATCTCAAGATTACTCATCTCCATGAAACTTTCCGTTATCCGTTGTCTGATTTTTTGGTGCCGTATGCATTTCTGGAGCAGCGTTTCGGGTGTCGTTATATTCGCAGCACGTTGGCAGTTGATGAATTAATGTTGTGCCAGTGGCAGCATGATCGCTACCTGAAGGTGGATGATCAGCAGATACCATTCGATTATCTGCTGGTGGCATCAGGTGCGAGACCGTCCACCCGAAATGAGACAGATGAGCATAGTGCGGCGGACGCGGAAAATGTATTTCGTCTGGAAAATTTCTTCACGGTTTCCGGTGCGGATCTGCTGAATAGATTTCTGGCAATACGAAATACCGCTCGAAATACTGCACCGTCCTGTATTTCCGTTGCGGGCGGCGGGGCGACCGGTATTCAGTTTTTATTCGAACTGGCGGGTTACCTGCGTCGTCGCCGGGTCAATCATAGCCTGCAACTGGTGGATGATAATGAACGAGTACTGCAGCAATATCCGCAAGGATTTGCCCGTTATGTCGAAATGCGTATGCTGGAGCTGGATATCGAATTTTATCCGGGAGTATGTTTTCTGGAACAACGTGCTGACACAATCTCGCTGGAGGATAAAACCAGCGGGCGGAATTTCGAATTACCTTCTATTCTTTCATTAGTGTTCACCGGTAACAGGCAGGACAATCTGATCAAGGCCAATGCATTCGGTCAGGTAATGGTGGATGGTAAGCCATTGGGAAATATATTTGCCGCCGGGGATTGTTCGGTTTATTCATCATTGGGATCTAATACGATGACTGCCCAGTCGGCGGTACGCAAAGGAAAACTGGCTGCCCGCAATATTTTGCGCCATTCCGGTGTACTCAAAGTGCTCGAACCTTATCTGCATCGTGATCTGGGGTATGTGGTCAGTTTGGGTCCGGAAGATGCAGTAGGCTGGCTGGCAGTTGAAAACAATGTGGTGACGGGTGTTCCTGCGCTGGTTATCAAAGAGATTGTCGAAGCTCAGTACGATTTATTGCTGAGCGGGGTAGATACTTACCTGGTTTGATAGCCCGGTAATGCTGCAAAACAGAAATCAGATGCTGCGCATCATGGCGATGCCATGGGCGCCGTGTCCCTGGGCAGTTTCCAGATCAGCTGGCAGCAACCCGCCCAGCGCATAAACCGGCAACGGGTAATCCCGGATGAGTGCAGCAAATTTTTCCCATCCCAATGAAGGTGCTCCAGGATGACTGAGGGTAGGTTGCACGGGACTCAGGGTAACGAAGTCGACTTCCAATTGTTTCGCGCGCTGAAGCTCCTGTTCGTTGTGACAGGAAGCGCCACACCAATTGACAGCAGGGCGGGAGTGCAGGGATCGCAACTGAGCAGCGGTCAGATGAACGCCATCTGCTTGAAGCGCCTGCGCAAGCGGTATGTTTTCATTGATCAGCACGATGGCCTGATGATTTCGGGCCAGCTGTAATACGTCCTTGCTGAAATGTTCCAGCTGGTCGTGTGATATTGCTTTCTGGCGGATTTGCAGCAGTTTCACGCCGCTGCCGAGAGTTTGCCCGATGGATAACAGTGATGCTTCTATGTCTGTTTCAACTGTACGGGTAACGGCATAAATTGAAGGTAATGCCAGGCTGCGCAGAATGGGCGTGTTGGCTGGAAGCAACGGGGAAACGGTAATGTTTTCAGCTGTCTGCCAGGCGAACTGTTGTCGTTCACGGGGGGTGAGCTCGCTGTGCCAGTCAGTCACCCGGTAGAACCGGAGCCGTACAGTGGCATGTGGATAGCTGAATGTCCGTGTCAGCCAGGGAGTGGCCTGGCGAACGGTGATGCCGAGTTCTTCATCCAATTCGCGTGCCAGCGCCTGAAGCGGAGATTCGTCTGCTTCGATCTTCCCACCTGGAAATTCCCAATAACCGGCGTAAGGTTTTCCATCTGGCCGGCAGGCAAGCAGAAAACTGTTATCCGGGCGAATGAGAACGGCAGCGGCAACTTCGACCTGCGATGGGTTGGCCATGCTATTTCTTATCAGTTTTGACCGGTTCGGTTTTTGCCAGTTTTTGCTGGCCTGCCCAGTCCCGGGCGAATTGGCGGGCAACCCGCCCGTTACGGGAGCCTCGTGCCAGCGCCCAGCGAAGTGCTTCCTGCCGAGCCGGGCCGGACAGCCTGCTGATGCCATGTTGCGAAAGCCAGTGACGGACGATTTCCAGATATTGTTCCTGGTCGAATGGATAGAAAGACAGCCACAGGCCAAAACGTTCCGACAGGGAAATTTTTTCCTCAGTGGTTTCTCCGGGGTGAATTTCACCATCCACATGCCGAGCTCCTAGATTTTCATGCATGAATTCCGGTATCAGATGACGACGGTTGGAAGTGGCGTAGATCAGTACGTTGTCGGATGCGGTGGAGATGGAGCCGTCGAGAACGACTTTCAGTGCTTTGTAACCCGGTTCATCGGCTTCGAATGACAGGTCATCGCAATATAGAATGAAGCGTTCCGGGCGCTGGCCGATGAATTCAATGATATCGGGCAGATCGGTGAGCCCCAGCTTATCCACTTCGATCATCCGCAAGCCCCGGTCGGCATAGCGATTCAGCAAAGCTTTTATCAGAGAGGATTTGCCAGTGCCGCGTGCGCCGGTCAGCAATACATTATTGGCTGGAAGCCCTGAAACGAATTGCAGGGTATTGCGGTCAAGTGTCTGTTTTTGCTCTTCGATGTTCAGCAGCTCATCCAGCGTAATCGCGTGCGGATGGTTTATCGCTTGCAGATAACCGGTATCGCCATGTTTGCGCCAGCGCAAGGCGATATGTTCATTGGGGTCGGCATGCTGTGGTCGGACGGGAAGCGTATCCTCGATACGGGCCAGCAGTAGGTCGAGTCGTTGGAAAATCAATTCAGAATTGTTCATGGCGGGTTTAGCTGCGGTAATCGGCGTTGATTTTGACGTAATCGTAGGAGAGATCGCAGGTCCATACCGTAGTGGATGCATCTCCCCGGTTGAGCTTCACTTGTATGGTGATTTCCGATGCCTGCATGATGCGCTGACCGTCTTCTTCACAATAGCTGGCGGCACGGCCTCCGTGTTCGGCAACCAGAATATTGCCCAGGTAAAGCTGGATCAGGTTGACATCCAGATCTTCAATACCGGCATAGCCGATAGCTGCCAGAATTCTTCCCAGATTAGGGTCAGATGCAAAGCAGGCAGTTTTAATCAGCGGAGAGTGAGCAATGGCGTAAGCAACTTTAGTGCATTCTTCCCGGGTTTTACCACCTTCCACCTGAACGGTGATGAATTTGGTGGCGCCTTCACCGTCACGCACAATCATTTGTGCAAGCAGGGCGGCTACTTCGGTGATGGCGGCCTGCAGAGAGATGAAAGCGGGGTCGGCTGATGTAGTAATCAGTGTATTGCCGGCTTGCCCGGTGGCCATCAGGATCAGCGCATCGTTGGTAGAAGTATCTCCGTCTACGGTGATGCAGTTGAAGGATCGATTCGCTGCGTAACGGACCAGGTCATTGAGCAGGGGTTGTGCCACGGCCGCATCAGTGGCGATATATCCGAGCATGGTGGCCATGTTCGGATGGATCATTCCCGAGCCTTTGGCAATTCCGGTGATGGTGACTGTTGTGCCACTTATCTGGATCTGACGGGAAACTCCTTTGGGCACGATATCGGTCGTCATGATTGCCTGTGCACCGGCGAACCAGTTGCCTGGTGCCAGATTTGCCAGGGCTTGCGGCAGATGAGTGATGAGTTTTTCTACCGGCAGCGGTTCCATGATGACACCTGTGGAAAAAGGCAGGATCTGTTGTGTCTGGCAGCCGATGAGCTCGGCCAGTGAAGCACAGGTGGCGTGTGCATGATCGATGCCAGACTGACCGGTGCCGGCATTGGCATTACCGGTATTGATCACTAGTGCGCGGATCGGCAGCGAACCTGTGAGATGTGATCGGGCGACAGTGACAGGCGCGGCACAGAATCGATTCCTGGTGAAGACACCTGCAACCTGTGTATTTTCCGCCAGCGCAATGATGAGTATATCTTTACGGTCAGGTCGTTTGATACCGGCTTCTGCTGTACCTAGTAACAGGCCGGGAATCGGCAGCAGTTGTTCGGGCAATAGAGGAGGAATGTTGACTGGCATAAACGAGGATTCGTGTGATTGAAAGCTATTATCGTAACCTATCCCGTAAGAAACTGCCTGATTGCCAAGTATATTCATCACAATGGAATGGAGTTTCACAAGTACTTTGCTAAAATAGCAGTTTTTGCCGGCTCTGGATGACATCGTATGGAATCAACTTTTCTGGTAGACAATATCTTTTTTATCATAGCGGCCATGCTGAGCGGCGGTATGCTGCTGTGGCCGGTAGTTGCGCGTAATTCTGTCCGTGATATCGATCCGAAACGAGCCATCCGGCTGATAAATTACGAAGATGCACTGGTGCTGGATGTCAGGGATGACAGTGAATATGCCGGCGGCCATCCCCCCAATGCCAAACATATTCCGGCGGAGAAGATCGAAGATCGCTGGCAGGAGCTGGAAAAATTCAAGGATAAGCCTGTCGTTATCATCTTTACCCCCGGATTGCGTGTTGGGCGGGCAGGAGCTGTTCTGCGCAAGAATGGTTTCAAGCAGGTATTCAATCTGAATGGCGGTATCGATACCTGGCGGCGGGAGAATCTGCCGTTGGTGAAGAAGTGATCCGTACGACAACGATGCAGGAAAGGATGACATGCCCAAGATTGTAATGTATGTGTCCGGGTACTGTCCTTATTGCACCATGGCGGAGAAATTGCTGCGTGCTAGGGGAGTAGAGGAGATCGAGAAAATCAGAGTGGATCTGCAACCGGGGTTGCGTGCCGAGATGATGCAGCGTACCGGACGGCGAACCGTCCCGCAGATTTATATCGGCCAGATGCATGTCGGGGGGTACGATGATCTGGCAATACTGGACCGCCAGGGTGAACTGAGCGGATTGCTGGCTGGCTGAACGTTGGTTGTCAATCTTCCCGATATATTGGCAGCCGGCAAATTTTTGACAAGTGTATTTAACCGGAACCCATCATGACTGAATCACAGCAACAACCCGTTTTTATTATTGAAAAAATTTACGTCAAGGATTTATCACTGGAAATTCCTCACGCACCTCGTATCTTTCTGGAGCGAGAAGCACCCGAGATCAATTTTCAACTGGCTACCAGTCATAATGCCGTGGACGGAGAAATCCATGAGGTGGTTGTAACTGCTACTGTTACGGCACGATTGAAGGAAAAGGATCAGGTCATGTTTCTGGTAGAAGCTCATCAGACTGGTATTTTTCGGATAGGCAATGTTCCTGGAGATGAAGTCGAGCCTGTGCTGAGTGTTTTATGCCCGAACATTCTGTTTCCTTATTTACGTGAAACGATTTCAGATACAGTGACGCGTGCCGGATTTCCGCCTGTGATTCTCAACCCGGTTAATTTCGAAGCAATTTATCATCAGAAAAAACAGCAGGAAACGGCTGAATCACAACCTGATCAGCCTGCGGATACGATAACCAGGCACTGATTCATGAAGTTTCGGCTATTTGGAGGAGAGAGCATTCCGACCGGTCTGCTGTTCTCGCTGCTCGTTCTGCTGATTTTTTCCTGTAAAGCGGTTGCACAGGAAAGTAGTGCCCGGAATGAGTTTCTGTCAATCGCGAAACCTGCGGTTGTTCTGTACGATGCACCTTCCCTCAATGCCGGTAAACTGTACGTGGCAGGTGTGAGTCTGCCCTTGGAAGTAGTAGTGAAGGTGGTTGGCTGGGTAAAAGTGCGCGATTATCACGGATACCTTGCCTGGGTGGAAGATAAGAATCTCAGCCCGAAGCGTTTTGTGATCGTCAAAATACCTGTCGGCAGTGTTTATCAATCTCCCAATCCGACTGCACCACTGATTTTTCAGGCTCAGCAGGATGTAGTGCTGGAATTACTGGGGGTCGTTGCGGGTGGATGGGTGAAGGTGAAACATCGGGATGGCCAGACTGGCTATATCGGAGCTGACCAGATCTGGGGCATATGAATATCACAGTAGTTGGTGCAGGGGCTTGGGGAACTGCGCTGGCAATTTGTCTGTCTGCGCGTCACTGTGTAACATTATGGACTCGTAATGTGGAACATTTGGCTGAACTGGTAAAATTACGCACCAACCAGCGTTATTTGCCCGGGCAACCTTTGCCAGATTCCATCCATCTTGTTTCTGCGTTGAGCGAGGCGCTGGAACGGGCTGAACTGATTTTTGTCGTTGTACCCGTTGCAGGATTACGCACAACCTTGCAGCAAATAGCGGCATTGAATCAGTCATTGCCCCTTATTCTGGCTTGCAAAGGATTTGAAACGGGTTCCGCAAAACTTCCCTGTCAGGTAGTTGAGGAAGTCTATCCGGCGGGTATCATGTGTGGTGTGCTGTCTGGCCCGAGCTTTGCCCAGGAAGTGGCAAAGGGCCTTCCGGTTGCACTGACGCTCGCTTCTCACGATGAAATTTTTGCCAGAAACGTTGCTGGTGTGATTCGTACTGCAAGCCTGCGGGTTTACTCTGGTAACGATGTAATCGGGGTGGAGGTCGGCGGAGCACTCAAGAATGTGATTGCGATTGCTGCCGGGATTTCTGATGGAATTGCTTTTGGCAATAATGCCCGAGCAGCGCTGATTACTCGGGGATTGGCGGAAATCACTCGCTTGGGCATGGCGCTTGGCGGGTGTCGGGAAACCTTTACCGGACTGACAGGTATTGGTGACCTGATTCTGACTTGTACCGGGAATCTTTCGAGAAATCGCCTGGTTGGGATGATGCTTGCTGCCGGGCGGCAACTGGTGGAGATTCTGCCTGAAATAGGGCATGTCACCGAAGGCGTCTATACGGTTCAAGAGGCGTATGGACTGGGGCAGAGGTTGCAAATCGACATGCCTGTGACCCAGGCGGTTTACAGCATTCTGTATGAGCAGGTTCCGGTTGAGATGGCGATTAAGGATATGCTTGATCGTGAACCTGGGGCTGAAGCAGGCTAAGTGCATATTTATGAGGTAATGCCTGACTGATCAGGGCCAGGCAGGAATTTATCAAAAATCAGGCTGATTTCCGGATAAACACTTGACCGCTGTAAAATGGCTTGATATAAGGGCGTCTACAGAAGTTGTCTGTACAAAAGGTGGAGTTTTCCTGCAACCTAACAAAGCAAAACAAAGGGGAATTTTATGAATAAATCTGATCTCATCGATGCGATTGCCGAATCTGCCGATCTTACCAAAGCTCAGGCAGGCAATGCGCTGGATGGTGCACTGTCTGCCATCAAGGATGCTCTTGGCAAGAATGACAGTGTCACCCTGGTAGGTTTTGGAACTTTCAAGGTTGGAAAACGGGCGGCACGTACAGGACGTAACCCGCGTACCGGTGCAGAGATAAAAATCAAGGCAGCTAAAGTGCCTAAATTCACTGCTGGCAAAGCGCTAAAAGATGCTGTAAACTAACGCTCCTTCAATGATTGGGATCAGTGAGACGGGTGCTTAGCTCAGCTGGTAGAGCGTCGCCCTTACAAGGCGAATGTCGGGGGTTCGATCCCCTCAGCACCCACCAGCATGCCTAATGCACTGGGTTATTTCGATCTGATCTTTAATCGGAGAGTGTAGTACTGGGAGTGGTAGTTCAGTTGGTTAGAATACCGGCCTGTCACGCCGGGGGCCGCGGGTTCGA
>OBJA01002097.1_pt1 | contig 12176 bp, 7 predicted proteins | sample 1519751 | NCBI WGS metagenome assembly OBJA01 (sample SAMEA3881238, study PRJEB22517) | soil metagenome | biome: lake sediment; feature: soda lake sediment; material: sediment, water from around vicinity | place: India | collected 2013-12-23 | depth 3 m
AGAAATTAGTTATTCGCACGGAAGAACAAATATTAATAAAACAGACAATGCCTTATTTGATAGAAGAAATGCCTCAGTAGGTTTTTCTGCAGGAATAGCTCTTGATATTGGATTGAAATCTGCCAATCAGTAGTGCCAAATTTTACTCGCAAATCCGTATTAACACTTAAAAGATTTCCGATATTTAGCTTATTATTCAAAAAAATCAGTATAAATTTTTTATTTTTGCAATCAAAATTGAAAATTATTAAAACTGAAATATGAATGATTATATAAGATTTAAGTCAACTAATTTGAAGTCTGAAGAAGTATGCTTTAGTGAGGCATTACTTAAAGGTCTTGCTCCAGACGGAGGATTGTTTATGCCTATGGAAATTCCACTACTATCCGCAGAGGAATTAATGCAAATGAAATATCAATCATATGCAGAAATTGCTTATACAGTGATTTCAAAATTTCTTAGAGGACAGATTTCCGATTCAGAATTAAAAGAATTGATAGACGATGCATACGATTATCCAGTTCCACTCGAAAATGTGTATGAACGAAAATATATAATGCGTCTAGACCAAGGACCTACTGCGTCGTTCAAAGATTTTGCAGCTAGAATGATGGGAAGGTTAATGAATTATTATCTTAAGAAAGATAATCAAAAACTGCTTATCCTTACTGCAACTTCAGGGGACACAGGTTCAGCAATTGCGAATGCTTTTTATGGTCTGGATAATATTAAAGTATTGGTTCTGTTTCCTGAAGGAGAAGTTACTTTGCGTCAGCGTAAGCAGATGACAACACTTGGAAAGAATATTCAGATCGTTGCGATTGATGGAAAATTTGATGATTGTCAAGACTTAGTAAAACAAGCGTTTAATGATAGAAATTTGGATTACCTTAAACTTTCGTCGGCGAACTCTATAAATATAGGAAGACTAATTCCTCAAATTGTTTATTATGTTTATTCCTACATTAAGCTTGCGAAAATAAATGATGAAAAAATCAGTTTTTGCGTTCCATCAGGTAATTTCGGAAATATGATGGGTGGAATACTTGCTTATTTTATGGGCTTACCAATTGAAAAATTTATTATTGCTACAAATTCAAATGATGAGTTTCCAACTTTGTTAAAGACTGAAGAATACAACAAAATTGAACCATCAGTAAATTGTATTTCCAGTGCTATGAATGTCGGCCATCCAAGCAATCTCGCAAGATTAATCGCAATTTTTGAAGGCGTTATGGATGAAAAGGGCATAATTCATAAAAGACCAAATTATGACAAATTACGAAAACTGATTGTTTCATATTCTGTCTCAGATGAGCTTACACGCCAGACTATAAAAGAGGCACATGAAGAATATAAATTGTTACTCGAACCACATGGAGCTGTCGGCTGGGCAGCATTAAAGCAGTATTTTATTGATGCTGGTAATCAGGATAAAAATAAATTATTTGTAAGTCTCGAAACTGCTCATCCTGCAAAATTCCCTGAAGAAATTAATAGCATTTTGAATATTGATCCTGATTTGCCTGAAAGTCTTAAAGGCATCGAAGATATGGAAGAACATTATATTAAAATCAGAAAAACTTATGATGATTTTAAAAAATTATTGATTGATAATTATTAGAATATGCTCTTTTTTTCTGAACAGCAGGGCTATATTTCTGTTTATAGTTAGATAAAATTAAAATTTATTAAATAGTAAAAATGAAATACATAATCATATTGGCAGACGGAGTTGCAGACTTACCTGATGAAAGATACGGGAATATGACTCCATTAATGAAAGCTTATAAACCGAATATTGATGCATTATGTGCCAAAAGCCGGTGCGGATTACTCGAAACTGTTCCTGCAGATATGCCACCCGGAAGTGAAATTGCAAATATGTCAGTTCTAGGTTATGATGTGCGAAAAGTTTATCAGGGAAGAGGAGTGCTGGAAGCTGCAAGTATGGGTGTAGATATTCTGGACGGTCAATTAGCAATGAGGTGTAATCTTATTTGTATAGAAAATGGTGTCATTAAAAACCATTCTGCAGGACATATTTCAAATGAAGAAGCTCATATACTAATAAATGACCTCAAGCAAGAACTTGAAAATGACAATGTTAAAATACATCCAGGTGTAAGTTACAGGCATCTTCTAGTATTGAATAGAGGTGATAAAAATATTTATTGTACTCCTCCACATGATGTGCCTGGAACTGCTGCAATTGATGTTATGGTAAAAGCAACAAACATAGATGGAGAAGAAACAGCATTTACACTTAATCAACTGATTATTAAATCTCAACAGTTCTTGAAAAACCATCCGGTAAATATTGAGAGACAAAAAAAAGGAAAAGATACTGCAAATTCAATTTGGCCCTGGTCGCCGGGTTATAAACCCGAAATGAAAACTTTTAAAGAACTTTATGGAATAAGTGGTGCTGTTATTTCTGCCGTAGACTTGCTTTATGGTATTGGGAAATATGCAGGGTTTAAGGCAATTCATGTAGACGGTTCAACAGGACTTTATGATACAAACTATGAAGGAAAAGCTAAGGCTGCTGTTGATGCTCTAAATGATGTGGATTTTGTTTACTTGCATATTGAAGCAAGCGACGAGGCAGGGCATGAAGGAGATTTTGAACTGAAAACGAAAACAGTTGAATATCTCGATCAGAGAGTTGTAAAATATATTGTCGAAGAAACTGCAAAAATGAATGAAGATGTTGCTATCGCAATACTTCCAGATCACCCAACTCCTTGCAAATTGAGAACACATACTCATGATCCCGTACCTTTTATGATTTATCATCCTGATTATCCAGCTGATGATGTTACAATATATACAGAAGATGCAGTGAAAAAAGGAGGTTTCGGCTTGCTTAAAGGTCAGGAATTTATGAAGACTTTCCTTAAAAAATAAAAAAAGTCCGCCGGAGGGATGGCGGACTTTAAAAGGTTTATAGATTAATCAATAAGTAACTTGTGTGTACTTGTAATTGTGTCATTGGAAAGCTTGATAATGTATAAACCTGAGCTGAGATTTTCAATATTTATTATGTTAGAGTCCTGATTATTCAAACTTCCTGATAAAATAGCACTTCCTGTAATTGTATAAATTGTATATTTTTGCATTTCATCTGTTTTAATATTTAGCAATGAATTTGCAGGGTTTGGGTAAATATTAGTTCTATTTACTATATTATTATCTAATTCTGTTGTACTGCCTGTTGCAGTACAAGTGTTTTCATATTCTGAAACAGTTGAAGGTCGTAATAATACACTATTAAGATTATCAAAAGCAATATTGTCTCCATAAAACTGACTGTTCATAAAACTGACAAAAATATGTCTCACTGTAGCAGTAACAGAGTCTCTGCCAATACTTCCTACAGCTTGATTTGGATTATTATAATCACCAAAACCTCCATGGCCAACCCCAGCGAGCATAGTCCAAGTTTTGCAATTGACACTTGTAAATCTTTCATCATAAGCTTTCCATGCAATATTATTTGTTGACCCCAAAAGAACCATTGATGTGTTATCTTCTGATCCGCACATAATAAGAACTTTACCTGTATAATTAGATACATTCTGACTACCCATTCCTAAAATATCGCCAGGATTAGGATAGCCTCCCCAGTAAAATATTGCCTGAATTTCTGAAGGTCTGTCAATAATTATATCCGTTGCGTTCATTGAGCCATTTGAATGTCCACCTACAATAAACCTATTTAAGTCAACATAAGTTTTCATCCAATGACTTTCGGAGTTTACATTGCCCTTAATCCAATTGTGAACATTCTTAAATAAATTTGCATTCGGACCACCTGACGTGTTGTTTATAATTACAACAACATAGCCATAACTGGCAATATGTTCAAGGTAAATGTCATATGAATGTTTGTCAATATAGTTTTGAAAGAATCCATTTGCTCCCGGTTGAAACAAAATTGTAGGATAAGGAGCTCCAGCAGTACTCAAAGGACGCCAAATTTTTACGTCAGGGCTTACCGTATTGTCATCGAAAGATTCAACCTCATACGAACCAAAAGTGAAATAAGGTGATAATAAAGGATCAATCTGCGACAATGCACTTACAGATATTGCAAAAAATAAGGAAAGAGTAATTAGATATTTCATAAAACTAACTTTTAATAATAAAACTACCTTTATGCCAATACAAAAATACTAAATATTTGAATTTGGCAATAAAATATTAAAATATTTATTAACATATCTTTAACTTGCTAACATAATTTTAGCATTAAAAATCCCCTCATAAATTCAATATGTTTTCTTATTCATTTTTTAATTCTAATTTTGTAAAAATTAATGAGAAGATATGATAAAAGAAAACCTATGCAGTTATATTTTTAACGCAATCAAAGAAAACTGGGATAATTCTGCATTTACAGACTATGGAAATGGAAGTATGAGTTATGCTGATACGGGAAATCAAATTCTACGTTTGCATAAATTGTTTCAAAAGCAAGATATCGAGAAAGGAGATAAAATTGTTGTTATAGGCAAGAATTCCGGCAATTGGTGTTCAGTTTACTTAGCTGCTGTAAGCTATGGGGCTGTTATAGTTCCTCTTTTACAAGACTTTACGAATAAAGAGATTTATAATCTTACAAATCATTCTGATGCGAAGTTGCTTTTTGCTTCGGGCTTCATTTGTGATAGACTTGATTTTAATAATTTTGATACACTACAGGCTGTGTACTGTCTCGAAAACATGCAGGCGCATCCTGCAATATCTAATAAAATTGAGTTTGCTGATGAAGTAATTGTGAAAAGCAAAGAAGAATTCGAATTTTTGATAGTTGATAATTCGAACTTAGCTGCTATTTTGTACACTTCAGGTACATCCGGTTCTCCAAAAGGTGTGATGCTACAGCATAATTCTCTAGCAGCTAATGTTAGATATGCTCGTGCCAATATGCCACTCGAATCAGGTGACAGTATTGTTTCTTTTTTACCGCTCGCGCATTGTTATGGTGCCGCCTTTGAATTCTTATTTCCATTTTCTTTGGGATGTTCAATTACTTTTCTCGGAAAACTTCCCTCACCTCAGATTATTGTAAAAGCATTTCAAGAAATTCGACCGAAATTAATCCTTTCGGTGCCTCTAGTTATTGAAAAGGTATATAAAAACAAAATAATGCCTGGTATTGTGAAACCTTTACCTCGACTTTTGCTTAAAATACCCATTTTTAAAAAAATTGTTCATAAAAAAGTGTTAAATGCTTTAAAAGATTCATTTGGCGGGAATTTTAAAGAAGTAGTTATTGGTGGCGCAAAAATGAACGAAGAAGTTGAAATTTTTCTAAGAAAAATTGGTTTTCAATTTTCTATTGGATATGGAATGACAGAATGTGGACCTCTGATTACTTATGACGGATGGAAAACTACCAAACTTTTTTCTGCAGGTAAAGCTGTTGATACTCTCGAAATAAAAATTAATAATCCTAATAAAAATGGAATTGGCGAAATTTTTATTCGTGGTGAACATGTTATGTTGGGTTATTATAAAAATGATGACGAAACAAAAAAAGCTATTGATAATGAAAAATGGTTACATACCGGAGACTTGGGATTTATAGATGAAGATAATTATCTTTTTATTAAAGGTAGAAGTAAAAGTATGATACTTGGTGCATCAGGTCAAAACATTTATCCTGAGGAAATTGAATCACGATTTAATAATTTTCCCCTTGTAGCAGAATGTTTGGTTGTTAGCAGAAATGAAATATTAACAATAATGATATATCCTGATCAAGAAAAAATTCAAAAATTGAATCTGACGAAAGAACAGATTGCAAAAATATTTGCTAATTACCAAAAAAGAGTAAATGAGGATTTACCACAATATATGAAGGTTAAAAAACTGGAGCTTCGCGAAGAAGAATTTATCAAAACTCCCAAGAAAAATATTAAAAGAGTTCTTTATGAGTAGAATTGAGAAAAGATAATTCTCACTTGCTTAATTTTGATACATAAACTATATCGTTAAAAAAAATCAAGTAATGAAAAGCAAACCATCTATACTAATTATTTATACCGGCGGAACAATAGGTATGATTATGAATGAAAAAGGGATATTATTACCCTTTACATTTAACAACTTGCTGAGTTATATTCCTTTACTGAAAAAGTTTAATGCAAACATTGACTCTGTTTCATTTGAAAAACCAATTGATTCCTCCAATTTTAACCCAAAACTTTGGGCAAAATTAGTAGATATTATATCAGTAAATTATGAAAAATACGATGGCTTTGTAATTTTACATGGTTCTGATACAATGGCATATACTGCGTCTGCGCTTAGTTTTATGCTTGAAAATCTAAAGAAACCGGTAATTCTTACCGGATCACAATTACCCGTTGGATTACTAAGAACAGATGGCAGAGAAAATATTATTGCAGCTATAGAACTTGCTACTATGCAAGAAAACTCTGAGCCTATAATTCAGGAAGTTTGCATATACTTTGAAAATAGCTTGTATAGAGGAAACAGAACTCATAAGTACAATACTGAGAATTTTGATGCCTTTATATCACCTAACTATCCTCGACTTGCTAAAGTCGGAACAAAGATTGAAATTTTTCAGAATAATATTTTGAAAAATAAACTCGACTTTTTGATTACTCATCAAAAAATGTGTAATGATATAGCGCTGATAAAATATTATCCTGGAATTAAATCCGAAATTTTTAAAGCAATATTTAATATATCAGATATTAAAGCGGTAATAATCGAAACTTATGGTTCAGGGAATGTGCCTGAAGATGATGAGATCTTCAATACTGTATCAGAGAATATAAAAAAGGGAGTCATAGTATTAAATGTCAGTCAATGTCAGGCTGGTAATGTTCTGCAAGGAAAATATGCAACAAGTGTAAAATTGCTTGAGATGGGAGTCGTTGGAGGTAAAGATTTAACAACAGAAGCGGCTATTACAAAACTTATGTATCTACTTGGACAAAATCTGAGCAATAAAGAGATTAAAAAATTACTTGGCTTATCACTCAGAGGAGAATTGACTGAAGAGTGATAAAACTTCTTTAAAACTGGATGAGATTTTTGTATATTAATATTTGATTTGACAAAATTTTGTATTTTTGAAAAATAAAAAAAGTCCTTATGAGAAAAATTATCTTTGTATTATTTATATCAGTGCTACTTACTTCTTGTGATTTGCTAATGGAAGTTGCTCAATCAGATGGCAGCATTGTTAGTCCTGCACTTACCGAACGCGAAGTCGCAGAAGGTTTGAAGGAGGCTCTAAACGTAGGTATTGCAAATACAGTAAAAACTGTTTCAGCAACCAACGGATTTTACAAAAATCCACAAATTGTAATTCCATTCCCAGAGGAAGCAATAAGAGTGAAAGAAATATGCGAATCTGCAGGCTTGAAAAATCAGGTTGTGCAGTTTGAAGAGAAACTTAATAGAGCCGCAGAATTGGCATCTAAAAAAGCTACAGAAGTATTTATTACTGCCATTAAACAAATGACTATTCGTGATGCAATCTCTTTACTTCAGGGGTCTGATGATGCAGCAACTCAATATTTTAAACGAACATCAACATCAAAATTATACGAAACCTTCTATCCTGTTGTCAAAAATGCAACAGACGAGATTATGCTCGCGCAATACTGGACTCCTCTTGTAAATAAGTACAATACTGTGACTATGATTACCGGTGGACAGCAAGTTGATACTGATTTAAATAATTATGTCACAAATAAAGCAATTGAAGGCTTGTTCTTTATGATGGCAAAAGAAGAAGCAAAAATTCGTAAAGATCCAGTTGCAAGAATAAATGATATATTAAAAAAAGTATTCGGAAGTTCATTAAACCCTTATAACAAGTAATATTATATGTAGCTTTTTTTTACCTAAATCTTGCAACTATGAAAAATAAACTAATCATGTCATTGTTTTTTATTTGCTTAATCAATGTGCTTTTTGCAGTCGAACCAATGAGAGACCCTTTTGTACTGCTTATTGTCGATGGAGTTCAATATAAAGATGGAGATAGAATTGAAGTTAGAGCAGGAGAAAAAATCTTTGTTGAGGCAATTATTCAGGGAGGAAGGAGAGACTATTGTTCAAATCCGCAAGTATATGCTAATATTGGTCAGAATACAGTAATCGAATCACAGGGAGAAAAGGGAATGAGTTTTAATATTAACAGCGGACAATTTCGCGGTACATGGAAACTTCTTAAGGAGCATGCTCAATTTACATCGGCTGAATATGTTAAAATTGCCTCAGGAACATCGACACCCGGAGGAATACAAAGAACTGCATTTGTTGAAATAGATCATAATTATTATTCAGAGGTATTTATGAAAGTAAATATGTCTGCCGACTGGCATTATGTAAGACATACACCAGGAGGAGTAAGGGAAGAGAATGAAACGAACACTGCTGTTGCATCCTTTACTTTTGTTATTATGAAAGATGAAGGCGTTTGGTTTACATCAAATAATCTGTCGGTAAAAGGGGAAGAGAATTTTTCGGTGAGAAATAATTTGCATGACATTCAAAAATTCTATGATTTAATTGAGAAGTGCTTGCTTGAAAAGAATTTAAACTGTGCTGAAATGCATTTTAATAACCTTAAAACTACTATTCAAAACCTTAATACATCAATCGATAGAGCGAAAAAGGATAATCCCGGTTTTGAATGTGAAGTCACTTTTATCGGTTTGCCTTCAGATCTTCCTTTAGAACATATTATGAAAATTGAAAAGGCTTCAAAACAATGGAAGGATATGTATTCTATAAGTCAGGAAAACGCTCAGAAAATAAATGAAATACTGTTGAATACACAGCTGACTTTTTCAGCGAATATTATGAAGTCAATAGTGAAAAATTACATAGACTGGGGATCAGGTCTTCCAACCGGAGTAATGGATATGATTACAATGCATGACCCAAATAATGTCTTTAAAACTGTCTCTTTGCCTGGAAAAATACTTGATTGGTACACACAAGCTTCTGAAGATGCAGGAATACTAAAAAATCAAGCAAATAATATTAAATTACTTTCAGAATTAAGAGAATATTATCTTAGCAGAATGGAAAATGCTGTTGTAGAAATGAAAGAGTTTAATAAGATAATTGTTGAACTGAGACCTGTGCAAAATCTTCACGATACAATGAAATCATTTTTTAGAAATAATCCGCCTCATACCTATAAGCCTAAGAATCCTGCTGTTGGAGAATCATTTTAATTCAGTGTTTTATTAATTGGATTGCAGTTGTTTAGATAAATTTAATTTGAATTATATTTGCAGGTACTTTTAATTAAGCATAATACAGTGAATAATATAGATTTTTCTCAACTTATTACAGAACTCGAAGGAGATTTTTACACTGATAATATTCATAAGATCCTTTATTCAACAGATGCTTCAGCATATCGAGAAATACCAATTGCAGTTTGTATTCCACATAATAAAGAGGATATTAAAAGAATTATAAAATTTGCAAATAAGAATGGATTAAGTATTATACCAAGAACTGCAGGAACCTCATTGGCAGGACAAGTGGTAGGACAAGGAATCGTTGTTGACATTTCTAAATATTTTGGTCATATTTTAGAAATTAATAAGGATGAGAAATGGGTGAAACTTATGCCAGGTATTGTTTTGGATGAGTTAAACAGAAAGTTAAATGAATATGACTTGTTTTTTGGACCTGAAACATCTACGTCTGACAGGTGTATGATTGGAGGTATGATCGGAAATAATTCTTGCGGTGCTCACTCATCTATATATGGAAGTACAAGAGATCATTTGCTCGAACTTGAATGCATACTTTCTGATGGGAGCGAAGTGCTTTTTAAGGAGCTTGACAAGGATGAATTTCTTAATAAGTGTAGCCAGAATGATTTGGAAGGGCGAATATATAAGTTTTTTTATAGTTTATTATCAGATAATGAATTAAGGAAAGAAATAGAAATACAATTTCCAGACAAAGGAATAAATAGAAGAAATACTGCCTATGCGATTGACTTACTAGCTGATACAGATGTTTTTATTCCAACAAATAAGAAATTTAATTTATGTAAACTTATTGCAGGTTCTGAAGGTACTCTTGCATTTATAACATCCGCAAAACTAAATCTTGTTAAACAACCTCCACCACAAAAACTTTTGGTTTGTGTTCATACTAATCAACTTTTTGACGTATTTCAAGCAAATCTAATTGCCCTTAAATACCAACCAGTATCCGTTGAATTAATGGATAAGCTAGTCCTTGATTTAACAAAAGATAATATCACTCAAAATAGAAACCGATTCTTTGTTGAAGGAAATCCAGAAGCAATTATGATCGTTGAGTTTGCAGGCGATTCTTTGAACCAAATTGAATTAGTTGCTAAGCAAATGATTGGAGAAATGAAGTCTGTAGGTTTTGGATATGCTTACCCAATTGTTACAGGAAAAGACATTCCTCGGGTTTGGAATCTACGTAAAGCAGGACTTGGAGTATTATCGAATATGAAAGGTGATGCAAAACCGGTTCCTGTTATTGAAGATACAGCTGTGCTTCCGGAAAAACTTCCTGAATACATGCAAGAACTTCGCGATTTATTCGATAGACTCGCTATCACATGTGTATATTATGCGCATCTCGGCACAGGAGAATTGCACATTAGACCTGTTCTAAATCTGAAGTCAGTTAAAGATACAGACTTATTTTATACACTTGCATACGAAACAGCAAAGATTGTTAAGAAATATAAAGGATCATTAAGTGGAGAGCATGGTGATGGCAGACTGAGAGGAGAGTTTATTCCGCTTATGTTTGGAAAAAAACTCTATAATGTTTTTGTGCAATTAAAACAAACCTGGGATCCAGATAATATCTTCAATAGAAATAAGATTATTGACACACCTCCAATGAATACTTCACTCAGATACAAGCCGGGTGAAGGTACCGAAGATTTTCAGACATTCTTTGACTTTTCAGGAACAGGAGGTTTTATTAGAGCCGCTGAAAAATGCAATGGGTCGGGCGACTGCCGAAAATCATCAGTTTGGGGAGGAACAATTTGTCCCAGTTTTCAGGCAACAAGAGTTGAGAAGAATTCAACCAGAGCACGTGCAAATATTCTTCGGGAAATCTTTACAAATTCTAGTGTCGAAAAAGCATTTAAATCTTCAGAAATTTATGATGTGCTTGATTTATGCTTGCTTTGTAAAGCATGCAAATCCGAGTGTCCTTCCGGCGTTGATGTCGCAAAATTAAAAATGGAATTTCTACAGCATTATTACGATAGAAATGGAGTTCCTTTGAGAACTCGACTAATTGCATCTTTGCCAAACTTGCACAAAATAGCATCTTTAACTCCAGATATTAGCAACTTCTTTTTTCAAAATAAAACAACTTCAAGTATTATTAAAAAGATTTCAGGCTTTTCCGAATATCGAAAAATACCTTTAGTCTCGAAAAAACCATTAAAATCTAAACTAATAAGAAAACTTGAAAAGAAAAATGATTGCAAATCCAATATTAAAAAGATTTATTTACTCATAGATGAATTTACCAAATATCTTGATTCAGACATTGGTGTAAAATCAATCTTGCTGTTTAAAGAATTAGGATATGAGGTAAGTATTATTAATAATCAGATTAGTGCTAGAACATACTTGTCAAAAGGTTTAATAAAAAAAGCAAAAAAAATAGCTAATGCAAATATTGATAAACTAAGGGAATTTATGACCGATGATGTTTACATAGTTGGCATAGAACCTTCTGCAATACTTAGTTATCGAGATGAATATCCTGAACTTGTAGATAACGACAATATAGAATTCATTAAGAAATATTCTAAAAATATTGTATTGTACGATGAGTTTATTGCCAATGAATTAAAAAATAGGAATATTGACAAAACTTTATTCGATGCTAAAGAAAGAAAGATTTTGTTTCATGGACATTGTCAGCAAAAAGCACTAATAACTACAAATGCAACTCATGAGTTGTTCAGTATATTAGAAAACTGCGTTTTTGAAGAAATTCCGTCTGGTTGTTGTGGAATGGCTGGGTCTTTCGGATACGAAAAGGAACATTATGAACTTTCGCAAAAAATAGGAGAAATGGTGCTTTTCCCTGCTGTACGTAAGGCTGACGAAGATATTATTATAGCTGCCACAGGGACTAG
>OBJA01002098.1_pt1 | contig 12175 bp, 7 predicted proteins | sample 1519751 | NCBI WGS metagenome assembly OBJA01 (sample SAMEA3881238, study PRJEB22517) | soil metagenome | biome: lake sediment; feature: soda lake sediment; material: sediment, water from around vicinity | place: India | collected 2013-12-23 | depth 3 m
CCCCACGTGCCCCGGGCCGAGTGGATGCTGGTGATTCCCTATATGCTGGTCATATCCGTCATGGTCATCCTGGCCCTGGGCATAAGGATGCCCCGCGGCGCCGCCCTGCTTATGGCCGGGGCGGTCGTGTTTTATCTCTCCGACATCTTCGTGGCGCGCTGGAAATACGTCTCACCGTCGGGCGTCAACGCCTATTTCTGTTATCCCTTGTATTACGGCTCCTGCGTGATGCTTGCGTTGAGCATCGCCGCCCGAAACACCCCTTTGGCGCCTGCCGGGCCCGGCGGTTCCGGACTTACAGCTTGTTCTTGTCCAACAGGCGCAGCCGCGCCGGCTCCACCTCCTCGGGAGTCGGCATGACGCCCTTGACCGTAAAGTGGGCGAGACGCCTCAGGTCGTTCAGGATGCACAACAGGCAGGGAATCAACAGCAGCGTCAACAGCGTGGCGAAGGTAATCCCCGCCGCCAGGGAAATGGCCATGGGAATCAGCGGTTGCGCCTGCCGGTCCCGTTCCAAAAGGATGGGCGCAAGGCCGCCCACCGTGGTGATGGTGGTCAGGAAGACGGCGCGGAACCGGCGCACGCCGCCGCGTCTCACCGCTTCATAGAAGGATTCGCCGTCGGCCAGGTAGTTGTTCACGCATTCGATCAATACGATGGCGTCGTTGACCACCACCCCCGCCAGGGCCACCAGCCCGAAAATGCTCAGCATGCTCAGGTCGTAGCCCAGCAGGAGATGCCCGAAAACGGCGCCGCTCATGCCGAAGGGAACCGTCGCCAGGATGACCAGGGGCTGCACGTAGGAGCGGAAGATGGTCGCAATGATGATGAAGATGCCGATAATCGCGAGGGGGAAACTGATGTACAGGCTGTCCACCGCCTCCCGGTAATCCTGCCATTCGCCCTTGAACGACATGGCCACATCGCGGTAGCGCGCCTGGATATCGGGAAGAAACTGGTCGTTCAGGTGCTGCACGATTTCATTGGCGTTGGCCACGTCCGTATTGACATCCGCCGTGATCACGATGCGGCGCTGCCCGTTGGTGCGCCGGATGGCGGCCGGACCGCTCGAATAGGAGAGGTCCGCCACGGAGGACAGGGGCACCTCGGCGGGCCTGCCCATGGCGCCCGCGCCCCCGCTCATGGCCGCCATGCCCCCTCCGCGCGCTCCCGGCATGCCGCCGGGAACACCGCCGGACATCGACATGGGGCGGATGCGGATGTTTTCGAAGTGGGCCATCTGGTTCCGTTCCTCTTCGGGATAGCGGATGCGGACGCGTATATCCTCGCGGCCGCGCTGGATGCGCATGATCTCCTGCCCGTAATAGCCCGCGAATATCTGGCGCGCCAGGTCGGCCACGTGCAGGCCCAGCGCGCGCGCTTCAGGCTTCAGGGCGAGCCGGATCTCGTTGTGGCCCCGCCGGTTGTCGTCCTGGATTTGGAATACACCGTCGAACTCGCCCAGCTTTTCCTTGAATTCCTCGCCGGCGGCAATGAGATTGTCCAGGTTGGGGCCCTGCATCCATACCTCGATGGGCATGGCGGAGGGGCCGCCGTCATCCGCCGAAATGGTCAGGGCGGCCGCGCCGGTAATCAGCCCGATTTTCCGTTCCCACCGCGCCATCAATTCCGTTCGCGGTATGTCCCGTTCCAGCATGTCCAGCAGCTCAAGCCGCACCGTCGCGATATGGGTTCCCACGTCCATGCCGCCCCGCCGGTCCAACCGGCTGCCCACCATGGCGAAGGTGTTCCGGATAAGGGGCGCGCCGGTCTTGGTCTTTGCCTCCGCCGCCATTTCCCGCGCCGCCTCCTCGATGCGGACCACCGCATCCTCGGTAATCTCAAGGGGGGTGCCGCTGGGGAACTCGATGACGGCCGACATGATATCGCCGTCCAGCCGGGGGAAGTTCTCGAATTTCAGGAAGCCGCTATCCAGCACGCCCACCGTCGCCAGCAGCACCGCTATCGCCGCCGACAGGCTCACATAGCGCCACCGGAGCGCCAGCCTGATGAAGGGGCTGTAATACCGTTCCACGAAACGCTCCAGCCCAAGGTTGGTCGTCTGGTGAAACCACAGGCCGATGCGTTTGACAAGACCCGTGCCCTGGTGCCGCGAGTTGGGATCCGGAAGATGGTTCAGATGCGCCGGAAGCAGGAACAGGCATTCCACCAGCGATACCGCCAGCGCCGCAATCACCACCAGCGGCACGACGACAATGAGGCGGCCCATCACCCCGGCAACGAAAAACAGCGGCATAAAAGCCACGATGGTCGTGGTGACGGCGCCAATCACCGGCATGCCCACCTCCAGCACTCCTTCCACGGCCGCCCGAAGCGGCGGCAGTCCCCTGCGCCGCGCCGTGTAAATGGCTTCGCCCACCACGATGGCGTCATCCACGATGATGCCCAGCACCGTGATCATTGCGAAAAGCGACATCATGTTGATGGTGGCCCCGAAGTACGCCATTATCATGAAGGCGCCGAAAATGCTGACCGGCATGCCCATCCCCGCCCAGAAACTCAGGCGGATGTCCAGGAACAGCCACAGCATGGCGAACACCACGCACAGCCCCATCAGTCCATTGCGCGTCAGCAGGCGGATGCGCGCCTGCAGGCGGGGCGCGTTGCGGCCCCACGCAACAAGTTCCATCCCCTCGGGAAGATCGCCCTGCTTCCCCTCGACATAGGCAAGAACGGCCTGGTCAATGGCGAGCGTATCTTCCTCCTTGGTTTTCTGCACCCGCAGGGTCACCGCGTCTTTCCCGTTGAACCGCATGCTCGACGTCTCTTCCGCCAAGCCGTCCCGGATGTCCGCGATGCGGTCCAGCGTCACCTGGCGCCCGTCCGGCGTGGCCGCCACGATGATGGATGCAAACTCCGCGCCGGTGTACGTCTTGCCGACCGTGCGCAGGCGTATCTCCTCGCCTTCCGTCCGCAACACGCCCCCGGGAAGATTCAGACTGTTTGCGCGCACCGCCTGGGCAACCTGGTCGAAACTGATTCCATATTCGCGCATCCGCTCCTCCGAAACTTCAATGGAAATCTCGTAGGGGCGCGTGTTCATGATGCTCACCTGCGTCACTTCGGGCAGGGCGAGCATCTCGTCTTTTATCTTTTCCGCATACCTGCGCAACTCCTTGTCGCTCAACTCCGGGGCGGTCAGGGAAACCATCATCACCTGGAGGCGCACGACAAACTGCTCCACAATGGGACGTTCCGCGTCCACGGGGAAGGTCGCAATCGCATCCACCGCATTGCGCACCAGGTCTTTCACGAAATTGACATCGTAGCCCTCCCGAACTTCGATCAGGGCAAGACAGGCGTGTTCGTTGGAAATGGTGTGGAAATCCCTGACCCCGTCAACGCCTTCCAGCGCCTCTTCAATCTTGCGGCTGATGCCTTCCTCCACTTCTTCGGGGTCCGCCCCGGGCCACACCACGCTCACCCGGATTACATCGAGTTGGATGTCGGGAAAGATTTCGCGGGGCATCATCCGTATGGCCAGGCCGCCGCCGAGAAAAATAAAGAGCAACAGGATATTGGCAAACACCGTGTTTCGCGCAAAACTGGTGAATAGGTCTCTCATCCGAAGTTCCCGTTGCAAAGAATAACATCAAGATTAAGGCGCATCCGGCTCCTCCGTACCTTCTCGCACACACGATTACAATCGTGATTCCTGCTCTTGCCCCTGCCCCTGCTCCTGCTTTTGCTCTTGCTCTTGCTTCAGATCCTGCTCTCCATTCCCGGGTGCACTTATTTAGACTGCGCCACCGCCGGGGATGTTTCCATTTTCCGGGCGGTTAAGGAAGCGCATAAGGCAACTCGAGCGTTTCGCCTGCGGAGGGCGGTTGAATGCGCCGGAAGCCTCCGTCAAGGAAGACGAGTATCTGGTAACGGTCGCTTTCCGGAGACTCGGCGAATTCCAGGCGCATTCGGGAGGGGCCCGCGCCGCCCGTCTCAAGAACGGTTATTATCAACCCGTCCAAGTCGCGGTAATCGCCCGGTCGGAGCGGCCTCCGGGCGCTGCGAAACAGTCGCTCCATTGGGCTGGTAAACAATTGTCCGCCCACAATTTCGAGTTCCATGTGCCGGTCATCGATGCGCGTAAGGCGGTGGGCAAAGGGGGCAATGGACAGCGTCCACCAGGAGCGGGCCTGGGGCAGGCCGTCAAAATACCGCAGCATCACCGGGTAAAGCCCGGTGTACGGGTCCGGCGCGTTCACAATCACCAACTGGGATTCCTGAATACGCGCTTCGTCAATCTCGCTGGACCGGATTATCCCGTTCAAATGGTGCATGACGCCGCGAATCACCAGAACCTGCCCCGGCCAGAACAGCGCCGCAACCCCCAGGTGCAGAACGAGGAACGTGTGCATCAGCGGGCGGAGCAGACGCCGGACAGCAGGGGGCGCGGTCCCTTCGCACAACAGGCGCCATGAATGAACGATGACGACAGCAATGATGGCGGCGCCGCCCAGGGAGGACGATAACAGCACCCGCGATGTCACAATCGCGGCCAGGCTGGGCGCGACCGCCAGCAGCGCGCCGGGTATCAGCCAGCGCAGCGCCCGGTGTTCGGCTGCGTCGAGCCCGGGCCATACCAGGCGCAGCGCCAGCGCAACAATTGCCAGGGCGCATGCGCCCAGCACAACAAACAGGGAAGCGAGTCCGGGCCGCAGCAATATCATTTCACAGGGAAGCATGAAAAACTGGGCCCCCGAAAGCATGACAAAACGAAAGGGCGCGACTGCCAGGTAACGCAGCGGGTCCGCTCCGGGATCAATGTAAATGTCGGAAAATCGGGCGCCGTAACCGCCCATCCGGTAGAGAATAAAGTAGGCCAGGGCAAGGAGTGCGGCCGGCATCACGCAACGGAACCGCACCCACGGCAACCCCCTGGCCGCGAAAAGCTCATAGGCAAGCACATAGGCAAGGGGGCCCAACCCGTTTTCCGACCCCAGCAGCGCGCCCGTGTAGGCCGCCAGCGAGAGCGGCAGGCCGGGACGCCAATGGTCTTCGCGCCAGCGCAGATGGGCCGCCACCCCCAGGAAGCCCAGCGCCACGGCGACCACCGAATTCCGGTTGGACCACCAGGACACGGGAAGCGCATGGGACTCATCAAGTACGAACAGGAACAGGGCGAGCACGCCGACAGCGGGGGGGAGGCTGCGCCGAAGGATCAGCATGACGCCGAAACAGAGCAACAGGTACCACAGTATGGAGTGGGCATAATAGGCGGGGGAAAAGAAACCGAAGAATCGGTAATCCAAGGTCATCAACAGGGAGGACAAAGGCCGGAAAAAATGCGCCTTGAAGTAGGAGTCCATGAACCAGGGATAGGGGCCGGTCTCAAGATACGGGCGCATCTGCTCTTCGTCGCCCGTGCCGAAAACGTAAATATCGCAGGGAGACGCGATATCGTTCTGGCCCCGGATGGCCGTGAAATGAAGATAGTCATCCGCAAAAAAGCCAAACCCGAGGGCGGGCAGGGCTATGGCAAACGCCGCCAGCACGCCAAGGCGGTATCCGCGGGGACCAGCGAGAGAAGACAGGGACATGGGAACGCTCCAGGCAAGAAATAATGCGTCGGCAAGTATACACAGCCGGGCGAAAATCAACAACATGGCATTCGGAATCAACACCCGCGCCGGCAATACCTCCCAAACGGAATAGATGACCGGCCGCATGCGGCATAGGTCCTATGGGTCCTGTAGTTTCCGACCGAATGTTACGACACGACGTGTCTGAATCCGTTGAACTGCAAAAGGGCGATTTTATGGGTATTCCGGGACAAAGCTGAAACGCATGCGGATAATACGGTATAGTACTGAACTGCCTCCAGCCCGTAAAATGGCGATATGAGTATGATTTATGAAGAATATTATTCAGATACGCGAAATCTCGGTTCTTTCCTTCAATGAGCGGGTCCTTCAGGAAGCGGAAGATGTGCGGAACCCCTTGATGGAACGGCTCAAATTCCTGGGCATTTTTTCCTCCAACATGGATGAGTTTTTCAAGGTCCGCGTCGCCAGTGTCCAACGCCGCATCGAGATGGGCAAGAAAACCCTGGCGCTCGTGCTGAACCACATCAATGAAAAAGCCCACGAACTGGACGACCGCTTTCAGGATGCCTATGAGGATATCATTGACGATCTTGCCTGCGAGGGTGTGCGCCTCATAGACGAGAAGGAACTTGAGCAGCAGGCGGACATCATAAAAATATGGGTTCGCGACTATTTTCGCGACACCGTCCTGCCAAGCCTGGTACCCATTATCATCCGTGACGGATTGCCCTTTCCCCAGTTGACCGACGGGGCCGTCTATTTTGCCATCATGTTCTGGGGAAGTTCCTTTCCCTACGCCATCCTCGAACTGCCCACCGGCCTGTCCCGGTTCGTGGAACTGCCCAACGGCCATATCATGTATGTGGACGACGTAATCCGGTATTGCCTGGATGATATCTTTTATATCTTCGATTATGAGTCCATCGGCGCCTATGAATTCAAAATATCGCGCGATGCGGAACTGGACATCGACAATGATTTTTCCGAGGGTTATGTCCGCAAGATGGAAAAGGTCCTGCAACAGCGCAAGGGCGGGCGGCCGACCCGCTTTGTCTATGACAACGACATGCCGGCGGAATTGCTGTTGCTCTTGAAAAAGTCGCTCAAGATAGGCAAATCGGACACGGCCATCGGCGGCAGCCGCTACCACAACATGCGGGACCTGATGCGCTTCCCGGCGAAACGCCAGGACCTGACCTTTGAACCCATGGAGCCCCATGATCACCCCGTGCTGGATGAGGATCGGCGCGCCATGATGGATGTCATGGACGAACAGGACGTGCTGTTGACCTACCCCTACCAGTCCTTTGACCACGTGATCCGGCTGCTTCGGGAGGCGGCAATTGATCCCGGAGTCAGTGAAATCAAGATGACCATGTACCGCGTGGCGGACAATTCCCAGATTGTCAATGCCTTGTTGAACGCGGCCCGAAACGGCAAGCGGGTGGTGGCCGTCATAGAACTTCAGGCGCGGTTTGACGAACACCGCAATATCAGCAACAGCGCCCGGCTGCATGAGGTCGGCGCCACTGTGCTCTATGGTGTGCCCCCCATGAAGGTCCACGCCAAACTGCTGCTCATAAAACGAAACGACAAACTTTACAGCGCCCTGTCCACGGGAAACTACAACGAAACGACGGCCCGTCTTTACGTGGACAGCATGTTTTTCACCGGCAAGAAGCGGATCACCAGCGATGTGGCCGCTGTCTTCGAGTATTTCGAAAATACACCCGCGAACCGCACCCTGGCCCCGCCCAAATTCAAGCATCTCCTGGTGTCCCCCTTCAACATGCGCAAGGAGTTCCATCGGCTCATCGGCGAGGAGACCCGGAAAGGCAAGGCCGGGCACATCCTCTTCAAGACCAACCACCTCACCGACGCCAACATCATCCGCAGGCTGTACGCCGCGGCCGAGGCGGGCGTTCATGTGGACCTCATCGTGCGCACCACCTGCGCCATCACCCCCGGCAGGAACATCCGCGCCACCTCCATCCTCGACCGCTTTCTCGAGCATCAGCGCATTTACGTGTTCGGCAGGGGAGAGGAGGCCCGGGTTTTTATGAGTTCTTCCGACCTAATGGAGCGCAACCTGGATTGGCGCGTCGAGGCCGCCTTTCCCGTGTATGCCCCCGAAATCAAGAAGCAGGTGCTGGACATGGTCGCCATCCAGACCACCGACAACTGCAAGGCCCGCAGGCTGGACAAGAACCAGGTGAACAAGTACGTCTTCGGCGGACGCGGCAGCAGGCGCACCCAGTATGCCACCTATGCCTACTTTGCCCGGCTGGCCAGTGAAGAGAAGGATACGTCCGCGACTTCCTGACCCGGTTCAGCCGAAAAAAAGCAGTTGAACGGGACTGACACCGTATTTTGCGGCATGAAATAAAGCAAAATACGGCTGTCTGTCCCTCATCCGATGGGTGAATGCAATCTCCAATAAAAGCGCCGGCTATGGGGCATGTAAAAGACCTTGTGTACTTCAACTGCTTTTTTTTAGGTTCAGAATGCCTCGTCATCCCGGAGAAAACGCCATTTCCCGTAGGGCAGACTGCCCAGGACCACCCGGCCGATGCGCACCCGCTTCAGATGCACAACCTGGAGGTCCACCAGCGCGCACATGCGCCGAATCTGACGGTTTCGCCCCTCCCACAGGATAAACTTCAGTTCGTTGGGATGCAGCAGGGTTACCTGGGCCGGCTTCAGCGCCCGGCCGTCCAGGCGCAGGCCGTGGTTCAACAGCTGAAGTTTCTCCGGCGTGACCTCGCCCTTTACCCGCACCAGGTATTCCTTGTCCACCTTGGAATCATCGCCGATGAGCTGCCGCGCAACGGTTCCGTCCTGCGTCAGCACCAGCAACCCCTGCGAATCGATGTCCAGCCGTCCCGCCGGCGCCAAGCCCTGCAAATGCTCGGGAAGCAGCGGGACCGGCGCGCGCCTGCCGCGCCACTGGTTTTCGGAGGTGATCAGCGACACCGCCGGGGAATACCCCTTCTCCGGCTGGCTAGATACAATCCCCACGGGCTTGTTCAGCAGCACCGTCACCTTTCGGGACAAGGCCCGCGCCGCCTGCTTATCAAGAACGATGTCCGCGTCCGGCGGCACCCGCGTCCCGCATTCGACAATCTTCGCCCCATCGGCAGAAACCCACCCCGCGACAATCAGCGCCTCCGCCTCCCGCCGGGAGCAGATGCCGCGCTGGGCCATCAATTTTGCTATGCGCACCGGTTCCATGCCGCGTATTATGCATTACAGGCGAACCCGATCGAAAACCGTCAGAGCAGCGTTCCCGTAACCCGAAGCCGGGATGTGTTGATCTCTTGGGCATTGAGCGCCTCAAGAATCTGGTTATACAACGACGTGTCCATTTCGGGTTCCCTGCATAATACAAACAGGGTGAACTGGCGGTTGTCCGTGACAACGGCGTATTGATAGTCCTCGTCGTCCAGCAGCACGATCCAGTAGTTCCCTCGGAACAGGCAGCCGAAGAGCATGTCGAACTGCACTTTCAACTTGGAATTCGTCTCGGTGTCCACCACCGTGGCCACGCCGCTGATGGTCCGCTTGTTCTCCTCGGCGATGACGCCTTTATAGCCGGTATTGAGCACGCTGATCCGGTTGTTGCCCAAATCGCCGTATTCGGCCGTCACCCCTACAAGGTCGCGGTTGAAAAACACCGGATTGGAGGCAATCTCGTGCCACAGGCCGACATAGCGTTGCGTGTCCACAAAGGGGACCGTTTCCGGTTCGGGACCGTACCGTGCGCAACCGGCCAGGGACGACAGGACCAGGACCGCTGGAAGAAGCATGTGCTTGTTCATGGGGGTTGTCTTTCGGTTGTTGGTTGAGGGGGCGCCCGCCCGCCGGAAATTTGCCGCTCCCTGCCACCGCATAGGGTGGCGTCAAAACCCGGCCGGGTCGCATACCCGCTCAAAAAAACCAGAACCAGAGAGATCTTATTCCGCATCCCCCAGGAATCGCTGCCGTGCCTGCAGCCACTGGGGCCGCTGTTCTTCCGGACTCCTTTCAAGGGCCAGCGCCCAGGCATAGGCGTTGCCGGGCCAGCGCGCCAGGCATTCCCGGGCGTGGTACAGGGCCGCTTCATCCTCGCCCCGGGCGGCGGCCGCCATGGCCAGCAGCAGATGAATCCGCCCCGTGTCAATGCCCCGCCGCGCCAGTTGGAGGTGATATATCGCCTCGTCATACCGCTCCACGTCCATCAGCGCAATGGCGTAACTTTCGTGGGCCCGGGGTATGGGCCACGGCCAGGAAAGGGCGTCTTTATAAAACGACTCCCTTGGCTGGCCCGCAACGTGGGCCTGCTCGGCGCGGCAGAGCAGGGCGCTGGGGATAATGACGGCGCAAAGGAAGGACGCCGCCAGCAGACTGGCGCAAAGGAATGCGGGTATCCCGGGAACGCGTCCGCCCCGGCCCGGCGGGACCGGCGCCGCCGCCAGCAGGCAAACCGCCAGTATATGGGGCGTGCTGTGCGAAAACGTATTGAAGCAGGCGAATACCGCCAGGACCGCCAGGGCGGGCAGGGCCGGGTTTCGTTTTCGGGCCGCCCTGAAAAGAAACCAGCCCCAGAACAGCATGCCGAAAAGGCCGGTCTCCGCCAGCCATTCCAACGGCTCCGAATGGGCATGGACCGTGTGCAACTCGTTGAAATAATAGCCTTCCCCGCCGGGCGCCCAAAGAACATTGCCCTGGTGGAGGGGGCTCCAATAGCCGAACTGCCCGAGACCGGCGCCAAACCAGGGACGCGCCCGGACCATGTCCGCGGCCCCTGCCCAGAACCAGAGTCGGGACTGGCCGCCGACATCCGCCTCCGACAGGGTCCGCGCCGTGCGTTCCATGAGAAGCGGCGCGCTGACGCTCAGCACCAGCACCGCCATGACTGCCAGGAGCAAGGTAAACCTTCTGCCCTTGCGCAGGGCGCGACGCAGCCGGAGCAGTCCGCCCGGCGTAATCGCGAGGATCAGCAGCCCGGCCAGCGCGGCCAGCCAGGCCGAACGTGTTGTTGAAATAATCAGCGCGCCCAGGAGAAGGGCGAAAACGCAAGCGTAAGGCAGGCCCCGAAACAGGCCGCGGGACTGTCCGGGAACATGCAGCGAAACCAGCAGAACCAGGTTGAACGCCATCCAGCCCCCCAGAAGATTCTGATTGCCGAATACGGAATAGGCCCGCTGGTCATACCCGGGATACACGGGGAACAGGAAGTTCACCAGGCCGGCGTACTGGAGCAGGGCAAGAGTCCCGACAAGGGCGGCGGAGCCGATGAATATCCAATACAGCCAGAGGCGTCCGTTGCGAAAACGAAAGGCCTCCAGGCACAGGGAAGCCGCCACGAGAATCAGCGTCCAGCGAAGCAGGTTTTCAATGTAATAGGAATAAACTTCCGCGGTAAACAGGCCGGACACCTGCCAATAGAGCAGGCCGGCCCAGAGCGGCAGCAACCGGTGAAATCCCTGCCAGGTAAGTTGCCCCTTCCGATGCTGCCAAAGCAGCGCGACGGGCACGCCGAGGGCGAGGGCCAGGTCCTTGGCGTGCAGGAAGGAAACCAGCCGGAAGGACCAGGCGGTCGTGCAGACAACCAGCAGGGCGGCCCAGAACACGGCCGGGCCGAAATACTGATCGGGGACTATGGTGTTTTTGCTGTTCATGGGCGAAGTTGATGCCTAAACTGTAGCATATCCAACCGGCGCGATGCGTCCAGACGTGCGGCGTTTTTGCTGCGTTTATATCCGTGTCGTATACTAGCCCGGATATCTCGCCGGGCTGTACCGTGACCAACAACATCCGCATCGGAGAGCACACATGAAAAAAGCACTGATGGTATGGGGGGGCTGGGAAGGCCATGAGCCCCGCGAATGCGTCGCCCGCTTTGAACCCTTCCTCAAGGAACATGAATTCGATGTCCTGGTTTCGGACAGTCTTGCGGTTTTTGCCGACCCCGAAGCCATGGCAACCTATGACCTCATCGTGCCCTGCTGGACCATGGGCCAGTTGACCGGCGAGGAGGAGGCCGGTCTGCTCGATGCGGTGCGCAATGGCGCGGGCATCGCGGGCTGGCACGGAGGCATGGGCGATGCCTTCCGCAACAATACCGGTTATCAGTTCATGACGGGCGGCCAGTTTGTGGACCACCCGGGCGGCATCATTGAATACACGGTCAATATTACCGCTCCCGAGGATCCTATTATGGACGGCCTGGAAGATTTCAAGATGGTCTCGGAATGCTATTACATGCATGTGGACCCCTCGAACCAGGTGCTTGCCACGACCACCTTCACCGGCGACCATTGCGCTTGGATTGAAGGATGCCTTATGCCGGTGGTGTGGAAACGATCCTACGGCGAAGGCCGGGTCTTCTATTCCGCCCTCGGCCACGTCGCGGCCGACTTTGACGTTGCGCCCTGCTTTGAAATTATGAAGCGCGGCATGCTCTGGGCGTGCCGTTAGTAGGGTATCGGCTCATGCGCCCCGAAAAAAAAGTTGAAGACGGTTGTGTAGAAAAAATGGGACTGTTCCCGCCGCATGATTTACTTGACCGTCTGCCCCCAAGAAACTCAAATGCTAACATGCAGATAATCATCGTCTTAGCTAAATTCGAA
>OBJA01002099.1_pt1 | contig 12161 bp, 13 predicted proteins | sample 1519751 | NCBI WGS metagenome assembly OBJA01 (sample SAMEA3881238, study PRJEB22517) | soil metagenome | biome: lake sediment; feature: soda lake sediment; material: sediment, water from around vicinity | place: India | collected 2013-12-23 | depth 3 m
TGACCATTGATATTCAAACCTTGATCGAACAACGGCCGCACCTCAAGGACCCGCTCGAGCTCTACGCCAAGTGGCAGCGCTTCCAGTCGGAGGCGGCGGAGATTCTGCCCAAGGAGAGGTCGACCATGGCCCCGGAGGACGCCAAGGCCTACCCGCGGGAAATCGCCGGCGAAATATTTCAATTGTTTACCTCCATCTTCGGACTGCCCGCCGAAAAATTCGAGCCGCTTCGCGCGGCCCTCGAGAAAGGCGAGGTCGACTTTATGCGGCTCCCGCTCGAGGAGATCCCCGATCTCCCGGATCTTCCGCACAGCAAGGAGGAACTGGCGGGGCTGCTCTTTTTGCTCAGCAGGCCCTACTTCCTCGCCCTGCGGGAAACGTTCCCGCAGGCCGGCAGCGAGTGGCAGGAAGGCCGCTGCCCGCTCTGCTCGGCGAAGACCGCGCTCACTTCCGTCGTCGAAGGACCGAAACGTCAGCTGCACTGCTCGTTCTGCGGCACCATGGGACCATACCGGTTCATCGGCTGCCCGAGCTGCGGCAATGTCGACTCCGAGAAGCTCAACACCATCATGTCGGATGACGAACCCGGCTTCAGGATTTCCACCTGCGAGGCATGCCGGACCTATGTGAAGGTCGTGGAAGGTGAGGTGCTGCAGAACATGACGCTGGACCAGGCGGACCTGGCGAGCCTGCCGCTCGACATCATCGCCCAGGGCAAAGGGTACGAGCGTCTGGCGCCGAACCCGATCAGCCTGAGGAAGATGGGGTAGCGGCGTTTTTTCCTCTGAGGTGCCAGTTCCCAGCCTTCGGCCATAGGCTGCCCCCCGGGGCAGCCTGTTTTTTTTTGCCCGTCTCGGTGCTAGCCGCGAACCGTACAAAAACCCCTTTGCCGCCAGGTGAGAATTGAGTATCTTCATGGCTCCCGTTTGAGTCCATCAAGGCCTCTCCCGGCAGCACTCTCTTCAGTCCAGGATGAAACCGATGCGTTGCAAGATCTTACCCGGCTATATCACCCTCATCGTTTTTCTTCTCTTGACCCTCCGGGCAGAGGCCGCCCAGGAGCAGGGAGCGATCCAGCGGAACCAGATGACGACCGGCCAGGCCATAGTCCTCGGCATCGTCGAAGGCGTGACCGAGTACCTGCCGGTCAGCTCGACCGGACACCTGCTCCTCGCCCAGCGGATCATGGGTATCGGCGAAGGCGGCGCGCTCTCCGAAGATGAACGGCAAAAGGAAAAGGATGCCGCCGACGCCTATGCCATCTGCATCCAGGCCGGCGCCATCGTTGCCGTGCTCGGCCTCTATTTCCGCCGGGTGCGCCAGATGTTCGCCGGCCTCTTCGGCCGCGACCCGGTGGGTCTCCGGCTGCTCGTCGGCATGGCGGCGGGTTTTCTGCCGGCGGCGGTAATCGGCCTCGCCTTCAACAAGCAGATCAAGGAGTATTTGTTCGGGCCATGGCCGGTGGTGGCGGCCTGGCTGGTCGGCGGGCTGGCCATCCTCGCCGTGAGTTACCGGACCCGCGCCGACCGGAAGATTTCATCCCTTGCCGGCACCGCCCTCGACAATCTCACCTGGAAAATGGCCCTCGTCGTCGGCTTCGCCCAGTGCATCGCCATGTGGCCGGGTGTCAGCCGCAGCCTGATCACCATCGTCGGCGGCATCCTGGTCGGCCTCAGCCTGCCGGCGGCGGTGGAATTCAGCTTTCTCCTGGGGGTCGTCACCCTTGGCGCCGCCACCGCCTACGACGCCCTCAAGCACGGGGAGGTCATGCTCCAGACCTTTGCCCCCTCCTCGCTCGTCATCGGCCTCGTTTTCGCCTTCATTTCCGCGGTTCTCTCCATCAAGTGGATGGTCGCGTATCTCAACAACCACGGCCTGGCCATCTTCGGCTACTACCGGGTGGGTGTGGCGGTCTTGACCGCCGCCCTGCTGGCGACAGGGATGATTTAAAAGGGGCGACTGCCGACGGTGACAAAAAAAGCAGGAATTGCCGCCCCAGACAATTCCTGCCCCCATCCCGCACCGAAACTCTCATGGCGAAGTCCGGTGAAGCAGCGGGACTACTCCTTCAGATAGAATCCTGCCGTCGTTGCTCCTGTTGCGCAAGATAGTATTTCAGCGCCTTGCGCAGGGTCTGCACGGCAAGAAAAGCGCAATGCTTCTCCTCGTCCGGAAAGGTACCGATTTCGTGCAACACATCCTCGCCCCTCAGGGCGAGAGCTTCCGCAAAGGTTCTGCCCGTAGCCAGTTCCGCAGTGAACGACCCGGCGACTGAACTGGAACCGCAGCCGTCGGTGACATAGCTCACCCGGTCGAGCCGATCCCCCTTCACCCCTATATATATGGTCATGGTGTCGCCGCAGCTGCCGCTCAGGCGGGCCATACCGTCCGCATCCGCCATCACCCCGCAGAATTTCGGGTTACGCCACCGCTCAAAGCCTTTCAGCCCCAGCGCGTTTTTGGCCTCGGCGAAAACCTCTTTCTGGATCCTGGCCACTATTGCCTCGAATTCGCTATCGGTCATCCGGAGTTTCCTCGTTTTCAGCACGGCAAGGCTACCAGTGCCCCTCCGCATTCGGCCCGGAGCTGTAGACGACCCGCCCGGACTTGAAGGTTTCCAACGCCTCACGGACAGTGCCGCTGACATCCGTCACCACCCTGGTCCCGGCGGCCTCAAGCGTCCGAAAGGCATTGGGGCCGCAGTATCCGGTCAAGAGGACCTGGGCGCCCCTGTCGGCGATCATGGTCGCCGCCTGGATGCCCGCGCCCTTGAGGGCGTTGACGTTTGTGCTGTTGTCGAGGACCTCGCAGGACAAGGTGTCCGTGTCGAAAATGAGGATATACGGCGCCCTGCCGAATCTTGGATCCACCGGGGCGCTCAGGTTCAACCCTTTCGCGGTAATCGCAACTTTCATGCTGCCTCCTCTTCCGCCTCTCAGACGTGGGCCGAGCCGCCGCCGCAGACCTGGTGATCGCCGATCAGCGGCAGGTTGCCGGCAATCATATCGAGCACCACAGGCCTGATTTCCTGCCGCTCGCCGTCATAGTAGACATCGATCCCGACCTGCCGGAAGCCCATCAGCGGCCGCATGCCGATGCCGCCGACCACCAGGCGGTTGACGCTGTTCTGAGCCAGAAGCTGTACGGGCACCATGCAGCCGCCCTGGACGTGCTCCCTGTTGGCCAGCACGGACACTTCCTTGATCACCCCGTCTTCGACATCGACCAGGGTGAACACGTCGCAGTGGCCGAAATGCCCTGCCCGCAGGCCGTCAAGCCCGCCTTCTCCTTCCGATGGGATCGCAATACGCACTTTCGCCATGTCAAATCTCTCCTTTCCCTATTGTATGATTGATGAAAAATCCTTGACCCCCAGCGCATTCATTGCCGGAGAACGGCATATCTCCCGCCATGCCGTGCGGATGGCGGCGGTAACCGCGGAATCCGGCGCGTACTCGAGCACGCTCCGGCCGGCGATCATCGCCCGGACGAACACCGGGTCGAAGGGGATGCGCCCGAGCACCTGCATCCGATGCTCGGCGGCAAAGGCCTCGATCCGGGCGGTCATTTCCGGATTGAGGTCGAACTTGTTGATAAAGAGCAGTCCCGGGACCTTGAAATGCACCGCCAGTTCGACCAGCCGCTGCATGTCGTGCAACCCCGACACGGTCGGCTCGACCACCATAACGAGGGCTGTCGCCCCGCCGATGGCGGCAATGACCGGGCAGCCGATGCCTGGCGGACCGTCGGTTATGATCAGCTCCATGCCCCGCTGTTCCGCCAGCGCCCGCGCCTCCCGGCGCACCAGGCTGACCAGTTTGCCCGAGTTCTCCTCGGCGACCCCCAGCCGGGCGTGGACCATTGGCCCGCAGCGGGAGGAGGAGATGTACCACTCCCCGCACTGCTGCACGGGGAAATCGATGGCCCTCTCGGGGCAGAAATCGACACAGACCCCGCAGCCCTCACAGCCGAAAGGATCGATGGCAAAGCTTTCGTCGATGGCCGAAAACCGGCAGAGGCCACGGCACCTGCCGCACCCGCTGCAGTCCTCCTGCCGGATGACGGCTTTCGAGCCTCCCATGAAAGCCGAGCTCTGCTGCACCTGCGGCGCCATGAGGAGATGGAGATCTGCGGCATCGACATCGGCGTCGCACAGGACGCTGTTCTTCGCCAGCGCGGCGAAGGCTGCGGCAATGCTGGTTTTTCCGGTACCGCCCTTGCCGCTTACCACGACCAGTTCCCGTATCATTGCCACCTCCCGGAAAGGCCGGTGACCATGAGAATGGAGTCGTACAGACGCCGAAACCGCCCCCTCCAATCGGGCAGGGCTTCGACGATCGGCACCCCGCGGGAATAAGCCCCGGCGATCTGCCGGTCGTACGGGATCTCCATGAGGATCGGCAGGCCCTGCTGTCTGGCGTACTCCTTCACGCCTTCATCGCCGACATCGGCCCGGTTGATCACCAGGCCGCAGGGGATGCCGAGCACCTGCACCGCCTCCACCGCCAGGCGGAGATCATGCAGCCCGAAGGGCGTCGGCTCGGTGACCAGCAGCACGAAATCCGCGCCCCGCATGGCTGAGATGACCGGGCACGAGGTGCCGGGCGGCGCATCGATGATGACGGTCTCGGCCATCTTTCCGCCGGTCCGGACCTGCCGGATGAGCGGCGGAGCCATGGCCTCCCCCACCCGCAACCTGCCATGACGGAACATCAGTTCGCCGCAACGCCCGGACTCCACCACGCCAAGCACCCGATTTCCTTCATCGATCGCCTTTTCCGGGCAGACTTCCAGGCAGCCGCCGCAGCTATGACAGAGTTCGGGAAAGACCAGGACCTTGCCGGCCACCACCGTCAGTGCCCTGAACCGGCAGATTTCCGCGCACTTCCTGCAACCTGAACAAAAATCCTGACGCACGGCCGGGATCATGGTCGTCACCTCCTCCGTCTCCGAGATCTGCGGCCGGAGAAAGAGATGGCAGTTGGGCTCCTCCACGTCGCAGTCGAGAAGCGCCACTCCTTGCCCGAGCGACAGGGCAAGATTGGTCGCCACCGTGGTCTTGCCGGTGCCGCCTTTGCCGCTAGCTACGCTTATTATCATAGAATCCAACCCTTTACATCTCCATCAAAACATTTATCGTCTCGAGGAGCTGCAGCATCTTCTCCGCGTGCTCCGCTCCCGGCTGCGGCGGCAGCTGCATGAACACCCCCAGGCCCTCGGTGGCCTCGTGGAACTCCGCCATCGGCAGGGAGCTGATCACCGCACAGTTGACCATTGGATATGCCTTCATCATCTCCCCGACCAGATCGATGCCATCGCCATTGACCAGATTCTCGTCAACAACGACCGTCTCGATCTTTTCCCGATCGATGATTGCCAGAGCTTCCCGTCCGGAGTACGTCCAGCTCACCCTGTTGTTTTTCCCCTGCGACAGGGCTCGGACGAAATCCCCCATGATGGTGGGATCTCCGCCGACGATAAGTATCCGCGACATGTCATGTTCCTTCTTCGTGTTGTGATTTTTTTCGTGGCGGAAATCGCCGCGACTATTTTTTCGCCTCAAGGTCCGCGAGCCTCTCCGTGATGTGGTGAAGAAGATCGGCAACCTGCGCAACCCGCTGTCTCAGGTCGTTCAGTTCAGTCCCCGATACCGGTTCGGCGCTCGGAGCCAGGACCGTCTCTGAAGGACCTGCGGCATGATCCCCCCCGGCCTGCACCGACCCCTGGCCGCGCCGCAGGCCGAATCCACCGCCCTGCCCCCTGCCGCTGCCGCCAAAACCCGCGCCGCCCATCCCGCGGCACAACCCTCTGTTCCCTCCCGTCATGGGCCCGCGTCCTCCCGGACCAGTCTTGTCCAAGCCTGGCATAATCCACCTCCGGATTTTACGATGCAATTTCCAGTTGTCCCCCCGATCCTCCGCAGTCAGCCCCTGCCCGGCGTCTTCGCCATCGGCAGCCCGGCATGAAGAAGGCGGAGAGGTCTCCATCCTGCGCAAATCGCGCGAGAACCTGTCCGGCATCGCCCGCGATGAAGGAGATGACATGAATGCCATGCATCTCCAGGAAGGCGGCGGGACCGACACACAGCGCGCCACAGATCAGGACCTCCACCTGATGGTCGCGGAGGAGTTCGATCAATCGGCCGTAGGGTCCGGCAGGCAACGGCCTGATTTTCCTGGCGACGATCTCCCTGTCGCGGATTTCCGCGATGAGCAGGTTCTCCGCGGCGTCGAAGACCGGGGAAATGCGGTTTTCCCAGATTGTGATCGCGACTTTCATGGCGCTGTAGTTCTCCTCGTTGCCCACAGGACAGCAAGTGGCGCGCCAGACGTAATATTTTATTATTTTATAATGAGATTAGAAGGGCTTACCTAAATTATTCACAGCCACTGGCGAGTGGGCCGAAGGATGAGAGTCGCATTGATGCATCGCTATGCGACCTCAGCCAGTCGCATCAATGCGATACTAGCACGACCGTTTACGGTAATTCCTGCCGTCTATTTCCGGCAGGCTGATGTTGAACCTGGCCAGTTTGCGAAAGAGGGTGCTTTTATGGATGCCGAGGGCCCGGGCGGCAGCCAGCCGGTTGTAGCCGTGCCGCCTGAGCGCCTCGACGATGATCTCCACCTCGGTGGCGCGGAGACCTGCCGCCATGGAGGGGTCGTTCTCCCCACTTGCCTGCCGCGGCTGGGTCAGTGTCCCGGGGAGGTGGTTGACGTTGATCGTCCCGTCGCTGCAGAGGACGAAGGCGTGTTCGATGATGTTCTCCAATTCCCGGATATTTCCGGGATAATCGTGGGCGAGCAGGATGGCCATCGCCTCCGGCGAGACCCCTGCGACGGACTTTCCCCGAAGGCGGTTCATCCTGGCGATGAACCGCTCGATGAGCAGGGGGATGTCCTCCATCCGCTCCCTGAGCGGAGGCAGGTGAAAGCGGATGATGTTGATGCGATAGAAGAGGTCCCGCCGAAACGTTCCCTGGTCCACCATCGCCGCCAGATCGCGGTTGGTGGCCGCGATCACCCGGGCCTCCGCCTTCACCCTGGTCACGCCGCCGAGCGGCTGGATTTCCCTCTCCTCGAGGACCCTCAGAAGCCGTACCTGAAAAGCGGGGCTGGTATCGCCGATCTCGTCGAGCAGAATCGTGCCGCGCCCGGCGGCCTGGAAAAGCCCCGGTTTATCCCTGTCGGCGCCGGTGAAGGCGCCCGCCCTGTAGCCGAACAGCTCCGATTCGAGCAGGGTGTCGGGCAGGGCGCCGCAGTTGATGGAGACAAAAGGCTCCGCCTTGCGGAACGACAGGCCGTGCAGGGCCCTGGCCATGAGTTCCTTGCCGGTGCCGGTGTCGCCCTCGATGAGGACCGTGCTGTCGCTCTCCGCCACCTGGCTAAGGATACCGAAGATCTTGCGCATGGCCTTGCTGCGGCTGACCATGTCGCCGACGATGAAGCTGCCGCTCAGTTCGCGGCGCAGTTCCTCCACCAGGCTGTGGTCGCGGAAGGTCTCCACGCCGCCGACGATCCGGCCGTGCTCGTCCTTCAGCGGCGAGGTCGATACGGTGATCGGCACCCGCTGCCGCCGGCTGTTGATGATGGAGGTGGCGCTCGAGACGAAGGATCTGCTCTCCTTCATGGTGCGCCTCAGGGCGCAGTCCCCTTCGCACATGTTGGAGCGGAACACCTCCCAGCAGTACCGTCCGATCGCCTCGGAGCGGAGCGTGCCGGTGATCTCCTCGGCCGCCCGGTTGAAGCTCATGATCCGCCAGTTGCGATCGACGGTAAATACGCCATCGGAAATCGATTCCAATATGATTTCGTTGGCCTTCTTCGATATCTCCGCAAATTCTTCCATGCCTGCCCCTCCCTGTTTCCCGCATCTTACTTTATTATGAGCATAAACACATAAAATTTTTTCAGTTCCGCCCTTTCAGCAAGATGGTAAACTGCCTCAAGCAACCTTTTGCAGGCGGTAAGCCGACCCCGCGGAAGATGTCTTGTGCCACGGATTTGGAATGAGTGAATTGAGCGTACTTTTACAGAGCGCCCGAAAGCTGGGGGCGAGTGAGGCGGCGGTCGTGACCGCGGCGGACATCGTCGTTGACGACAGCCTCGCCGAACGCTGCCGGGAACCGCGTTGCGAAGACTACGGCCTGGCCAAAAGCTGTCCCCCGCATGTCGGGGGACCCGCGGCATTCCGGAGGCTTCTCGAGCTTTTGCCCCGGGCGATTCTCTTCAAGATAGATGTGCCGGCCGAAGTTCTCTATTCCAGCGAGAGCCGGGAGGTTTTTCAACTGCTGCACGAAGTGGCATCGGGCATAGAGCGGGCGGCGGCGGAGATGGGTTTCTCGGGTGCCCGGGCCTTTGCCGGCGGGTCGTGCAGGAAAATCTTCTGCCGGGAGCACCGGGAATGCCAAGCCCTTGGCGAAGGCGGCGCGTGCCGGCACCCGCAGCATGCCAGACCCTCCATGTCCGGGTTCGGCATCGATGTGGCCCGGCTCTTCACCGTGGCCGGATGGGAGATGAACTGGGTGGCCCGCCATTCGAAAGACATTTCGACCAGGATGGCCAATGTCTGCGGTCTGGTCCTCATCGGGTGAACCAGAAGGCTGAAACGCCGGAAACCGAAACGGCAGGCGGGGATGGAATGTCGCCTCCGGCGACCATATTATCTGGCTTCTGTCCCCTGGTTTCTGACTTCTGCCATGCGGATCGCCTCGAGGACGTAAGGGTAGATGTTTTCGGTGATCTTCCGGTAGCCTTCCGCATTCGGGTGAATGGCGTCGGCCTGGTTGAGATGGCCCTGCATGGCCACATCCTGCAGAAAGAACGGAAAAAAAACCAGTTCGAACTCCTCGGCGAGCTTCGGGTAGACCGCATTGAACCGGGAGACGTAATCGGGGCCCAGGTTGTGGACCATTTTCATCCCGGCCAGGACAACCACCACATCCTTTTTCTTCAGGGTTTCGAGGATCTCCCGCAAGTTCTTCTCCAGCACCTGCGGATCGATACCCCGCAGCCCGTCGTTGGCCCCGGTTTCCAGGATCACAATATCAGGATTCAGGGAAAGCAGCCATTCCAGACGGGAAAGGGTGCCGCTGCTCGTCTCGGCGCTGACCCCGGCGTTGATCACCTTATATATATAACCCTCCGCCCGCAGCCTCTCCTCCAGCAGGGCAGGATAGGCCTTCTCCTCGGCCACCCCCAGCCCCGCCGTGAGGCTGTCCCCCACCGCCAGGATGGTCTTCATCGTCCGGTCCTCCGCCTGGGTAACCGCCGTCTCCGCTTTTTCCCCTTCGCAGCCGAAGAGCACGAGCAACGTCATGGACACTACCAAATAAATAGCCTTTTCCATCTCTCCCCCCACGGGAATATTTTCTCTTATTCGCTCTGGCACAGTTCCCGTTGCGTTCCACGCACCTGATGCATGAAATGCATCCTATTTGCACCTACTCCCGTCGACGCCTGTTTCACCAATCCGGGTGCGCCCGCGCATGAAAACTCAGTCCTCAACCCTCAGTCCTGTACCGTACCTCACCCCTGCTCACGCAGGAACCTCGCGGGCTTCCGGCTCAGGATCTTTGCCGAACTGAGCAGGCCGAGAATGACCACCAGGCCCACGGTCGCCGCCAGCAGCGCCAGGCAGGCCGGCCAGTACGGCCGGTAGCCGATCTCAAGGAAATACCGGCAGACCGCCCAGCTGCCCAGTTGGGCGGCCAGGAGGCCGCAGCCGCCGCAGAAAAGCGCCAGCAACAGGTTCTCCAGCAGAAAGACGCGCAGCACGAAGCTGGAGCCCGCGCCGAGAATCTTGTAGTACACCGCCTCCTCCATCCGCGCCATTCTGGTGGCGAGAATCGAGCTCATCAGGATCAGCGCCCCGGCCAGCAGGGAAAATGCGGCGAAAAATCTTACCACCGTCGACAGTTTCGTGAGGATTCTGCCGAATTCGGCGGCGGTCTCCCCGACATTTATCGGGCTGATATTCGGGTAGCGGCCCACGATCCGATTTTCCAGCTGCGCCACCTCCCCTTCCGGCACCCGCAGGGCCGCGAACATCGTCTGCGGGGCCGCCTTGAGATACTGTTCCGGAAAGACGAAATAGAAGTATGGGAAGAGCATGGATCCGGTATGCTTACGGATCGATGTCACCTGTGCCTTGAGTGGCACGCCCTGAACATTGAATTCCAGGACGTCGCCGATCTTCATGCCGCCCATTTCGACCACGGTGTCGAGCAGCGAAACCGGCGGCAGGGCATCCTCGCCCCTCCTGGTTCCAAAGAGACTGGGACCCTCCACCAGGATTTCGTCCGAGAGCAATGTCTCCCGATAGGTCAGGTTGAATTCCCTGGCCAGGCTGTCGCCGCGCGTCTCCCGCTCCGCCTCGCTGTCGATCTTCTCGCCGTTGATCGCCCGGAGCCGGGCCCGAACCACCGGGAAGAGCTCCGCCTCCCCGCCGACCAGTTCGAGAAAACCCTGCCGCTGGTCCGGCTGGATATCCAGGCAGAAAAGGTTCGGAGCCCCCGAGGGATAGGAGTCGATATAGTTGGCCCGCAGGTTCCGTTCCACCAGATACATGGAAAGCAGGACGGCCAGCGCCGAGGCGAGCGTCACCACGATCGCGAGGGTGGCGTTGCCGGGCCGGAGGAGGCTCCTCACCGCCTGGCGCAGGGAGAGACGTTTCACCCGCAGGCGGGCGATGCCGGCCATGAGCAGGCCTGCCAGGGCGGCAAGCAGCCCGATCAGTCCGAGCATGCCGCCGACGAAGTAGAGGCCGGTCCGCAGTTCCTCGAGCTGCAGGACGACGAGCCCGGCAAGGAGGAGGAGGCCGAGGGCGAGCAGCATCCGGCTGCTGGCCCTTTTCGCGCCGCCGGCTTTTTCTTTGCGGAAGATCGCCGCCGGCTTGACCTCGAGGGTAGCGCTGAGGGGCAGGAAGGTGAAGAAGGCGACGACCGCCAGGCCAAGCGCCGTTCCCTCGATCACATCGGTCAGCGTCACGCCGAGGTCGATGTTCTCAGGCAGGAAGCCGCCGAGAAAACCGGCGAAACTCTGCTTGAGGGCCAGCCCGGCGACAATGCCCAGGCCGCAGCCGAGGAGGCCCAGGCAGACGACCAGCGCCAGGTAATGGCGCAGGAGAAACGAGCTGGTGGCCCCGAGGGACCGGATGATGGCCAGGCTCTTCACCTTCCGCCGGAGCAGCGCCGCCAGCGAACTCTGGATGCCGATGCCGGCGAGCAGCAGAGTGAAGACCGAGACGAGCGCCAGAAAGGACAGGAGGTTGTCCAAGAAGCGCTTCACCCGGGAACCGGCGGTCGCGGCGGTGGCCACCCGCTCCCGGCCCTCCGCGGCCGCGGCCTTGAGCCGTTCGACCATACCATCCACATTCCCCGGATCGCTCACCTTGATGGTGGTCACATAGCTCACCCGGCTGCCCTTCCCGATCAGGTTCATCCTGGCCAGGTCTTCGGCGGCGACGAAGATCCGCGGCCCGAACGAGAAGAAATCGACCGGCCTGAGCGACTCCCTGCCGACCACATCGACGATGGTGAGCCGGGCGTCGCCGAGCAGCAGGGTATCACCTTTCTCCACGCCCAGCCGATCGAGGAGAGAAGCGCCGACCACCGCCCGTCCCGACTGCAGGACATCCGAAAATGGACGGCCGGACTGCAGCTCCACCGTGCCGTACAGGGGATAGCCCTTCTCCACCACCTTGATGTTGGAAAAAAGCGCGGCCTCGCCGTCCGCCCTTCTCGCCATGGAATAGAACTCCCAGTTCCGGACCACGGCAATCCCCTCGTCCTCCTGCAACGCGGCCAGCTCCCCGCCCAGCGGCGGGGAAAACTCCGCCTGGGAGCGGACGATGATATCGCCGCCGTGCAGGCTTCTGGCGTCGTCGGCCAAGGCCGAGCGCACGTCCCGCCGGAAACTGCTTACGGCGACGATGCTGATCAGCGACAGCGCCACGCAGAGCACGAAAATCACCGCCTGGCCGCGACTGTGCATCATTTCCCGGAAAAGCAAGCGGAAGTTCATCGGCCGGTCCTGCAGTCGTCCACGATCCGGCCGTCATGGAGGCGGACGATCCGATCGGCTTTTGCGGCAAGGGCCCCGCTGTGGGTAGCCATGATCAGCGTAGTCTGACGGTCACGTGCTTTACAATGTGCTAATATG
>OBJA01002100.1_pt1 | contig 12152 bp, 13 predicted proteins | sample 1519751 | NCBI WGS metagenome assembly OBJA01 (sample SAMEA3881238, study PRJEB22517) | soil metagenome | biome: lake sediment; feature: soda lake sediment; material: sediment, water from around vicinity | place: India | collected 2013-12-23 | depth 3 m
CGGTGCAGTTCAATCACCGCCTGCTGGCGATCCTGACCCTGGCGGGCGTGGTGGCGCTGTGGCTCCGGGGCCTGCGCCTCGGCCTGAGCCCGCGCGCGCGCCTGGCCCTGCACTTGGTGCTGGCGACGGGGCTGCTGCAGGTGGCCCTGGGCATCTCCACCCTGCTGTTGCACGTGCCGCTGAGTCTGGCGGCGGCCCACCAGGGGGGTGCGTTGCTGCTGTTCAGCCTGCTGGTATATATGAATCACGCCCTGCGGCGCAGCCCCTGAACAGGGTGCCTGACCACAGCGGCAGGTGGTAACCCGCACCCTGCAGGAGCGACGCGAGTCGCGAAGAACCCCCCAACCCGGCATCGCGGCTTGCGCCGCTCCTACATCCGCCGGTGCCCGTCGCCACCTGCAGGCGCGGCCTCAAGAGCCCGCAGGTGGTAACCCGCACCCTGTAGGAGCGACGCGAGTCGCGAAGAACCCCCCAACCCGGCATCGCGGCTTGCGCCGCTCCTACATCCGCCGGTGCCCGTCGCCACCTGCAGGCGCGGCCTCAAGAGCCCGCAGGTGGTAACCCGCACCCTGTAGGAGCGACGCGAGTCGCGAAGAACCCCCCAACCCGGCATCGCGGCTTGCGCCGCTCCTACATCCGCCGGTGCCCGTCGCCACCTGCAGGCGCGGCCTCAAACTGAGACCGCGTAGCGGTCGAGAGAGTGCCCTGGGGTATGGCCACGAAGGCCTGCGGGTTCCACGGGGGTTCGCGGGCAGAGCCCGCTCCTACGGGATGCACGACCCTCCCACTGCCAGGTCTGCAGGCCGAACTTGCGTCCGACAGGGCAACCGGCACAAAAAAAGCCGAACCTCGCGGTTCGGCTTTCTGGTTTCCGATGACGGGCGCCGGGATCAGAGGCTGGAGTAGTAGGCCGCCAGATCCTCGATGTCCTGGTCGCTCAGCGGCTTGGCCATGGGCGACATCATGGGATCATTGCGGGTCCCGTCACGGAAGGCCTTCATCTGCTTGACCAGGTAGGCGGCGTGCTGGCCGGCCAGGTTGGGCCACAGAGGATTGGGGCTGACACCTGCCGGGCCATGGCAGCCGGCACAGGTGGTGGATTTCGCCTTGCCAGCGGCGGGATCGCCCGCCAGAACCGCGCTGCTCAATCCCATCAGGACACTGGCCGCTACGGCCACCATTACCTTGCTCATGTAGAATCTCCATGCGAGTGTTTCAGGGGGGAAACGGATCGTCGCGGTATTCTGGCAAAGCCACCGGGGACTGTAAATGACCCGGGTCAGTGCGCCACCGCCACGCTCATGCCCTTAGAGACGCCGGGGATCGGCTTTTGTTCCCGCCCCGCCGCCACCCAGCAAAAATACAATGACTTAGCTGCGCATCCTGCGTCTAGCCCCGCGCGGGCGGCATTGGCCATGAGCGGAACTTTGTGTAGTATCGATGCGTATCGGAGCGGGGGCATCATCGCCCGCAACCTCCACGACCATAACTAGAATGAGTCATGATGGACCTGTGCCTCGATGAACTGCAGCCCGGGCTGGTGCTCGTCCGCCCGGTGCTGGACCGCAAGGGCAACGTCCTGCTCGGGAAAGGGGTACAGCTCACGGCCCGGCACCTGTCCCTGTTGCGCGCCCATGGCGTGCAGCGCGTCGATGCCGCCGACCCCGGAATGGAATCCACCCCCGCCGCCACCCCGTCGGCGCAAGAGGCAGCCATGGAAATCGAACGGCAGTTCCGCAACACCGATCCCCGCCATCCCCTGGTCGCCGAGCTCAGGCGTATCTGCCTGCGCCGCCGCCTGGGCCCGGGGGGAGACCAATGAGCGACGCACGCACCCTGATCGACGACTCCCTGGAGCTGGCCTCCCTGCCCGCCGTGGTCATGCGCGCCCTGGAACTGCTCGATGCGCCGCACAGCTCCGCGGCCGACATCGGCCAGGTGATCAGCGAGGACCCGGCCCTCACCACGCGCCTGCTGCGCATCGTCAACAGCTCCTTCTACGGCTTTCCCTCCCGCATCGAGACCCTCTCGCGCGCCATCACCATCGTGGGCACCCTGGAGATCACCGATCTCATCCTCGGCGCCAGCGCCGTGGAGGCCTTCGCGGGACTGCCCAACGAGCTGATCGACATGCGCCAGTTCTGGGAACACAGCCTCTACACCGGGGTGGTGGCCCGGGTACTGGCCCGCCATCACCGCGCGCCCAACACGGAACGCTTCTTCGTCAGCGGCCTGCTGCACGACATCGGATCGCTGGTGCTCTACCACCAGCGCCCCGGGCAGTCCCGCGAGGCCCTGGAGCGGGCCCGTGCCGGCCAGCCGCTGCACCAGGCGGAACAGGAGATCTTCGGCTTCGATCACAGCGACGTGGGTGCCGAACTGATGCAGGCCTGGAACCTGCCCGGCCCCTTCATCGAGGCCGCGCGCCACCACCATCGCCCGATGCAGGCCGGGGAGTTCCCGCTGGAGACCGCCCTGGTGCACCTGGCCGACGTCATCGCCGCCGGCGTCCACCTCAGCGGCGGCGACACCGGCCAGGTGCCGCCACTGGATCCCCGCGCCTGGGAACTCGCTGGCCTGCCGGTGGACATCACCGAGGCCGTGATCGAGGAAGCAGACCGCCAGTACGCCGATGCCCTGGCCGTGATCCTGCCGCCGGCAAGCGCCGCCTAGGAGCCTGTCGGACTTGAGCGATCGTAGCGAGCAAGGTGGGTGAGCGAGGGCATTTTTTCGATCGTTCGAGGAGAATAGCCGTAGCTATTCGACGAAAAGGATCGGGAAAATGGACCGCTCTCCCACCTGCGCAGTAGATCAGCCTCAAGTCCGACAGGCTCCTAGCCCCCACCAGGCCGCACCCGGCCCGGACAGGGGCCGGATGCCATTCAAATCATGGGAAGAATGCGGGTATCATGCAGATCCCTGTCACTGCAAGGTCCCACCGACCACCCGCCCATGAGCCTAGATAACGGAAAAATCCAAGCCATCCTGCGCAACGTGGGCCATTTCGCCGCCCTGGACGACGCGCAACTGGCCACCCTGGCGGCCGCCACCCGCCTGGTGAAACTGGGAGAGAACGAAAGCCTGTTCCAGCACGGTCAGCCCGCCGAGGAGTTCTTCCTGGTCCTGTCCGGCCAGGTCAAGCTGTTCCGCCTCTCCGAGGGTGGTGACGAAAAGGTCATCGAGATCATCACCCCCGGGCGCCTGTTCGCCGAGGCGGTGATGTTCATGGAGCGCCAGGTCTACCCCGTCAATGCCGAAGCGGTACAGGCCACGGAACTGCTGGCCATCTCCAACCGGGTCTTCACCCGCATCCTGCGCGAATCGGTGGACACCTGCTTCCGGGTCATGGGCATCATGAGCCAGCGCCTGCACCGGCACCTGAACGAGATCGACAGCCTCACCCTGCACAACGCCACCTACCGGCTGGTGAGCTACCTGCTCAACGAGGCCGCCCACGGCAAGCAGGAGGCCTCCAGCCTGCAGCTCAACACCCCCAAGCACGTGGTGGCCTCACGCCTGTCCATCCAGCCGGAGACCCTGTCGCGCATCCTGTCGCGGCTGTCCAAGCAGAACCTGATCCAGGTGCGCGGCAGCCACATCGAGGTGCTGGACTACGACGGCCTGCTGGAGCTGGTGGCGGGGCAGATCTAGGCCGGGCCGCCCCGGCGAAAAGCCCTGCATTCCCCGGGGTGGAAATCCCCTGCCCCTGTACTACATAACGGGTGTAGTCCAACGTTCGCCGCCTGGCAGCAGGCAAGGAGGAACCCATGCTGGACCCCATCCGTGATTCCGACAACCGGTTCTATGTCGCCTGGCACAGCAAGCGGGCCTTCAAGGCCGGCAAGTACGATGACCGGGTCGAGACCTACGAGGAGGCGGTGCGGGAGGCGGAAAAGCTGGCCGCCGAGCACCCCGAGAACACCTACTGGGCCGAGCACGTGCCCAAGAAGTTCGCCCCGCATTAACCTGCATTATTCATGCACGCCCTACTGCGGCCGCCGATCCGCTCGCGGTGGCGCCCTCGCGACGGGCGTTCATGAAAAATGCAGGTTAACCCCCTCCACGCAATCCGGCTACAATGGCCCACTCCCGTCCCGGAGTGGGTTTTTGTTGATCCCATGAAATACCTGACCCTGGTCCGCCACGCCAAGTCCGACTGGGACAACCGCCTGCCCGATTTCGAGCGGCCGCTGAATGCGCGCGGCGAACGGGATGCACCCCGGGTGGCGGTGCGCCTGTCGCAGCATTACCGGCATCCCGATCGCCTGCTGAGCAGTCCGGCGGCGCGCGCCCTGCGTACCGCCACCCTGTTCGCGCGCGGCCTCGGCATCCCGGAACAGGAAATCGAGACCGAGGCACGCCTCTACGACGCCAGCCCCCGGACACTGCTCGACTGCATCCGTGCCACCGACGACCGTATCGGGCACCTGGTGCTGGTGGCCCACAACCCCGGCATCACCGACCTGGCCAACGAGCTGACCGAGTCGCACATCGACAACCTGGTGACCTGCGCCGTGCTGGGCGCGGAGCTGGAGATCGGGCACTGGCGCGAGACCGGCCCCGGTCGCGGTCGGGTACGCTACTACGACTACCCCAAGAATCCCGCCGATCCCGAGCAGCGCGACTGAACCATGCCCATGCCCTTTCCCTGGATCGCCCTGTTCCTGGCCTGTGGCCTGGCGCTCGCCCAATGGCTCATGCCGCAGCTGCCACTGCTTACCCGCCTGTTGATGAATGAATTCGGCTTTTTCCTCTGCCTGATCGGCGGGGGGCTGGCCATCCGCGACCTGCGCCGGGCCGGCCCGGGGTCGCCCCGGCACTGGCTGACGCTGCTGGGCTGCGCGCTGTTCGCGCTGGGATTCCTCTACGCCGGGCTCAAGATCTGGCCGGCGGCTGCCGGATAAGGGCGCAATGGGGCTTCCCCCTGTAGGAGCGGCGTGGCAACCCGGTTCGCGGCCGGAGGCCGCTCCTACAGGGAGGGTGTGGTCAGCCCGGAACCGCGGTGATGACCGGGAGACGTGCCCGGTTCAAGACGCGATGGCATCGCGCACCCGCAGCAGGCGGCTGCGCACCTCGGCGGCCAGCTGCTCGACCCCCGGCTTTTCCACCAGCTTGAGCACGGCGGAGGGATCCATGAAGGCCACGGTGGTGGAACCGTCCTCCTCTTCGCGCACCACCACGTTGCAGGGCAGCAGCAGGCCGATGTCGGGATCGGCATCCAGGGCCTGGTTGGCCAGGGCGGGGTTGCAGGCGCCGAGGATCTTGTAGGGGCGCTTGTCGAGGCCCAGCTTCTTCTTCAGGGTGGCCTTGACGTCGATCTCGGTGAGCACGCCGAAGCCTTCCTCCATCAGGGCCGCCGTAACCTTCGCCACCGCGGCATCGAAACCCTCACTGACCTTGGTGCTGAATCCATACATGCCGTCATCTCCTTTGTGTTGAAAAAGACTGGTTAATGGCCACGGAAGCACACGGAAAACACGGAAAGATGGTATTGCTGCCAACGAAGACCACCTGTAGGAGCGGCCTCTGGCCGCGAACGCCCGGTGCACCACACAGGGTTCGCGGCCGGAGGCCGCTCCTACAGGGGTATTGCATCACAACGTAGATTATTTCCGTGTTTTCCGTATGCTTCCGTGGCCATCACAATTTCAGCCGCGCGCGCTGCCACAGCAGGTAGGCGGCCGGGATCACCAGCAGGGTGAGCAGGGTGGAGGTCACCATGCCGCCCACCATGGGTGCGGCGATGCGGCGCATCACCTCGGACCCGGTGCCGCTGCCGAACATGATGGGCAACAGGCCGGCGATGACCGTCAGCGCCGTCATCAGCTTGGGCCGCAGGCGCTGCACCGCGCCCTCGATGACCGCATTATAGAGGTCCTGCAGCTGCGGTGCCTGCTTGCGTTCCCGCAGCCGGTCCCAGGCGAGGTTGAGGTAGAGCAGCATCACGACGCTGGTCTCCGCGGCCACGCCGGCCAGGGCGATGAAGCCCACGCCCACGGCCACCGACAGATTGTAGTCCAGCAGCCAGAGCAGCCAGACCCCGCCCACCAGGGCCAGGGGCAGCATGGCGAGGATGATGGCCACCTCGGCGATGCGGCGGAAGTTCAGGTACAGCAGCAGCACGATGCTGGCCAGGGTCACCGGCACGATGACCCGCAGACGTTCGGCGGCCCGCGCCATGTACTCGTACTGCCCCGACCAGCTCAGGGCGTAGCCCGGCGGCAGCTCCAGCTGCTCCGCCACCGCCTGCTGCGCCGCCAGCACATAGGAACCCAGGTCACGGCCCTGGATGTCCACGTAGACCCAGCCGTTGGGGCGGGCATTCTCGCTGCGAATCATGTTGGCGCCGTCCTCGATGCGTACCTCGGCCAGATCGCCGAGGGTGATCCAGGCACCGGACGGCGTGGTGAGGGGCAGCGCACGCAACCGCCCGGGCGAGTCGCGCAGATCCTGGCCGTAGCGCAGGTTCACCGGATAGCGCTCCAGGCCCTCCACCGTCTCGGTGAGGTTCATGCCACCGATGGCCATGCGCACCAGGCCCTGGATGTCCGCCACGGACAGGCCGTGACGCGCCGCCGCCAGGCGGTCCGTGTCTACCACCAGGTAGCGGCCCGCCGCCACGCGCTCGGAATACACGCTCCGGGTACCGTCCAGCGGGCGCAGGATGTCCTCGATGCGCTGGCCCAATTCCTGGATCACCTCGAGATCGGGACCCGCCACCTTGATGCCCACCGGGGTACGGATGCCGGTGGCCAGCATATCGATGCGGGTGCGGATGGGTGGTGTCCAGCTGTTGGAGACCCCGGGCAGGGTGACCAGGTCGTTGAGTTCCGCCTGCAGGGCCTCCAGGGTCAGGCCGGGGCGCCACTGCTCACGGGGCTTGAGCTGCACGATGGTCTCGATCATGGTCAGGGGCGCCGGGTCGGTGGCGGTGTCGGCGCGCCCCGCCTTGCCGAACACGCGCTCCACCTCGGGCACACGCTTGATGAGCTTGTCGGTCTGCTGCAGCAGCTGCTGGGCCTTGCCGGCGGACAGGCCCGGGAAGGTGGTGGGCATGTACAGCAGGTCACCCTCGTCCAGGGTGGGCATGAACTCGGTACCCAGGGGCTTGTGCAAGGGCCACAGGCCATAGATGGGCCACAGGGAGCTGGCGGCAATCACGACTGACGCCAGCACCACCGCCCCCGGGCGCTTGAGCACCCAGTGGATGCAGGGGCGGTAGAGGGCCATCAGGCCACGGTTGAGGGGGTTGGCGCCTTCCGGGCGGATTCGTCCGCGGATGAAATAGCCCATCAGCACCGGCACCAGGGTCACCGACAGGCCGGCCGCCGCCGCCATGGCATAGGTCTTGGTGTAGGCCAGTGGCGCGAACAGGCGCCCCTCCTGGGCCTCCAGGGTAAACACCGGCAGGAAGCTCACGGTGATGACGAGCAGGGAGAAGAACAGCGCCGGGCCCACCTCCGCCGCCGCCCGGGCGACCAGCTCCCAGTGCCTGCGCCCGCTGGCGCCTTCCCGTTCCAGGTGCTTGTGCAGGTTCTCGATCATGACGATGGCCGCGTCCACCATGGCGCCGATGGCGATGGCGATGCCGCCCAGGGACATGATGTTGGCATTGATGCCCTGCATGCGCATAATGACGAAGGCCGCCAGGATGCCGATGGGCAGGAAGATCACCACCACCAGCGAGGAACGCAGGTGGAACAGGAACACCGCGCACACCAGCGCCACCACGATCAGCTCCTGGATGAGCTTGCTGCGCAGGTTGTCCACGGAACGCTCGATGAGCCCGGAGCGGTCATAGGTGGGCACGATCTCCACGCCCTCGGGCAGGCTGCGCTGCAACTCCGCCAGCCGTGCCTTGACGGCGCGGATGGTGGCCAGGGCATTCTCGCCGGAGCGCATCACCACCACGGCGCCGGTCACCTCGCCCTCGCCGTCGAGGTCGGCGATGCCGCGCCGCATCTCCGGGCCGAGGCGCACCTCGGCCACGTCGCGCAGCAGGATGGGCGTGCCGCGCGCATCCACGTCCAGCACCACCTGGCGCAGGTCCTCGGTGTCCCGCAGGTAGCCGGTGGCGCGCACCATGTACTCGGCCTCGGCCATCTCCAGCACGCCGCCACCGCTCTCCTGGTTGGCGGCACGGATGGCCGCGGCGACGCGCTCCAGGCGCAGGCCGTGGGCGCGCAGCCGGTCCGGGTCCACCACCACCTGGTACTGGCGCACCATGCCGCCGATGCTGGCCACCTCGGATACACCGGGCAGGGTCTGCAGCTCGAACTTCAGGAACCAGTCCTGCAGGGAACGCAGCTGCGCCAGGTCGTGGTTTCCCGTGCGGTCCACCAGGGCGTACTGGTATACCCAACCCACGCCGGTGGCATCGGGGCCGAGGCTGGGACTCACCCCTTCCGGCAGGCGCTCGCGCGCCTGGTTCAGGTATTCCAGCACCCGCGAGCGCGCCCAGTAGAGGTCGGTGCCGTCCTCGAACAGCACGTAGACATAGGAATCGCCGAAGAAGGAATAGCCGCGCACCGTGGTGGCGCGCGGCACCGCCAGCATGGCCGTGGTCAGCGGATAGGTGACCTGGTCCTCCACCACCCGCGGGGCCTGGCCGGCGAAGGGCGTGCGGATGATGACCTGCACGTCGGACAGGTCGGGGATGGCATCCAGCGGCGTGGTACGGATGGCCACCACCCCCCAGGCCACCAGCAGCACCGTGAGCAGCAGCACCAGGAAGCGGTTGCGCAGGGACCAATGGATCAATTCGACGATCATGGCCTCACTCCATCACGTGGATCGACGTGATCCGGTAGCCGCCACCCTCGCCCTGCTCCAGGATGAAGTGGAGCCGATCGCCCAGCTCGAGACTGCCGAGGTCCACGGACTCGTGGACCTCGATGTCCATCACCATGGCCGGCCAACCCAGCGCCTCGATGGCCTCGTGGTCGAGGGTGAGCACCTGCTCCGCCGCCTTGATCGCGGTCACGGTACCCATGCCCTCCACGGTCTGCCCGACACGGCCGGCATCGGTCCCTGCCTCCGCCTCCGCCTGGGCACCGCGCAGGCGCATGGCGCTGGCCTGGATGCTGGCCTCGGAATCGAGCAGGAACTGGCCCGAGACCACCACCCGGTCGCCCTCTTCCAGGCCGTCGCGGATCTCCACCCAGTCGCCCGATTCCATACCGGAGCTGACCTCCACGGCACGGAAACGGCCCTCGCCCTCGGCGACGATCACCCGCTCGGCGCGCCCGGTGCGGATCAGGGCCGCGCGCGGGATGCTCAGCACATCGTCCCGCGAGCCGGAAAAGATACGCACATTGGCGAACATGTCGGGCCGGAAGCGTTCGCCGGGATTGTCCAGCTGCACGCGCGCGCGCAGGGTGCGGGTGCGCGCATCCAGGCCCGGGTAGAGGTACTCGATGCGGCCCTCGAACACCTCGCCGGGCAGGGCCGGCAGGCGCAGCTCCACCACCTGTCCCACCGCCACCCAGGAGGACTGCCGCTCGGGCACCTCCACCAGCAGCCACAGACTGGACAGATCCGCCAGGCTCATCACCTCCATGGCCGGGGTGACGAACATGCCGTGGCGGGCATTGAGCTCCGTCACCACGCCGTCCCGTGGCGCGCGCACGATGACGCGCGAACGCACCCGGCGGTTCTGCTCCAGCTCCCGCACCTGCACCTCGTCCACGCCGAGCAGCCGCAGCCGCTCGCGGGAGGTGGCGATGAGCGCGGCCTGGCCCGTGCGCAGGGCCTGCAGGAATTCCTCCTGGGCATTGACCAGGGTGGGGGCATAGATCTCGAACAGCACATCGCCGGCGGCGAAGCGCTCGCCCACGAAATGCACCCGCAGGTCCTCGATCCAGCCCTCGCTGCGCATGTGGATATGGTTGATCCTTCCCTCGTCATAGCCGATGACGCCCGTCGCGTCGATGCGGCGCCACAGCCGGCCGCGGGTGGCCGCCTCGGTGCGCACCCCGAGGTTCTGCACCAGGGCGGGATCGATGCGCACCACCACCCCGTCCTCGCTGTTCACCTCGTCGGCGTACACGGGGATGTAGTCCATGCCCATCCAGTCCTTGGCGGGCTTCGACGAGGTGATCTCCGGGTTCATCGGGTTGCGGTAGTAGAGGATCTCGCGCTCCTCGGCCAGGGCCGCGGGCACTGGCAGCAGGATCGCGGCGCCCAGCAGCAGGGCCAGGGGAAAGCGGGGCTTCATGAGGCTTCTCCAGCGAAGTAGAGCAGACGCGCCTGGGCCTGCAGGCGCTCGGTGCGGGTACGCCGGGCCTGCAGCAGGCTTTCCAGCTCGGCGAGCTGGGCGCGCACCAGGGTGGTGAAATCGGTCAGGCCGTTCTGGTAGGCGTGCAGGGCCGACTCGGCATTGCGGCGGGCCATGGGCAGGATGCGTTCCTCATAGCCCTGCTCACGGGCACGCAATTCCTGCCAGCGGGCATGGTCCGCCTCCAGGCTGCGCAGCAGCTCCCGGTGGGCATCATCGCGGGCATGGTGCAGGGCACCGGCCTCGGCCACGCGGGCGGCGACCCGGCGGTCCTGGCGCTGGCCGGTGAAGAGCGGGAGGTCCAGGGTCACCATGGCGCTGAAGAGATCGCTGCGCCCCATGCCACTGCGCTCCCCGTAGCTCAGGTCGAGCATCCAGCCGGGCTTGTACTGCTGGCGGGCGACCTCGACCCCGGCCTGACCGGCGGCGACCCGGGCGCTGGCCGCCGCGAGCAGGGGATGCCCGGGCAGCCCTGACCGCAGTGCCTCCAGGGGCGGCGGCTCCTCCAGCCGCGCCTGCCGCGGCAACCGCACCCCCGCGTCCAGGGCGCCGGTCCAGCGCTGCAGCCCGGCGAGGGCGGCGGCCCGCTCGGCGCGCAGGGCGGCGAGGCGGTCATCCAGCAGCGCCTGCTCCAGCTCGGCGCCCAGCACATCCTGCAGCTGGTCGCGGCCGGTGCGGTAGCGGGTGCGGGTCACGTCGAGGATGTCGTCGAAGCGGCTGCGCGTGGTCGACACCAGCGCCAGGGCGGCCTCCTGGTAGCCCAGAGCCAGCCAGGCGAGGCGGGTGTCACGCAGCACCTCCAGGCGGCGGGCGGCGGCGCCGGCATCGGCGGCCGTGGCCTGGTGCCCGGTGCGCGCCGCCTGGTGCTGGCGGGTCGCACCCGGCGGGAAGGCCTGGCGGATGCCGACGCTGAGCTGGCTCATGCCCTCCTCGCGGCGGTCCAGGGAATCCACCGGCAGGTTCATGACCCCCAGGGTCAGGGCGGGGTCCGGCAGCTGGCCGTCGGCCACGGCCTGCTCGCGCAGGGCCTGGGCCTCGGCCCGCGCCCGGGGCAGGCCGGCATCCTGTTCCAGGGCCAGCCGCTCGGCGCCGGCGAGGTCCAGCAAGATGCCCTCCTGCGCCTGCAGGGCAGGAGGACACAGGGATGTGAACAACAGGACCGCGTACAGGGTCCGGGTATGCATGATCATGGGGAACTCTCCGTTCAGAACGCCACAGGGGGGCCGAACAGGAGAATCCTAGATCAGGAAGACACAGTTCCGCAGGTAGAGGGGGAGGGAGGGATCCGGCGCGCTGCCCGGGGCCCGGGGCGGCGCTGCCGCGGCGTCCCTTGCGGGCGCTTCGGGCAGGGTGAGGGCCAGCAACAGCGGGGACAGGTCGCCGACCTTGATTCCGCCGGCGGGGACCGGCTGGACATCGGCGCTGTGCTCGCAGTCACCGCCCGGGCAGGGGTCGGCTTCCGCGGGGGGACAGCAGTCGTGCTCCGGGGCCGGAACCTCGTGGTGGCCGACGGGGGCCCCATCGAAGGGGCCGGCCAGCACCACGCAATGGCCGCACACCAGGGACAGCCAGGACAACAGCAGCAGGGGCAGCAGCAGGCGGCCGGTACGATGGGCGGATTGTCGCAGGGCGTGCAGCATGTTCGGCTGCCTTCGACAGGGGAATGGGCACCAGTCTAGCGCCCACCGGACGGCTTGTCATCCCCGGTACTTCAATGCCGGATCCCCGCTCACAGCGTATGGGGACACTTGATGGCCACGGAAGCACACGGAAAACACGGAAAGATTTCATTGCTGCCAACGGAAACCACCTGTAGGAGCGGCCTCTGGCCGCGAACGCCCGGTGCACCACGCAGGGTTCGCGGCCAGAGGCCGCT
>OBJA01002101.1_pt1 | contig 12152 bp, 17 predicted proteins | sample 1519751 | NCBI WGS metagenome assembly OBJA01 (sample SAMEA3881238, study PRJEB22517) | soil metagenome | biome: lake sediment; feature: soda lake sediment; material: sediment, water from around vicinity | place: India | collected 2013-12-23 | depth 3 m
GACTCAAAATCCAGTGATAGCAATATCGTGCGGGTTCGATTCCCGCCCCGGGTACGGAAAACCCTCTGAAACGGTCGATTTTAGAGGGTTTTTTGTTTTTTATGATAGTTAATTGATAGCGGAGTTAGAAACTCATGTACATTTTATAGGGATTAACCAATAAAAAAAGCCCCCTTTTCAGGAGGCTTTCACTGGTAAATGAAAAAAACCAAATCAACGGACGTCAAACAAAACTTCATTTAATATTTTCGTTTTTCTTCCTGACTGAATATCCACTCAAAGCTTAGCACAATCAGGAATAATAAAAACAATTTCGTATTTCTTCCAAAGCCTAATAGTGACAATGCTATCCAGGTTATTATACTGGTATTTCTTATCCTAGATAATTGTAGGCTCATTCTTATGTGCCTTGTAAATGAAATAACCAACAACCAGGGCAACAAGCAGGAATACTATTAAGACAATACGGTTTGAGCCGCCGCTACTAACTGTACATTGAAAAGGGTCAAATAATTGTTCCATGATAATTTCAGACTTGGATAGAATTTATAACTGCTTTAAAAACATCTGGAAGATCGTTTACAGTAATGTGAACAGGTTCGCCTTGAGGATTTCTGAACTTTAAAGTCTTACCCTGATGTTTATCCAGCAATTGTTTTAGAATGTCGTTTTCGTATAATGCCAAACGTGCATTTGCAACCGATAATTCTTCATTTACCGCAGCCAGTTCCTGCTCAAAAGCCTGGTTGCTTTTTTCAAGCTCTTCATTCTTGAAAACCAATTCCTTTGATGTGTTCTTGTTCTCTACTTGCGGGTTTAAATACTCATCCAGCAAGATATTTAAGAATTCGGCTTTGGAGTTGGCTCCTGATTGCTCATATGTTTCGTCAAAAAGGTCGGACAGTTCGGCTTTACCCTGAATTTGAATGTTTTTAAATCCGGTTCTTCGTGCCATTTCTTATTATTTTAAAATGATAAATACTAAAACTATTATTCCAGCGATTAATAAAATGTTGTTGAATTTAATCCCTGCTTTTTCATCTGTAGCTGGCTCCTCAATTACAGCAGGTGGTTGCTGTCTGTCATGTGATACCGATTCTTGCAACTCATTGATCTTATTTTCCATCCAGCTTACTTTTTCTTTCAGGAAATCAATCACTTTATTTTCTTCGCCCATAAAGCTTTCATAAGCAGCTTGTTCTCTCCGTCTTTTCACGTCATTATGAATAGTCAGGAGTCTAATTCTGTCTTTACTTTCCATGTTCAAAGTGTTTTATATAAAACCACAATAACGGCAATTGCTCCTGCGGCGATCCCAATAGTTGACCAGGGGAAAGATTTTCCACCGGATTGGGTTGATTCTTCAGAGCTTAAAAGCATTGAAACAAGCGTATTAGTGGCCGAATCAAGGTTTCTTTGAGCGTCAAGTACCTTGATTGACCCTCCCAAATCCGCCTGACCCGATTCAACCGCCAATCTGTGATCTTTAACTACTTTATCATAATATGCTTGTGCATCAACAACATTTTGCTTAGCCTCGGCTATTTGATCTTGTGTGAAGTCAGAATACCTGTTTTTCATTTCTGTAAACATTTTAATTGTTGTTATTTTTCGTATATGGTCTAAAAATTACCCTGCCATGTAACATTCATATATCTGTCATTAATTGGTATATATAGTAGCCATACCTTAAATATACAGGTGTTACAAGCGGTTACATACAATAGCCATATACAAAGAACTTATACTTAAATATAGTGTTTACAGGGTGGCACCTTTGCCGCTTTTTGCCGGTTTCTGCTAGTTTTTGTTAGATAATGTTGGCAATATCATTCGTCAGGGGTAATGACAAGCTTTTCATGCAGGTAAGAATATTGTTTTCGCGTAATAATTTTCTGACTTTTTTGATAACCCATTTCCTTCAATTCTTCAAAGTATTTTTCATTCAACCAATAGCGTAATGTCCTGACAGAAACTTTCAATTTTTCTGCCAGCTTTTTTTTTGTCATTACGCTGTACTGCGTTTGGTCGGTTGCTGCGGGTATCATTGTTTTTTCAGTGTCCGGATGTATTTATCTCCGGGTAAGAAATTCGTTAAAATCTTTGTTTCCCGGGTAAATAATCGCGGCTTGGTTGACTGTGTTTGGGTTCAATGCCAATATGTCGGACAAAGCCTTTTGCCCGGCTTCATCATTGTCCAGGTAAGCGTTAATTTTGCGCGCTGACTGAACAAGAGGCTCAATATACTTCAGGTTGCCGACCGTATTCAATACAATGGTTTTGTGTGCCGGTTTTCTGGTTTTGAAATACACCATTGCCGAAAGAAAATCCATGAATCCCTCAAAAATATTGATTGTGTTGTTGTTTCCCGGTATTGTGGTAACATATTTGGGGGTGTTCCCGCCTTTGAAACTGTTACTACGAAGCTCATAACCTCCTTTGTCGTTTTTGAAAGCAAGGGCAAAGAATGCCTTTTCCTGGCCCGGATAAGTGTAGTAATATGCCTCCATGACGTACAGAGCTGCAATTTGGGCCGGTATCCCTCTTTGTTCGACGTATTCAACCAGCGCCCGGTTTTGGAGCGGCTGGACGTGTTTTATTTCGATGCTGGAGGCTTTTTGCTTTTCTGAAAAAGAAAAAGAGGATGTTGAAAGTTCCGGCTTTTGCAGGATCATGAGGGCGCCGGTCACATTCGTGGAATTCATCAACATAACCAGGTCAAGGATATTTCCCCCGGTGCCGGTGCCAACATCAAACCAGCGATTTTTGGAAAGGTTAACTTTAAAGCTTGGGGCTTTGTCCGTCCGGACTGGTGAATTGTACCAGGCATGATCCCCGTAGATCCGGGCCGGTTCTATCCCGATATTGGTTAAAAAGTCAGCTATTTTAATTTCTTTGGCTTGTTCGCAATTCATGGTTTTTTCTTTTTTCTGATGAGCAAAATGGCTTAAAGTGGATATCTGGTTAAAAATAAGATACTTAACTACTTTACTTTAGATTGCTGTTATATATATAGCCTTAAAGTAAAGTTCTCTGACGTGTGATTGATATAACATCATGATATACAACAATATAATCGCTTTACTTTAATTAAAGTGCTAAAGTAAAGTGCTAAAGCGGATACTTATTAAATGAATAATCTTTCGAATTTTCCCTTTGTATTATATATCCTTCCTGATGCAGCCTTTTAATCAAGTCAGAACACTTATTCATACCAAAGGAATCGAACATATCAGAAGTGACTTCTTTTAACTTGTTTTGCAGTAGGGAAAATCTATAGGATTCTCCATTCGTGAAGACTTGTTTAAGTATGCTATTTAATTCATTCAATGTTAACTCATTTGCTTTGGGTGACTTTGGTTGATATCCCTGTTTTATTTCAGATTCAATAACAATTCCACTTTCAATTGTAAAAGCAAAAGCTTCAAATTCTTTGTGCCTTGTTAATTTAGGTTCAATAATCGTTGTTCGGGTTCCATTGTTATCGCCTCGATCTAATGACGCAACTGTTTCTGCCTTATTCATTAATTCAGTCCCGATATGCCCCCTGCCATTCGTATCACCCTTGTTTTGGTGTAAAATAGTCAGAATATGGATATTATTTTCCTGTGACCATCTTAGCAGGTTGTCAGCAATTAATGTTGCTTCCCTTTCATCATTAATTGACTGGACTAAGTCCCTTATCCCGTCAATTATTAGAAACCCGACATTTTCTGTATTTTTCAAAATATACTCAATCGCTTCCAACCGGATGGATTTCCCATATTGCCTTAATGCCAAAAACTTCAAATTCCCCGGGTGTTCAGTTTTGTTCCCGAAAACTTGGTTAGAAATTAGCTGAATAGTGCTTACACACTCCGGATTTGCCTGTTCTGTGTCAACCCATACGATTACCTTTTTATTTGCCGGTAACGATGGGATGAAATTCGATATTTGTTTTCCGGTAAGTAGGGCTGATACGATTACTGCCGTAGCTGTTGTTTTTCCAACTTTAGGGGCTGCTAATATTGTCGAAAAATTACCCAGTGTTGCAAAAATCTGGTTCCCATATTCTCCGGCAATTTCAAGGCAGACTGGCGGGTATTCAAATTTGTGGTCTGCCTTTAATAGAGAGCTTTCAACGATCTTCTTTATTTGTTCCTGGTCCATGCTGGGGTTTGAGTGGAATTTTACTTATCAGCCTGTTCTAATTGATTTTCAGGTTGGGTAACGGTCATTAAGCATTATTTTTCAGGGCTTCAATAATTTCAGATTTCAAAAAGAAGATTTTGCGGCCGGTACCATGCGTTTTAAAAATTTTGTCTTTTACTCTTCTCCTTAGGGTCGGCAAAGACATGTTTGTGTATTTGGCTGCTTGATTCCAAGTCAACCTGTCTTCGTTGAAGTCTGTGGTTTTTTTGCTTTCTTTTTGCTCGGAAATAACGTCTCTAATCGCTTCCCGAAGCTCTTTTTCGCTTGTGACAATAATTATTTGCTTTTCCATTACTAAAATTTATTTGTTATTATTATACGACACTTTTCAAAAGCAAAAATAAAATAATATTTTACTCTGTGGTGTCATAATTCTTAATAAATCATTTTTGTTATCATTATTTTTTAAATAATCTGTAATTAGATTACTTTTGGAGTAAACTTATCAACATGGAACAGCATCTAAGACTACTTGAGAAAATTAAGGAGGTACGTAAAAAGAAGGGCTATAGCCAAGAGGAATTTGCTAAAGAACTTGGAATTAGTAAGGTTACATACAATAGAATCGAGAACGGTAAAACAAACCTATTTCTGGATAGGTTTTTTCAGATTCTTCAAATTTTGGGAACAGAGATAGTAAGCGATTTGGGTGGAAGTAATAGGCATGAAAAGGATGAAATCGAGAAACTGGAAAAGGAACAAGAGCAATTACAGAAAAGCATAAAAGAAAAAGAGCTTCTTATTAATCTATTAATTGAAAAATATGAGCGTCTAATGGAAGAAAAGAGCAAAGAAGAAAAATAGCTGCCTGTGTCCTATGCAGTATCCTTAACAGGACTAGCTTATCAGTCGGTATTTTACCCGGCCATGTCTCACCGGATCGCCCAACTTCCCAATAGTGGCCCCGGATCATTGGCCGGGTTTTTTTGACCCGACAATCATAACTTTAAACGATTAAGCGGCGTTCAGGTTTATAACGGCTTCAAAAAGTAAACTAATGGTTCACAAACGCATCATTTTATAAACCAATGGTTTACATATTTAATTTTTACACAAAACACTTGCATTATTCAAATTATAATCTATATCTTTGAGTGCGAAACAACCAAAACAGGTTCCCGGAAGATTCCTGAATAAAAAAATCTGAATTTTGAAATATTGGCCGGTGAGTAGGGGTGAAAGTCCCCAAAACTTCATTTTCGCTTTTCGGGGCGTTCATGGTTGTTTCGCACCACACCGGCCTATTTATTAATTTAATGCGAAACAACCATGAGTAAAAGAAAATTTCCAAAAGCCGTGCGAAAAATGCCCGAAGAAGCCGTAGAAACCATCGTAAGTTGGTACGATGCCGACTTTGCGATATTGCAGGATCACCTGAAAAACCTCTCTCAATTGGTGCTTTTGATGGTACGCCAAAGCGAAGACAACCACGATCCCGAGTTTATGAGACAAGCTATTCTGCTTTCCCACTTACATGAAGACCTTGAAACATTTGTTGTTTAAATGGTTGATGTTGTGTAATTTTATGGCGTTGGTTTTGGAAACACTTCGGATGTAAGGGACTGGTGAAACAAACAAGATACCCGCCAAAACGACATCAAAAGCTGGGTTAGGCACGTTTCGGACGTACGGCAATGGGCAAAAGCATACAAGCACCTAAACAGCTTTGACCTGGAAAGCTATTCCATAGAGGAGGTAACGTACTCCTCAATAGTTTCCCGGTTTTTCTGCCCTGGTTACAAACTGGTGTGATGCTTAACCGCCTCCCCAGATCGTAACCAGGGTTTTTCTTTTTCTGGCCAGCAACAAAACTTATCCGGTTTCCTGCCGGTGCTACCAGGTGGCACCAGCAAAAAAACTGTTTCGGGATCCTATCGGTAAAAATAGCGTTACGGTCCCCATCGTAACTTTTACAGCAGTATTGTAACAGAGTTTTTAAAGATACCGGCAGGCACCCGGATAAATGTTGATAGATCCGGAACCGGAAAAAATGAAGGTACTGCAGTATTAACGGAAGGCCTTTATAATTCATTCAAATTATCCTGTTCAATGCCTTTCCTGATACTGTATTTTGCCTGCTTTCTGTTTCTCCTGTTAATAGAACGTTTGCCAAATCTAGTTATTCCGGGAATGTTTTTTAAATAGCACAGGATGTGTCGTTCAAAAACCACATCAATTTCAATTCCTTTAAGTTTATCTTTATGTCCCATCATAACTCATGTACATTAACAAGTTTTTAGTAGTGATACCGGCATTGGGCAATGTACAAGATATTATTTTCAACCTTATACACTAACCGGTGTTCGCCCGTGATCCGGCGGGACCAAAACCCGGAAAGGTTCTGTTTTAAAGCTTCGGGCTTGCCGGTCCCTGCAAATGGAGTACGCTGACATTCTTTGATCAGTATGTTGATTTTCCGCAAAAGCTTCCGGTCATTGTCTATCCAGTACTGGTAATCTTCCCAGGCTGTTTTATCCCAATAAATATCCATTATTCAACAATGGGTTTTTTAACCAGGTTTGTTTTTGAGTTGATATTTTCAATGGCATTTTCAAGCCTCTGGCGGTTGGTTTTGCTCCGGTTCAGGTGCAGGGTTTCCTGCAAGGCGTTAAATTCGGCCAACGACATCATAACGATGCTTTTCCCCTTTGGCCGGTGTACAACCAACATCTCTTGATCATCCGTCACAGCGTCCAGGTTTGATTTAAGGTTTTGCCTCAATTCTGAATAATTAACTGCTTTCATAATATCTTCATAAAATATGCGTACAAAATTACGTACTTTTTCAAAGACTGCCAAAAGCTTTAAACATTTCCTCTTTTTTCATCTCATCGGCAATCTTCAGGTACTTATCAAAGGTTGCTTCTTTTTTGTGCCCGGTTATTGACTTAATGATTTTTACATCCAAACCCTTCATAAAACCAATAGTTATAAACGTTTTCCGGGCGGTGTGGGCTGTGATCAATTTATATTTCGGGAAAACGGTTTCAATCACTTTGTTTCCCCGGTATTCGAGTTGTATTGTTTGAGTGTCAATCTTTGCCAGTTCGCAACATTCTTTGATGTATTCATTCAGTTTTGGGTTTGACAACCTGGGCAATGGGTAGATTGATCCGTCATTATATTTGTCCAGGATCACCTGGGCTTGCGGTAAAATAGGAATGCGGTCATCTTGTTTGGTTTTCAGGATATTTTTCACAATGTACCCGCTTTGAAAATGTTCATACCGAAGAGAGGCAATATCTGAAAACCTTAAGCCGGTCAAACAACCAAAACAATACAAATCCCTGGCTTTTCCTAATCTTGGACTTTCAAAGTCAAAATTGTATAGGGTTCTAAATTCATCCGGGGTCAGGCAAACAACTGACTTATCTTTTTCAGTGAATGAATATTTCCGGTGATCCAGGCTTTTATAATATCCTTGGTCAAGTGACCATTCCAGGAATGATTTAAATTTTGCCACATAAGCCGCAAAGCTGTTGTTCTCAAGTTCTTCAACCTCAAAAGCATAGTCGTACAGCTTTTCAAAGAACTGCAAATTAATATCAGCAAACTGAAGTTTCAGCCCATAATGATCCTGGTATTTTCGGATAAAGTTTTTAGCCGTTTTTCTGTTTCTGGAAGTGTTATGAGCTATCCGGCTCTGGTTGATGTCCATAAACTCATCGTAAGCCGTCCAAAAGTCTTTTTTTTGTTCGCCAATCTGGAAAAGTACGCTTTTAACTTCATCTCTGGCTGGTGGGGCCGGGTACCCGTCAAAGCGTCCAAAACGTTCCAGATTTTTGATAATTCGTTCAATCAGATCATTTATTTCCAGGTGCCGGTTATCAGGTTCGTTTTCCCGGTTCTTATTCACCCGCTGTTTGGCGTTGTTCCAGTACCGGGGTTTTACTTTTTCAATTTGGTAAGGGTAATTCTTTGAATTTATTGTAACTTGGGCATAAATGGGCGCTAAACCACGTTTATCAGCCCGGCTTTCTACGATGTAGAAAGAAACGTTCTTTTTCATTTTTGATAGTTAATTGATAGCGAAATTGGAAAAAACTGCGTCAAAAATGAGAAATTTAAACCAAAGGTACAAGCTTTTATCCGCTGAAAATCAATAATAAAAGAAACTAGGGAAAACCATCAAAAAAGGCAACGGATTCCCGCCCCGGGTACCTGACGGGAAAGGTGAAGTTCTTCTTCACTTTTCCCGTTTTTTTGTTCTTGTAAGTTGTTGTTTACCTGGTATGTATATTCGACAATGGAATTCATCCGGGTGGTTCGATATTGAAATCCGTCAAAAGTCAGTTTTTCAGGGAATATCGAACCAATTATTGCCCGCTTATCTGTAATTGTCCCGTTTTTATAAATAACGTCAATCCTAATCATGATATTAAAGGCCTGATCAAGAAGCTTGTCAATTTTGGCAGGTGCGTTCGCATGCTCAAACGCCAGGGCGACTTCTTCGTGGAATCACCGATCAACTTCTTGGCGGCAGTGATCTGGTATTTGCGAAGATATAATGATGGTGAATTTTGCACCCTCCCACATGTCATCGAGCTGATGCGGCAGGTTATGACAGCCTGTTTACTTTGCTGCGGACTGAGAAAGAAATCGAAGTGCTGGTCAACCCTTTTGTAAATGCCTACCTCAATGACGTCATGGAACAACTGGAAGGGCAGGTTGCAGCCGCTAAAATGGCCATGGCCAGACTTTCTTCACCCCAATTGTATTACGTTTTATCCGGTAATGACTTTGCCCTGGACATCAATAACCCGGATGACCCGAAGATTATCAGCATGGGCAATAATCCACAAAAGATACAGAAACATGAGGCTGTGTTGTCACTCTATGTGAGCCGGCTGATCAAGCTGGTCAATAAAAAAGGGAAACAAAAAAGCAGCCTCATCTTCGATGAATTTCCGACCATCTACCTGAACAACATGCATAGTCTGATCGCCACCGCCCGGAGCAACAAGGTTGCCACCTGTCTGGGCATCCGGGATTTCAGCCATATCCGCAAAGACTACGGACGGGAACAGGCGGATGTGATCGTGAACATCACCGGAAACATTATCTCAGGGCAAGTAACCGGGGAAACAGCCAAACAGCTATCAGAACGTTTCGGCAGGATCATGCAAGACTGTGAAAGCCTTTCCATTAATAGTGGGGACACTTCCATCAGTCGTTCCAAGCAACTGGAATCTGCCATGCCACCATCAAAAATATCCGCACTAAGTTCCGGGGAGTTCGTTGGTATGGTAGCCGTTGACCCGGATAATAAAATTGATCTGAACCTTCCATTGCGAAATACAAAATGATCACAAAACACTGAAAAAAGAACAGGACGCTTAAGAGGATATTCCGCCCATTCGAAAACTGGACAATACAGTTGTGCAGCAGAATTATCTACAAATAAAGCAGGACGTGCAAGGTATCATCCAGTCAGAAATGGACCGGATGCTGAACGATCCGGGGAGGAGGTATTTGGTGGTGAGGAAAGGGTAACTAACCCGAATTATTCATTTCGAGTATGATAAACCCGCATTACTCATCAGTTGAAGAATTTTTCGAAAGCTTTGGCTTGATAAAAATTGCACTAAACTCCCGGGCGGGGGATAAAAATAAATATTGGGGACAACCGATGCCGCTCCCGGCTGTTCTAGTCCTAAACCACTTTTTTTGACAACAGGGCAAAGCATCCCATCGTTGTCTCCTGCTTGGTTGTTCGCTGCTGTTTATTTATTGAAAGACCAGTTGCCTCGACAGTTCATGGTGTACGAATGCCAGAGAAAAGCGTTAGTACACCCTTCGCTTTGTATTTGTATGGGTGCCAAATTGCCACCCCAAAGGAAAGAAAAATTAAGTGGACAAAAGGCCGCATAGCCTCATCCTCTCTCCCTCTTCTCGAAACAAAACCCTCCCGACAGGAAAAATTATGCCCAAAAAACAAAATTTTTGAGGCTCAAAATTGATGAAATTCAAAATGCAGCTATTGCACAACCCAAAAATCATAAAAATCCATTCCAGTTAATCATAAAAATGAAATTCTATATTTCTATCGAATCTCCCTCACTGGCACAAACCACTCCTAAATCGCGGGCACAGATCGAACCGGAATAGCCACTAACTTCCTTAGATTCTAGGCTATATGCAGATATAAACTTACCGGATAATTTTAACTCCTTTAGGCGCTTTCACCGATGTGGCAATTTTCCCATCTGCTTTTTTTGTGTGTTTGATTTCGATAATACCCTGAGGCGTCGGAAAGGTGCCTTCCACCCAATCCAGATCCCCCAAGTGCGGTTCAATTTTGACTTTTTTACAGCCGGGTTCAAGCACGTTTACCCCCAAAACGTACCGGGTAAGCCATGGCGTGGGCCCCGATGCCCATCCGTGACAAAGGCTGTGTCGGTAACTTTTGTAACAATAATCGCCATACGTACCATGAACATCAATCATGCCTTCAGGAACAATTTCATCAATCCTGGATGCATTTTCTTTCCATTCAATATTGAAGTCTTCCCAAAAGGTAGTTGCCCCAAGGTCGAGCATGCCGCCCCAATATTCACGGATATTGTCGATCGCGCCCTGATAATCGTTGGCCCTAGCCCTGGCATTCAGCATATAATAACCATAGAAAGTCGACATCTGATGTGCGCCTCCTTGAGACAGAAGTTCTATATTTGATTTTTCAGCAGGGACCAATTCTGCCAACGCCAGCAAAGCTGCTGCCTGTTTCGAATCATTGAACGCTGGGATATGTTTTCTCAATTCGACGGCTTTTTCGCGACAAAAAGCGGCTGAGCCCTTATCCCCAAGGGTACTTAGCAGTTCACTGCCTGCTTCGAAAGCCATCACCATCATTGACTGCAACCCGGCATGAACCGCCCCGGAGTTTTCACTCGATGGCCAGTCCAAAAAGCGATGTCCATCGAGAATCTCCTTCCCATTGGCATCAATTTTTGTAGCCAGGTGCTTCAACAAGGCCGTCAGATAACCCTGCTGTTCTTTCAGGTAGCCGAAGTCGCCATGATAAATATGCCAGTCGCGGTGAATCAGCACCCACCACATTGAATAAGAACTGATTCCGTTCATCCAGTTGGGCAAAGGGGTAAGGTCGCGGACCAGGTCAAGACTTTTGGGAACCACCTCCTGATACCCAAAAACAGTATTGATTGTCATTACTTCGGGATGAAGATCGCCAACCCACACCAAACGGTCGCGTTTGATTCCATCCCAAAGGTAGTTTTGCATGTTCAGGTGGACCGTATATGCCCCCGTCATCCAAATCCGGTTCAGCCGTTCATCATTGCAGGTGAATGAGCCCAGATAAGGGATATCCCGATATTTAAAAATGGAATTGATTTCCTTGATTTCAATTTTGCTATCCGGATCGACCAAGTCGATGCGGACAAACCGGAAACCGGTGTCGCCCACTTCCAAGCGGCCAAGCCAAGGCAATGTAAGCACAAAATCGCGCATCGCATGGTCGTTGGTGGCCCCATTCACAGCGATATCGCTCATGGTTTCTGCTACCGATTCGCCAAATCGGACCCGGATCCGGCCTGCCGGATTGGAGTTGCTGATGGTTGTTACAATTTCCAGTCCCCCATGAATTTCACAACCAAAGTCGAGGATTAAACCGGACTTTGACTCTTTGCCGTTAATAAGGCTCATGTATTTCCCTTTGTTTAAATAGGCCTGCCCGATACCAGGATTCAGAATACTTTCAGCGTTTACCACCTTATTCCCTGTTTTATCTGACTTCCAAACAATCCGCATGGGGCTGAGAAATTTTTGGGTTATGGCGGTTGACCGAACTGATTGATTGGCAAATTCAACCATCAAAGGCGCCTGAGCACAAACGCCTGTCGAAATACCGATAAAAAATACGAAGAATAAAATTTTGTTGTACATGTAAGTAACTGTTAGGAAATTCAATTAAATCCTGTTTACGTATATTCTAATCATTG
>OBJA01002102.1_pt1 | contig 12150 bp, 17 predicted proteins | sample 1519751 | NCBI WGS metagenome assembly OBJA01 (sample SAMEA3881238, study PRJEB22517) | soil metagenome | biome: lake sediment; feature: soda lake sediment; material: sediment, water from around vicinity | place: India | collected 2013-12-23 | depth 3 m
CCCGATTTTAACGCCCTATCATGCCGCATGAGTAGAATTTCAACAGCCTGCTAGACTTTCAGATACCCACAGCCACAACGCACAGGGCACACCACATGGAATACCGTTGCAAGATCCTGATGAGCACGTATGTGACCCACGATGTGAAACGCTTTATCGTGGAGCGCCCGGTCGGCTTTGAGTTTACCCCGGGACAGGGGGTGGAGCTGGCCATCGACAATCCCGAGTGGCGCGCGCAGGGGCGACCCTTTACCCCGACCTCACTCCCCGGCGATCAGGTGCTGGAATTTATCATCAAGGCCTACCCGGAACACCAGGGTGTGACCCAGGCCCTGCACCAACTGGATGCCGGCCAGGCACTCCTGATGTCGGTGCCCTTTGGCACCATCCAATACCATGGCCCGGGGGTGTTTATCGCCGGCGGGGCCGGCATCACCCCGTTTCTGTCGATCCTGAGGATGTTGGACAAACAGCAGCAGCTGAACGGCAACCACCTGATCTTCGCCAACAAGACCACCGAGGACATTATTTGCGAACGGGAGTTGCGCCACCTGCTGGGTGGGCGAGCCACCTTTATCTGTAGCCAGCAGGGCGATGATCGCTGTGTACCGGGACGGGTGGACAAGGCCTATCTACAGCAGGCCATCCACGATTATTCACAACACTTTTATCTCTGCGGCCCGCCGCCATTCGTCAAAGCCATCAGCGCCAGCCTGGTGGAACTGGGCGCAACCCCCGATGCCGTGCTCTTCGAACGCTAAGCGATGCGCCGCGACAGCTACCAACCGATAGGCTGCGGGGTTTACTCCCACCTCGAGGTAGCAATCCTGCACCAAACCCCGCTGCAACTGCGCTGGCATCAGGATAACGGCACGATCGCCGAGTTGGAGATAATCCCACTGGATCTGCATACCGTGCGCGATGCTGGCGAGTTTCTGCTCGCCCGCGACACGACCGGACAGGAGCATCGCATTCGCCTGGATCGGATCCTCAACCCACCCGGCAGCAAGGGGCAGGCATGAACACTGGCCTGCTTACATCGCTGATCATAATGATCGCCGTGGCGATCTTCTTTATCCGCTATCCAGCCTTCATGCGACGCCAGTTTCACAACCGTCCGCCACCGCCATTGTTCCGGTGGCTGGGAAGGATGCTGCCAGCTATGGGTTACCTGATTATTGCACTGATGCTGCTCTGGCTGGCCCTGTTTAGACCATCATAAGTTAATCCGCCAACACACCGCATAGTGGATAGGCTCTGCCAGCGGCATGCCTCAAGACGTGTGATACGGATAAGGCAGAATGCTGAGGCAATGCGTGTGATTTGTGTCGTCAGGTTTACAGATACCATCTATATGCTACATTCCTTAGATAACATACACCACTATTCAACACTTAAGGATAACCAACTTAAGCAAAGTCTGATTCAGGTCATTATCACTCAGTGCCAAAATAATTATCCATCCCGGGAGAGAAGACGATGATTAGCGTTAACCCCTTTAGCGAGCTTTCCGGATTCATTCCGCCGATCGCCATGCAGCTATACGTCATTGTAATGGCCCTGCTGGTCATTGGCGGAACCATCCTCGATATGATCCACAAAAAAAGTGCCCAGTATTTTTTTGAAAATGCGAAAAAGGCCGAGAAGAACGCTCGGCGCACCGTCAGCAGCGGAGAAAAGGCCAGGCTTGCGATACAAACCATAGCCTGTGAAGTACTCACCTCTTCCGAGTTTGCCAACCCACAGCGCCGACTCTCCCACCTCCTGACCATGTACGGCTTCATCATCTTCGTCATCTCCACAGTCATCCTGATCTTCGCCCACCCCAGCACGTGGGTTTGGCCGGTCTTATGGCACTTGGGTGCACTCATGCTGTGCGTTGGTGGCTACTGGTTCTGGTTCGCCATCCGGGTGGATATCGCTTCCGAGGGCAATCCCTGGTACCGGATAGTCCGCGCCGACCTGTTTATCGTGTCGCTGCTGAGCACCGCCACCTTGGCATTGCTGTGGTCCGTGACACAAGGCAGTGGGCTTGGCTGGCTGTTCTTCACACTGTTCATCATCGCCAGTACCACCCTGTTTGGAACCGTATTGTGGTCCAAGTTCGCCCACATGTTCTTCAAGCCGGCGGCAGCCTACCAGAAGAAGATTACCCGCGCCGATGGCTCCCAGGAAAATCTGCCTGATTTGGGTGAGTTGACCGATCCTGCCCTGCAGGCACGATATCCCGATATTCCGGAATACATGGGTACCAATCCACCCAACATGGGACTGGGGATCAAGCGGGAAGCGCCACGCCACTACTAAGTCGTTTCAACTGAATAACATCTAAGAGAGGATCGACAATGCCAACATTCGTATATATGACGCGTTGTGACGGCTGTGGACAATGTGTAGATATCTGCCCGTCTGACATCATGCATATCGACACCACCTTGCGCCGTGCCTACAACATCGAACCCAACATGTGCTGGGAGTGCTACTCCTGCGTCAAGGCCTGCCCACACCATGCGATCGATGTACGCGGTTATGCGGACTTTGCCCCGCTGGGCCACTCGGTACGGGTCATTCGTGACGAGGAAAAGGGGGTGATTGCCTGGCGCATCAAATCGCGCAACGGAGAGATGGATCTGAATCTATTGGCGCCGATCACCACCAAGCCTTGGGGTAAAGAGATCCCTCAACTGGCAAGTGTGCCTGGGCCCAGCAAGGAGATGCGCGACAGCCAGCTACTCTTCAATGAGCCTAAATACATTCGTCTGGATGAAGGCGACCTGCATACGCTCGAGTCCAATGGCCTGAAAATGAAAGCAGGGGTGTACTACTAATGGCTTACAAAACTATCGTAGAAGACAATATCGACATCCTGGTGGCCGGTGCCGGACTCGGCGGTACGGGTGCTGCATGGGAGGCACGTTACTGGGGACAGGACAAGAAGATCGTTATCGCCGAAAAGGCCAATATCGACCGTTCCGGCGCCGTGGCCCAGGGCCTGTACGCCATCAACTGCTACATGGGCACCCGCTTTGGTGAGAACAACCCCGAAGATCACGTCCGCTACGCCCGTATGGATCTGATGGGTATGGTGCGTGAGGATCTGCTGTTTGACATGGCCCGTCACGTCGACTCGGCTGTACACCAGTTCGAGGAGTGGGGACTGCCGATCATGCGCAACCCCAAGACCGGCGCCTATCAGCGTGAGGGCCGTTGGCAGATCATGATCCATGGTGAGTCCTACAAACCGATCGTGGCCGAAGCCGCCAAGAAGTCCGCAGACAAGGTCTATAACCGCGTCTGTGTTACCCACCTGCTGATGGACGATGCCAAAGAGAACCGTGTGGCCGGTGCGGTCGGCTTCAACGTCCGTACCGGTGACTACCACGTATTCAAATCCAAGACCGTTATCGTGGGTGCCGGTGGAGCCTCCAATATCTTCAAGCCCCGCTCGGTAGGAGAAGGGGCTGGCCGTGTATGGTATGCACCATGGTCGTCTGGTTCTGCCTATGGTCTGATGATCGAGGCCGGTGCCAAGATGACCCAGATGGAAAACCGCATCGTACTGGCGCGCTTCAAGGACGGTTACGGTCCGGTAGGGGCCTACTTCCTGCACCTCAAGACCTACACCCAGAATGCCTATGGCGAAGAATATGAGTCCAAGTGGTTCCCGGCCCTGACCGAGATGGTCGGCAAGGAATACCTGGATACCGAAGGTCAGCATCTATCCCATAAACCCATTCCGACCTGTCTGCGTAACCATGCCTTTATCTCCGAGGTAAATGCCGGACGTGGGCCGATCCATATGGTCACCATGGAGGCCTTCCAGGATCCACACCTTGAGGAGATTGGCTGGCACAATTTCCTGGGAATGACCGTCGGCCAGGCCGTGCTGTGGGCGGCCACCGACGTGAACCCCAAATACGAGAATCCCGAATTGACCACCTCGGAGCCGTACGTGATGGGTTCGCACGCCACCGGTTGCGGTGCCTGGTGTTCCGGCCCTGAAGATATCTCACCACCCGAGTACTTCTGGGGTTACAACCGCATGACCTCAGTAGAAGGCCTGTTCGGCGCTGGCGATGCGGTGGGAGGCACCCCGCACGCCTTTTCCTCAGGATCTTTCACCGAGGGTCGTCTGGCCGCCAAGGCCGCCTGCAAGTACATTGACGATGGCAAAGCCGAAGGGATCCGTGTTTCCAATGAGCAGATCGAGCGGCGCAAGGCCGAGATTTACAAGCCGATGGAGCACTACAAGATCTATCGTAATGAAATCGCTGCCGGTAGTGTCAACCCAAACTACATCAATCCACGCCAGGGTCTGGATCGCCTGCAGAAGCTGATGGATGAATATTGTGGTGGGGTAACCGTCAACTACATGACCAATGATAAGCTTTTGCACATCGGTCTGAAGAAGATGAAGATCCTGGAAGAGGATCTGGAGAAGGTCGCCGCAGAAAACATCCACGAACTGCTGCGTGCCTGGGAGCTAAAACATCGCCATCGTGCTGCCGAGTCGGTCTTCCATCACACCTTGTTCCGCAAGGAAACACGCTGGCCTGGCTACTACTACCGTGGTGATGCGATGAAACTGGATGATGAGAACTGGCATGTACTGACAGTATCCCACCGCGATCCGAAGACCGGTGAATACACCATGGAAAAGGCGCCTTGTTACCATATCGTGGGCAAGGACGAGTAAGTGCCACTAGCACCAGAGAGGTACTGGTTATACCTCTCTGGTCATCAAAAAAGATCAACTAAAGCGTTGATCTTTTTTTTTGCATAATGGCATTTTCAGTATAGTTAAAATTATATCAATTCAAGAGGTTGCCCGGAAAGCATCTGCATAGACAACAAACCGACTCAGACTAACTTGCTTGGCAAACCGAGATCCAACATTAAAGAGTGACCAAATGAACATCATTGACAAAGCGGATGAAGAACTCCTACAGATAGCCCTACCCATGTGGGATGACTTGATCAAGTATTCCAACAAGGGCAACTACGGCAAATTCATTCGCCACTTCGCCTATGGTCTGTTGCTTGGACTGAATGAGGTAGAACTGGGCAATCAGTTTGCCAAAAGCGACCTAGCACGCAACCTGTCACCTGAGTACGACTTTATTGGCTTTATCCGTCGTGGTGAACATGTTACTTGTCTGTTTAGAGTGCGCAGCACCGCAAAGGAAGGCGAGTGGCTGGGACGCATGGTGATCGGCCATGAAAATGGTGAGATCAAGATATTTGCTGCATCCATATTTTAGCCCACGCATCTCATTATCTGTACAATGGCATTTACCGAGTCGAATGGATGAAATCACAGCACTTATTTACAGGAATCTATCTTAATCAACAACCTGCTAGATTGTGCGATCATCTCACGAATATATCAAACACCTGGGACAGGTAATTATGAAAGAGACGATACAAGAAAATAAATTTGTCGAGCTCAAGTACGCAGTCATAGACGCGAAAACAGGACAAATCCTGTCAACTGTCGAATTTCCCTTGAGTTACGTGCATGGTGCCAATCCGGTATTGGCTTCCCAGGTGGCTGCCGACCTGGAAGGGCGTTCACAAGGTGATGTCATCGAAGTACCCATCGATGGCAACCTGATTTATGGTCCCCGCAATGAAAATCTGGTATTTACTGATAACATAGAAAATGTGCCAGTGGAGTACCGTGAAGTGGGTACAACAATCCTTATGGAAAATAAAAAAGGCAAAACAAAAAAGTTTATTGTCACACGCATGGATGACACAACGCTGACCATCGACGGTAATAATCCGCTCTGTGGCCGAGATCTGATCTTTAAACTTGAAATTCTGACCGTACGGGATGCTACTAAAGATGAGATCGAGGCAGGCACTAAAATTGTCGATGGACCGGATATCGATATCAACCCGGATCTGATGGTGCCGATTTAATATGTAGCAAATTAGGCTTGAGACGGCAGTTACCGACTTTTCAGACGCTGTCTCTATACATCAGCAGAATATCCCTTGCTGCCTCGGCAGATTTACACTGCCACACAAAATTCAGTCTGAAATGGCAGACTGGCTACTCAGCCGCCATCAATAAGGTGCCCCAACCGGGCCATCAGACTGCAGTATGCCGACGTAAGGCGCATAGGTAAAAACGGCACCTTGTGCTATCCCCAACGCATTGAAGGCACTTACCACCTGTTTCTGCGGTTGCGCACTCCGTGGGCTGGCTTTTAATGCCTCCAGGGCTGCAACCAAAGGAATCAACTCTTCATGATCCAGATAGATTTTCAGCATCTGGATGGACTCATCTATTCTGACAATATCGAGGTCATTCCTGAACTTTCACGGTTGTTCATCATCGGCTTCATCAAAGGCAGGTGGTGCATAAACCACACCCCCATCGAAAACAGTTGATGGACTGGCGGACTTGAGTCCAGCAAAGGACTGAAACGCTTCCGAAGCATTCTGTTTCAGAGTAACGACGAAGGCATTAAATGCTTTCTCATTCGGTTTTGCCAAACGGAGTGAGAGCAGCACCTCGCCATTGACACGACTACTGAACTCCAGGCTTGACTTGGTGATAACAGGCTCTGGATTCAATACAGTCAACATGACCATCCGCTCCACCTTGCTATGAAAAGGTTTCCTGCTACAGATCTTGACAGAATCACCGATGATTTCAAATTCCTGGCTACCCTTGAACAGATGCTTTTGTATGAGTTTCATCGTCAACATCAATCACTTGGTGTTGATTGATTGAAGACATCGTTTATCAGTTCGGCCACATACTCATGCATGTAAGAGTTCTCACCACTATAAATGTGTTGCTCATCTTCGGTGATAAAGGTCAAACAGGGCTTGACTTCGACACCATTCATCTCGATTCTTGAGGTGTCATCTATTGTACTGGCCACGCTAAACGCAATATGGGCGGTTGACTCTTTGAGTTGCTGACCAGTCAGTCCGGCCTCAACAAGCCTGAGCCTGATTTGCTCGATCAATTCACGGATGAGGATTTGCTGGTATTGATCGAATGTGTCGGCATCTATCTTGAGTTGCATCCTGGTTATCCTTTGATTTTCGTAACTTCTCACCATTTTATCCCCTCTCCCTATTGGGGATGAGGGTTAGCTGGCATGATCTACATGGTTATGAATATCTTGGTGAGTCGTCATAGCTGGTCATCTGATGGTTTCTGATCTAAGCTTAGCCATGTTAGCAAATTGATACTTGGTAGCCACAGCAATAATTGCTGTGACACGAAATATTGTGTGAGCTGTGATTCACACCGACCCACATTGAAACGCAGCGATCAAGACATCCAACCCAAAAGGTGATACATGAGCGGACAACCGACTACCAGACCGAAAGTTCCTGATGGCAAATCCCGTTTTGTCATAACACGCCAGAAAGAGCCTAATGAAAAAGGCTATGTTGGCTACGAAACCATTTGGGACTCATTTCAGAAAGTCACCGAATACACGACGCCAAAACGACCCTGACTCTCGTCGACATGCCACCTGATGGGGGATAGATTATCCTCCATCAGGGTATATCAAGTTTTACCCCCACGCCGTCAAGAAGTGCCTCTTAGTCAAAGAACCCGGATCCGTACATATAATTTTCTATACATCGTGCCCTCGACGAACGATATGTACTGATGATACTCCAAATCCTTTTTCAACAGGTTGCGCAGTACCGCACATACTAAGGAGGCTGGTCAAAATAGTATTTACATTCGGTCGCGCCTGGGCCATCACTGCTGTGTTACGCTTCTTGGCAAGGAAGCGGCCATTCTCTGCGAAACGTGCCTTCATTGGTGGCCCAGGCGCGCCCTCGGTTGTGACAATATCATTTCGACTTACCTCCTAACGCAGTTGGCCTGTTCATAACTGTACCGCTAAACAGGTTTATCATAAGTGCGATTTATATCATCAGAAACCATGCTTGCCTATTGATCATTGTCATCTACACTTAATCAACGCACGGCTCCGTGGTGACCGTCCGTCCATTCTTCAAACCCTACCGATACAGAGGTGTGACATGAACCAGGTTCTTGTAGAGATGCCACTGGTGAATGAATGTGCGATCGCCAGCTGTGCATACAATGTTGAGCATGGCTGTCATGCAAAGGCCATCACGATTGGCGATATGACACATCCAAGCTGCGATACCTTTCTGATGAATGAACATCATATTCACAGCCTTAAAGTCACGGCAGGTGTAGGTGCCTGCAAAACAATAAACTGCAAACATAATGATGACTTTGAATGCACGATGGATCAAATCAATGTCGGAATGATAAATGGTGAGGCGAACTGTGTAACCTTCATCGGTCGTCAATAACACCATCACTTTTATGTATACGTATTGAAACCGACAATACGGGAGGTAGAAAATGAAAACCTTGCCCATGGTTTACATGTTCTTGCTCGGTCTTCTGTTTTATCTTCAGCCTGCCTTTGCTGAAAGCCCCTATGAAGTAAAGTTTGGCGACTTCACGGTGAATTACAATGTCTATCCAAGCAGCTTTCTAAAATCGGAAATTGCTAATGCATTGAAGCTCAGACAGTCACCCAATCAAGGGGTTATCACAATAGCGGCAAGAAAAGCACAAGCGGATGGAAGCGAGCAGCCGATCAAAGCCAACATTCAGGTGCGTACCCGAAACATTATTGGTCGTGTGCATACCGCCAGGCTCATCGAGGTAGTAGATGATGGCCATATTTATTACATGGGCAATTTTCCGATAACCCAAAATGAGACGACACAGTTCGAGATTGAGGTGTTACCGGCTGGCAATGGCCCAAGTCACAGGTTTGCCTTCTCACGACTGTTTTGAGTTATCATTACTGGCATACCGACTCATGAGTACCATCGCAGAAAGGCGGCGGCGGATAGTGCCGTAGCGCCCAGAACTACAAGCACGTTCCATAACAGATTTTGACGCGCTACCGGCCAAACAGACCCACAACATAGGTACGTGCCGGCCAGTATGACGCCACCTATGGTACAGGCCATCTTCACCACCAGTGCAATCACAGCAACACCAAAAATCTCGGGGAATTGCCCGTAGTAGTAGAAACTCACTGCGCCAAACCCGGCACCGCTTAACCCTTGCGTGATCCAGCCAATCAATACCAGCCAGGCCAGCATTTTTTTCGGCCCCAGATTGTGCTGCAGTGACCATCGACCAATAATCGCCGCACCAACCACAGCAGCAGCACCAAAGTTATGCACCACTTGCACCAATGCATAGGCAAGATTCTGCATATCCATGCTACTCGATCACCACATTGACACAGCTTTCAATCCCGATGGGCACGTGAGCACGATTGACCACCTTAATGCACACCTCTCTAGCACCCATACCAACGGAACCAAGTGAGTAACTTCCTTCAAGGTGGCGAATAACAGCAATCTCGCGGCCATTATCATACAGGTGCACATGATCACCTTGTGGACCTGGGTCTACGCGATAGGAGATGAGATTTTCTTCCAGCACACTGAGTTTTGCGCCATCTTCTGGTGAGAAGATGGTGACTCCCTGTGCATTGACAACAGCACTCAACGCCCACAACGGCAGCACGGACAGTAAACTTGATTTAAGGTTTAACATGACGACCTCCTTTTGGAACTATAGTGTTTGATGTTCAAAACGTAGTTCACCAGCAGGAGAATTTAAAGGCTAATATAGTGATTATAAAAAAATTCTGTAACAGCTCACCCCTTTACCCCACCCCCCATTGTGGGCGATGGTTAGGGAGAGGGGAAATATTCGCCAACACCTCTCACCCCTGGCCCTGTGCCGTATGTTCCAGACACGGCCATCCGACTATATTCATGTAGCCGTCTCCCCTCAAGGGAGAGGGGACAAGCAGATACAAAATTCTGTGTATAAATTTTATACCGAAAACAAGCATCTCATACGGCTGTCTAATGATGATTTTTTGACTATTATTACAATATGTCTTATCTACCCCACTGCTGAATGCCTTCATGGCGTATGGGAGGTGCTAGATGCCAGATATTGAAAAAAGCGCAATGACCCCAAAACAGCTATGGCATACTTTGCTGCATCGTGATCCGCTGTTCATTTTTGATGTGCGCAATCATGATGAATTTTCACGTTGGCATGTCGAAGGACCCCATTCGGTGCCCACCCTGAATCTTCCTTATTTTGAGTTAATGGAGTTGGAAGGTGAGGACGAGGATGTAACACAGGCAGTCATACAAGGGGTAAAGACTCAACTGGATGGCCAGCTGCCTTTTGATATTCCGATCCTGGCCGTCTGTTCCGAGGGACATACCTCCGGGTATGTGGCCGAGGGTTTGCGTCAGCTTGGATACGACGCGTTCAATTTGGAAGGTGGCATGGTGGCCTGGGGAAATCTCTATTACACCGTCGCACTGGTACAGAATGCGCGCTACAGTCTCTATCAAATGGTACGCCCAGCCCGTGGCTGCGTGAGTCATGTATTGATCAGTGGCGCTAAGGCCGCAGTGTTCGATCCGGGCCGGCACATCGAACACTACCAACAACTGGCCGCAGAACATGAGGCAAGGATCGAATGGGTGTTGGACACCCATTTGCATGCTGATCATCTGAGTGGCGGCCAGGCCCTTGGTGAGCAACAGCAGGCGCCCTATTATCTGCATCCCTATGACGCTATTCATCCCATGGATATGCTGCCGGCACGGATGGCCTATCATTCACTGGAAGATGGCCAAACCCTGCGTATTGGCAATACCGAGGTGAAGGTACTGCACTATCCCGGCCACACCCTGGGCATGGTCGCCTTTCTGATCGACGAACGTTACCTGCTCAGCGGCGACAGCCTGTTCATTGAGTCGATTGCCCGCCCCGACCTGGGTGGCAAGGCCAAGGCCTGGACACCGCTGCTATATGAGTCACTGAGTCGCATGACTACCCTAGCGGATGAGCTGGTGGTGTTGCCTGCTCATTTCAGCGATATCCGTTTGACCGATCAGCAGGGGCTGCTCCACGCCAGCCTCGGCGAGTTGAAACAGCACAACCCTGGACTACGCAAGCTGGCTGAAGGTGAAGAGGTCTTTGTCGAATACATTCTGGCAAATCTGCCAGACTTTCCTTCGGCCTACATTGAGATCAAACGGGCCAATGCCGGGCTATTAAAAGTGAATGAAACCCAGGCACAGGAATTGGAGCTGGGCAAGAATATCTGTGCCTTGAAATAGCCGAACACAAATTACACACCACGGTGTGCTGTAACAGTAAGCAGTCTAAAAATTAAAGATACTGCACTCTCAGACAATGGAAAAAGTCTACGAGGTACACCGTTCAAATAAGTAAGCACCACAACAGGCTTTTTACAAATCTGCCCGGAGTGGCTGTGGATGGCTCCGGCTGGCATCCCGGCATAGGGAAGCTATACTTATAGACAATTAATATTGCGCTTTGCCAGCAGCGATCTTTTCTTCACCGCATAGGTAGTGAAAGGAGGTGAGTATCATGCACGGCACAGACATCAATCATTACATCATGCAAGAACATGCCATGGAGCAGGATCCGCAGGGCTTCCTTGCCGAGTTCCCGTCATGGTCAAAGCAACGCGGCCAGGAACTGGCTGCTGAGACGGACATTACGATGACCGACGAACACTGGGAGGTGGTGTGCTTTTTGCGAGAACGGTTCATCCGTATGGGACCGGCGAAGAGCGGCCGCGAACTTGTTGAGGCGCTAGAACAGCGTTACGCCGACAAGGGTGGAAAACGTTACCTTTACAGCCTGTTCCCACACGGTCCAGTCACCCAGGCCAGCACCATCGCGGGCTTGCCACTGCCCCCGTATACAATAGATCCCAACTTTGGCAGTAGTGTGTAAGCAGGATTTCTCTACAGTCGGCGCGCTCCCTCCCTGGCGCGCCGCCATGCCGTCTATCACGTTTACAGGTAGGCACTCACCTCAGGATTGGGCTCTGGCAAACCGGCAATCTGCCATGCCTCATTGGCGCTGTGAAACAACTCCTCGATACAGTGCGGCGCCATATGGCCCAGATAGCAGGTAGAGCGCATCGGTGGCGGTGCACCATATTGAAAAAAATGCTCCCGCAAGGTGTGAATCACCACCCTGAATCGCCCCGGGTTTGGTGGAGGCTCCAAAGTCTGAGAGAATGGAGCCATGAG
>OBJA01002103.1_pt1 | contig 12147 bp, 17 predicted proteins | sample 1519751 | NCBI WGS metagenome assembly OBJA01 (sample SAMEA3881238, study PRJEB22517) | soil metagenome | biome: lake sediment; feature: soda lake sediment; material: sediment, water from around vicinity | place: India | collected 2013-12-23 | depth 3 m
CGACAGCCTTGTAGGAATAAAGCGCAGCTGCTTTTTTGCGGGCGAAAATGAAAACGACAGCACCACCTTTATTGAAAAACTTATCCGCTACGGAAATAAAGTACAAAACGAAAGCCTGAGCATGCAGCAGAGCCTTTTTGGTGATCTGGGTGCCGGGGCAGAGGTGCAAAAACCAGCCATCCCGGAGGTGGAAGAATGGCCCAGACTGATCCTGCTTGAGAAGGAAAAAAACCTGATCGGCATTTACCTGACGGCCCACCCGCTCGACGATTATAAGCTCGAAATCAACAGCTTCTGTACCCGGGATGTGACCCTTCGTGACTTAAAGAACGATGTCGAAAAGTATAAGGACCGCGATTTCACTTTTGGTGGCATGGTTACCGCCGCCCGGGAAGGAACCTCAAAAAACGGAAACCCTTTCAGCACCCTTACTCTAACTGACTACAACGATTCGTACGAGTTTTTCTTCTTCGGACAAGACTATGTCAATTTTCATAAGTATTGCAAAATTGGCCTGTTCATAATGCTTAAGGGAACAGTTAAACAACGGTTTAACAGCGATTACTATGAATTTAAGGCCAGCCAGATCGAACTTCTTTCCGAAGCCCGTAAAAACTATGTAAAAAGTGTTACAATCAATGTCTCGCTGAATGAACTTACCGATTCGGTTGTCAGGGACATAGAAATGCTTGCACAAAACAATAAAGGCCAGGCATTGTTAAAATTCAATGTTTATAATCCGGAAAATAATATGTACATCCATTTGTTTTCCAGAAATACACGGATTGAACTATCGAATCACTTTCTCGATTATTTTGAAAAAAAACCGGGATTAGGATTTAGAATTAATTAGCTAATTTTGTGACAAAAGAAATATTAACATTAAATAAAAACATTATGGCGCTAGAAATAACCGATGCCAATTTCGAAGAATTGGTAGTTAATTCGGACAAACCTGTGATGATTGATTTTTGGGCAGTATGGTGCGGCCCCTGCCGCATGATTGCCCCGATTGTTGAAGAAATGTCGCAGGAATACCAGGGGAAAGCAGTAATTGGGAAAGTGGATGTGGATTCGAATCCGGGTATAGCCCATAAATACGGAATCCGCAACATACCCACCGTTCTTTTTGTTAAGGATGGTGAAGTGGCCGATAAGCAGGTCGGGGCAGCTCCCAAACAGGCGTTTACCTCAAAGCTTGATGCACTGCTGTAAAGTAAGTTGACACCAGGAAAAAAATAGGACAGCTTCTGGCAACAGGGGCTGTCCATTGCATTTATAAAATCGTAAGTTGAAGAACATTTTTGACATAGAACAATTTCACCAGTTCGATAACCTGGGGCTGATTGCCCGCGAGGTGGTTGAAGGGTTTATAACCGGTTTGCACAGGAGCCCGTTTCATGGGTTCTCGGTTGAATTTGCCGAACACCGGCAATACAACCAGGGAGAATCGACCAAACACCTCGACTGGAAATTGTTTGCCCGTACCGATAAGTTGTTCGTTAAACAGTACGAAGAAGAGACGAACCTGCGGTGTCAGCTGGTAATCGATACTTCTTCCTCGATGCTCTTTCCTTATTTCAAAGGCAGGCAGCACCTTCAAAACAAACTGGCCTTTGCGGTCTATTCGGCAGCAGCACTCATTTACCTGCTTCGCAAACAGCGCGATGCCGTGGGATTGACACTGTTTTCACAGGATATCGAATTTCATACATCTCCCCGCCTTTCCTCGGTCAATGCCGAACTGATGTATGGCAGGCTCTCGGAACTGATACAGCCCGATAACTTGCAACTGCGCAAAACCACAAACACCACCGATGTACTTCACCAGATTGCCGAAAGCATCCATAAACGATCGCTTGTAATTATTTTCAGCGACATGATCGACGGCCAGAAAACTGAAGAACTGTTTTCAGCCCTGCAGCATTTGAGGTACAACAAGCACGAGGTATTGCTCTTTCATGTAACCGACCACAAACAGGAAAGGGAGTTTCAGTATAACAACCGCCCTTATAAATTCGTGGACCTGGAAAGCGGCCAGGCAGTAAAATTCAACCCATGGGAGGTAAAAAATCATTATGTTTCGACAGTGAAAAACTACTTCAACGACCTTAAGGTTAAATGCGGCCAGTACCAGATCGACCTGGCAGAAGCCGATATCAACAAGGACTTCAGGGAAGTACTGCTGGCGTATCTGGTGAAACGGAAGCGGTTGTTTTAAAACCTACTTATCCTTTCCCTCAAACACTTTTTTGAGATCGATCGGGCCATTTTTCATGGCTTTCTTTTCTTTCTTTTCCAGTCGCCGCTCTTTTGCACTTTTCTTAGGAGCTTTTTTAGTATTTTTAATTACCTCGTGATGTTTTGACATAACTTATGAATTAAAATGAAACCTACTTAAATGCACAATTAAATTTACGAAAAAGGGAATAGATTTCAACCATCGAAACTCGCGGATTCTTTTCCTGTTGTTCAACAGGACAATGCCGTGAAATCACAGCCGGGTTAACCGATAAAAGCCCACAGCAGTTACATGATAAAGCTGCGGATCGAATACAAAATACCGGCACCATCAGTTCCAAAATCGTATTGTAATATTCCCGGCAGAAACCTTGGTGTATCGTTGGTGACAACTCAGATCATATTCCATTAAACAGCTGTATGTAGGATTTGAGTATTGCTGCCATTGCAAAAGCACCAGGTGCAGTCAATATGATATTTTCGGTTAACTTTCACTGCTTCAACGGCACGCTGCATCGGGGAAAACTGCCATTTTAAAAAAATGCATATTGCCTGAGAAATCTTGTTAAAATATTTTTTCTTTCCCAAAAAGCTGTTATTTTTGCAACGCTTTTAAAGAAAAGCAGGCGTTCTGAAAAAACAATAAAAAAATAAATTCCCTAGTAGCTCAGTTGGTTAGAGCGGCGGACTGTTAATCCGTAGGTCGTAGGTTCAAGTCCTACCTGGGGAGCCACACAGGACAAGAGGTCATTTTCGACCTCTTTTTTTGTGCCCGAATTTTTGAAAACCTTGCTGGCGTTGAGGAGTACCTGTATCGGTTTTGTGAATTCGTAGGTTGCAACTTTTTACGTAAAACTCATTAACAAATCTATTATTATTTTTCAATCACTTAGAATTAAACCACTTATTAAAGCAGCAATACTATTTTAGGGCCTATATCCTTTAAAAAATCAAGTCGTTCATAACAAAGAATGCAGATAGTTTGCGGAATCAACCAGTCCTATTTTTCGAAATCTATCTAAAACCTGCAATTCATCTAAATCGGGTTTGGTGCGATTAAGTACCAATTCTTTAAACGCCTGTACAGCTAATTCTTGATTTAGATCTATTATATCTGTTATAAAATCGTCTACACTTTTTGCCTTAAGACCAAAAGTCGCCAAATATTCTTCAGGAAAATCTCTCAGATTATTTGTTACAATGACATTAGCATTTATTTTAATAGCTGCCGCAAGAACATGTCTGTCTTTTAAATCGGGAAGTTCAAGTCCCTCAATTAAAGAATCGTAGTTTTCAACCAATGCGTCCGGGAAAGCCAATTGAGCTTTATTTATTCTTTTGTCTGCCTCTTCTTCCAAAATTCCTTTTCGAATCATTACATTCTTCCATTCGTCAAAGATGTGTTTGCTCCATTTTGGTGTATATAGTTCATAATAAGCAAACCAAAACAGCAAATCACGAATGTCAATGGGATAAATTACATTCGTATCCAACACACAGGTAAATCTTACACTATGAATCATATAATCCGGATTCTTCGTCTGACTTCATCATGTCAATTAATAATTGCTTCTGCCTGGCCTTCAATTCCTTTTTATATTTTACGACGTCCTCATATCGTATTCTTCTGTGTTTACCCACTTTAGTATAATTAATTTCTCCCTTTTCAAGAAGTTTAATCAAATGAGGCCTTGAACATCCCAAAAGCTCTGCTGCTGCTTGAGTAGTCATTTCAGTTGCAATTGGTACAATTGAAATGAGTCTGCCCTTGCTTGTTTCTTCAAGAATCTTAGCTAAAAGCTTTAAAGCATTTAATGGAACTCTGATTTTTTCAGAAGTTTCTTCTATTTCAATCTCAGGATTCTCTGTATCTAACTCCTCCAACATTGAAGCTAAAGCACCGTAAGATTCCAGTGCAGTTTTCTGTTCTTCTTTTGTCGGTCTTTTTATTTCTTCAATGAATTTCATCTTTATAAGTTTTAATGCAACTGCAAATATAAACGAATTAAACGAAACAAAGTTTCGAATATTTCCTTTATTTCAAATCTTAGTCAAAACTAAAAAAGTTGATTCCCCAGATGAATTTCATTTCTTTTTTCCTTAATTAAGCTAACGTTTACATTCAGGTTGCAACTTCCAACTGTCAGGGGAGCACCGATATAAAAGTATAAGCGTTATATGAAAAATTCATGTAACGCTTTTTTTGTTTTATACCTTTTCGCCTTTTTATAAATTGCCATTCAAGAAAAATGTCTCATTTTAAAGCAGTTTCATAACTGGTTAATAATGATATCTGCATTGTGCAATATAGAGGATATTGTTCTCAGCTTTATATACCAGGCGGTGTTCTCCTGTGATTCTTCGACTCCAAAATCCAGAAAGATTGTGCCTGAGGGGTTCTGGTTTACCAGTTCCTTCAAAGGGTGCGCGTTGACATTCTTTTATAAGGGAATTAATTTTATGTAAAACTTTCTTGTCATTCTCCTGCCAGTATAAATAATCTTCCCAGGCAGATTTATCCCAGAAAATATCCATTCACTCTGAAAGATTATGCTTTACCAGGTTTGTTTTTGCATTAATGTTCTCGATAGCACTTTCAAGCCTTTGACGATTTGCTTTACTTTTATTCAGATGTATCGTTTCCTGCAGCGCATTGTATTCCGCCAACGACATCATTACAATGCTTTTCCCTTTTGGCCGGTGAACGATTAAAAATTCTTCATTTTCTGTAACAGCATCGAGATTTTCTTTTAAGTTCTGCCTCAACTCTGAATAATTTACAGCTTTCATCATTTAAGTTATTTACGTACAAAATTAAGTACTTTTTTGCAATAATCAAATTTTTGAGATAACTACTTTATTCGACATTCGACAAATTACTTCATCCCCACCATCTGTTCCCAATTTAGGTTGCAACTTCCGGCTGTCAGGGGAGCCACACAGGACAAGAGGTCATTTTAATCTCATTTAATCAATTATTTTTAAAGACATTTGCCTCATTATTATCATTTATTTTAAAAGTATCCGGCAGAATTCGCAAGCTCATTTCGATTGAACCAGCCTGATAGTCTGGCAGGTTTGCCAGCAAATTTCGACCTCTTTTTTTGTGCCCGGATTTTTGAAATGATTCCGTCAGTTTACGGATGAGTTCCATCGAACACCTTTAAAATTTATTCCTTCTAGTGAGATGAAAACATTTCTGGTGTTGAGAAGCACGTGTATTGAAGTTGTGAATTCATAGGTTGCAACTTTTTTTTTTCAAAACCAGCATTCCGGAAAAGATGCAGCCTAAAATCTTCTTTTGGGGCTTTCCATCCACTTGTTTGTAGTACTGCATATAGTTCTCCAACATTTGATGCTGAATTTCCAAAAGCATTGAACTTTTTCCTGCGCGTTAAACTTGCGGCTTTCCATATAAATAATTTGTGCACTTCAAAAAAATATGAACTAAATGAATTACGGGGAAAGGAATAAAACCACTAATTTGGTAACGACTAAAATCAGTAAAATGAAACTATACAACTTATTTAACTTTACCCATGATCCCGGATCAAACTAATTCATGGATTAACAGCCAGAAACATATACTGACCCTACTAACTACCGGAGGGATTGCAGTTATTCTATTATGGCCAATTCTCGATCTTCTTGCCACATCGGCAGATATGAACTGGATTTTTTCAAAGGCAGGTTTTACAACACTGATTAGTTTGAATTTACTAGTTATGGTAATGAATATTTCCTTCTTGTTTATTTTAAAAACATGGAGCTCAATTTTTCGATAGAATGAAATCAATACCTGTACTATTTTTAGCTTTTGCATTGGCAACGAACGGAGCAGCGCAAAGTAAAATAAATGATCATTATTCGTACTTTTCATCAGGCCTGAAACAAATCAAGGAAAGCGCCAACTTCGGCTTGGTTTTCAATGGCCCCAATCTGATTTACGGACATTACTGGTCATCAATAAAAAATAATAAAACATTCTTTTTGGAAAATGAAATTGGTGTTTGCATTCCGTTTTCCAAAGGGATTCCGGCGCTCAATATCCATTTAAAGCCTGTTGAAACCGGTTATCTTTTTAACCGAAAATCTGCAACAAACAATTTTGCTATTGGTCCGTTTTTTAAGATTGATTACGATTATACTCTCTACCCGCAATTACAATCTGCATTCGATTACTGGTTTACCAATTTCAGCCTTGGAGTAAACGCAGCATATGACTTCATTATTGGCAAACAAACGCTGAATACCAGGTTAAAATCTTCGCTCCTTGGATTTACTTCGCGGCAGCCGGATTACAGAAATCCGTATTGGTACGATATCGGTTTCAAACATGCAATAAAACATCTCAACAGTGATCTTGAGTTTTCAACCCTGAATAAATACAACACGACGGATTTTGAGTTGTCATGGAAAACAAATCCTGACTCCAGGATTACCTGGGCTTACTGTTTTAATTATTCAGGATATTATGCGGCTCCTCCTCTTTCGACCATTTATCATAACATTAAACTGATAATTAATCCGTAAAACAAATAACAATGAAATCTAGATATTTCCTTTTCCTTATGATACCTTTTCTGATTTCATGTCTTAAGGAAGAAGAGCTAAAAAAACCTTTTATTTCATATACACCCGCTCAGTTAAATGATGGCTGGCAAGTATCGTCTCCTGAAAACGAAGGAATAGACGCCGGAAAACTGCAGAAAATCTATATCGACTTTCACGAAGACCAGGATTTATGGCAAGCCCGCAGCTTATTGGTTTTCAAAAACGGGAAATTGCTTGCTGAAAGCTATACAAAGGATGACAATGATCAAACAACACCAAGGGCCATTTGGAGTTGTACAAAACAGGTAATGGGATTACTCACGGGAATAGCGCTGCAAGACGGCCTTATTGGTTCAGTCAACGACAGCATTAGCAGTTATTTACCAGAAACAACGGATTATCCCGATAAAAAGGACATCACGATTGAGCAGTTATTAACCATGTCGTCGGGTATTGATTACAGCAATGATGGATTGGCAGGTCAATCGGATGACATATTAAGACAATTGCCAGATAATATTACCGGGTTTATTCTGGGACTTACACAGGCATATAAACCGGGAGAGAAAAACGTTTACAAAGATTGCGACCCGCAACTAGTTGCTTGTATAATTCAAAATGCCTGTGGTAAAAAAACAAGCGATTGGGCAAAGGAAGTTTTATTTGATCCGCTACAAATAAAAAATCTTCAATGGATGGATTATAAGGATGGCTACACTCTCGGCGGATTCGGAATAATGACTACACCAAGAGAAATGGCAAAATTCGGTCAGCTTGTGCTGGATAGTGGAATGTGGAGTGGGACTTCATTGGTTAACGAACATTGGATCAAAGAAATGACCACTATAAGGGTTAATGATTTGTATTCATATCAGTTTTGCTATTTGTGGTGGAAAGATTTAAGCCGGAATATGACCTATATGCACGGGCATGGTGGACAATATGTATGCATTATTCCAGATAAAAACCTTATTGTTGTAATGACAGCTGAAGTAAATACCCAAGATGATTTCCAGTTTGGTGAAGTTGCATTCGATTGGGTGGACAGAATTGCAAATATATCAGATTGAACAATATGAATATAGCGGCATGGCATCAAAACTTTCAGCACTTTTTTCAATATTTATAGTTGCTTCGAATGAATAAGGAATAGTTGATTAGCTCAATTGGTTAGTTAAAAGATACAGTGTTGCAGGTGCTTGAAATAGGTTTAGATTAATTTGCTCCATTGGGTAATCATTTTAAGTTAGGTGGTAATCCAAGTTGTAGGTCATAATACTTTGTGCAATGCCGGAAGTATCAAACTGGATATCTTTAAAGAATTCTATAATTAAGTCTAAATTGTATTAACCTGTTCCACCTAATGTCACATATCCTCCAGGAAACTTAAAGATTAAATAGAGCAAAAGTAATTTTCAACAGAAGTTGATGCAGTGCGTTGGAAAAAGAAGCTGAAATCTTTTGTGGGTATCTCCGGGTTTGCCATGCTCAATTTAGTTAAATAGATTTAGCTTACGAATTTATAAAAAGTTTTTAAGGTTTTGGGAGGTTGAGGCTAAATTTTGTGTTCTAATCTAACATCTTAAAGGTAATTATCATAATTTTTAATGATGTGCTTTGATAAAAATTTACGGGGTGAGGTAGAGCTTGTTATTATTGCATCGGATTACATCTACCTAAATGGCTTGTTTTTCATCAGAGTTATTTTTATTTTTCGGACTTTTAAACCAAACCTATTTTAATTGATGAATCAACAATTAAACCTACCCCGGAATCCAAATTACTCAAAAATGAGCTTATTATTAGCAGATGTAACCAAAATTGTAAAACAGAATGATGAACTTTCAGCATTAAAAGGGGAAAATTTCAATGTCTTCCAGCTATTTAACATGGAAAGCGATGAAAACAAATTGCATTCCCGTTTTTAGTTTAAAATTTCAGTTTTAAACTAAACCAACTTCATCTGTTAGTTTATTTTTAACTAAAAATCTAAACTAAGACAAAAAATGTTCTTAAATTTGCTCTAAAACTAATATCATGAAGTCGTACAAAGCTGGTGTAACACTTAGTCAGGGGCATTATAAAAGTTTTCAGCCAAATCCTATAAACCGGCAATGGCTGGTGGATGACATGCAGTTACTTAATTTACTCAGCATAGCTGATCGTTCGCTGGGACGTCTTGACATGTACTCTGAATATGTGAATATTGAACTTTTTATCCGGATGCATATTGCAAAAGAAGCCACTCAATCTTCAAAAATAGAGGGTACCCGTACAAATTTGGAAGAGGCATTCCTTGATAAGAAAGATGTAGCCACAGAAAAGCGGGATGATTGGGAAGAAGTACAAAATTATATCAGTGCCATGAATGAAGCAGTAATGCAGCTGCATAAACTGCCTTTTTCATCAAGATTAATCCGTCAGACGCATAAAATTCTACTTCAGGGTGTACGGGGAAAACATAAAAATCCTGGGGAATACCGACACAGTCAAAACTGGATAGGAGGTGCCTCAATAAATGATGCTGTGTTTATTCCACCAGTTCATACTTCTATTCCTGATTTAATGAGCGACATAGAATTTTTTGCCAATGATGAATTGAATCCATTACCCGATTTACTAAAAGTTGCCATAATTCATTATCAGTTCGAAACTATACATCCATTTCTTGATGGAAATGGGAGGGTAGGAAGATTATTAATTACATTATATCTGGTTAGCAAAGGGATTTTAAAACAACCCATACTTTACCTGTCCGACTTTTTTGAACGACACCGGTCATTATATTACGATAATTTAATGCGGGTTCGTACTCACAATGACATGGACCAGTGGCTAAAGTTTTTTCTGACTGGTGTGATTGAGATTTCAAAAAAAGGAGTTGAAACATTTGATGGTATTCTGCAATTACAGCGCATTCTGGAAAATAAACTTCAGTCACTGGGAAGCAGGGGGAATGAAGCAAGAAAGGTTATTGACTACCTGTACTCACAGCCGGTAACAGATGCACTAAAAATAGGAATGGTAACCGGAAAATCAAAAGCTACCAATTATAAACTTCTCAACGATATGGAAAGATTGGGTATTTTAAAAGAGATTACCGGAGCACAGCGAAATAAACTTTATGTTTTCAGTGATTACCTGGCATTGTTCAAAAATGAATAAGGTAAAAAACGCAATAGCCTCTGCATTTTCAAGAAATTTAAGGGGTCATTTCCACCAAACTTCCCATAACTATGTTGCAACTTCCAACTGTCAGGGGAGCACTATTATAAAAGTATTTTAGCGTTATATGAATTTTTCATGTAACGCTTTTTTTTACTACCATCCCATATTTTAACTTCTTTTACATTTTGATTGTATTTGTTTTTGAAATGACAAATAAAAACCACATATTATCTCTGCTAAAAGTAAAAAAAGCAGATCTCTCTGCAAAAGGCATCGTTGCAGTGGGATTATTCGGCTCATATTCCCCTGGTGAACAAACCGAACAGAGTGATAGAGATATACTTGTTGATTTTGATCCTGAAAAGGAAACCTTCGATAACTATATGGCTGTTTATGACTTATTGGAAAATTTATTTCAGAATACTAAAGTTGAAGTAGTTACCAGGAATGGCTTAAGTCCATACATTGGACCAAAAATTCTTAATGAGGTTCAGGATGTATAAAGAACCACTGGAATACCTTAAGCACATCAGGTATAAATGTTCTTACATCTTATCCGTAATTCCTGAAGATTTTTCAAAAGATGCATTTATTTTCGGATGAAACCCCGGAGCAGCAGCCTTTTTAACTTGTTGGCGGAATTGATTCATAAATTATTAATCATTTATCAAATAATTCCGCCAACTGGTTAACAATAAATCACTTTCAGCTGGTAATTTTTACCAGGTTCTTTCTTTTAATATTTCTTGAATTTGTTCCTTGGGTACAGGAAGTTCCTCTATATGATCATTTAACCATTGTGAAAAATCTTTTTCAATTTCAGCACTCCAACGCGTATCAATTTGTCCTGCTGTGTATTTTCCTTCCTTTAAACGCAGGTGGCCAAACATGTCCCTAAGCCTCACAACTTCCGAAGTTTTAACAATTCGCTCTGCTAAATGAGGAGGAATAAACACGACAACCCCCATTTTGCCTAAAACCACATCACCGGGCATAACAGTAACCTGGCGAATAAGTGTTGGTTTATTGATGCCCATAATCATGGTGTTTGGATATCTGCCCGGGTTATGGTAAGATGGATCATAACTTGTATAATAGGATGTAAAACCTCCAATTTCTTTTAATCCTTCAACATCTCTGAGTGCTCCATCATATACAATACCATTACCAGATTTGGCATAAATGGCATTACCTACATTATCGCCAACAGTTGGTCCATCTATTTTAGCTCCAAATTGATTGACAACATAGACATCACCCTGAGACAGCATATCAATGGGCCAAGAGTTCTGTCCAGCCCATCCTTTTGCTTTTCCAACAGAATCAATGGCTTGCCATACATCAATTCGGCCAGGCATAAAAATAGTAGTAAAAGCACGACCAACTAAAACACTATCAGGGTTAATTATTTTCCAATCTTCGGCAATTTGATGTGCATATCCTGCATTTTTCATGGTTGACCATGCTTCTTCAACACTAACATTCTTCATTCTTTTAAGGATATCATCTGGTACTTTTGGACGGCCATCAGGAAAACGCTCGCCTTCCCATTTTGGAGTTAAAGCAATTAATTCTTCTTTACTTATTTGTACCTCCTGCGCACGAATTGAAAGTGCAATAGTCATTACTATAACTATTAAAAACATGAATTTTAATTTTGCCATTTTTAGATAAGATTTAGAACGTTTAATTAATTTATACAAAAACACTTTTTCTTTTCAAATATAATTTAAAATAAAGAATTTCCTAAATAAGTACTATAAGTCCAACACCTGGGGAGCACCTATATAAAAGTATCCTCCAGTTCCTTTATGGCAGCATGTGAAGTTTTTTGTTTCAACAGCAAACTTTCCTTAACACTATTCTCCATTAAAAAAATCCAGTAAAATAACAGTGCACTGATTGAAGTTTGAATTATGTATGTTTTACAGGTAACATGTAAAACTTTTACCTGACCTGGAATGTTCTTTTTTTGGAGTGGCTAAATGTTTCCCCTGATGAAAGCATTATTTATTCAACCCAGATACCCGGATACATTCTGGAGTTTACGGTATGCCCTGAGATTCATTTCCAAAAAAGCGGTATATCCTCCATTGGGACTAATGACTGTTTCTGCCATGACTCCTGCAGACTGGACAAATAGACTTGTTGACTTGAATGCTTCATATCTCAAGGATACACAAA
>OBJA01002104.1_pt1 | contig 12129 bp, 22 predicted proteins | sample 1519751 | NCBI WGS metagenome assembly OBJA01 (sample SAMEA3881238, study PRJEB22517) | soil metagenome | biome: lake sediment; feature: soda lake sediment; material: sediment, water from around vicinity | place: India | collected 2013-12-23 | depth 3 m
CGCCAACGCCGGTTTCTCCTTTTGCCTTGCGGCCCATGCCGTTAACCTTGTGGCATCAATTCTGAAAAAAATGAAAAAACAATCAGAAAAACCATTGTTATTTTCTGAAAATTAGTACTTTTGCCTGCCGTTTTTGGAGGATTCTGTCAAAAACGCGCCGGGAATGTATTGTGTTTATTGATTTTTCAATACCTTTGCAGTCCAATTTTCGGAAAATATTAATGAAAATAAAAATAGTTGTATGCCAACGATTCAGCAATTAGTTAGAAAAGGACGTACTGTTATAGTTGAGAAAAGTAAATCTCGTGCGCTGGATGCATGTCCTCAAAAACGCGGTGTTTGTGTACGTGTTTACACAACAACACCCAAAAAACCAAACTCGGCCATGCGTAAAGTTGCCAGGGTAAGGTTGACCAACCAAAAAGAAGTGAATGCCTACATTCCGGGTGAAGGCCACAACTTGCAGGAGCACTCCATTGTATTGGTGCGCGGCGGCAGGGTAAAAGATTTACCTGGGGTACGTTACCACTTGGTTCGCGGTGCATTGGACACTGCTGGTGTTGAGGGACGCACACAAAGACGTTCCAAATACGGCACGAAAAGGCCGAAAGCAAAATAACAAGATGAGTTGAAGCTTAGTGGTTTGGTTGAGTAAAGGATTCCGGCAGTGGCCGGATGAACTGAAGCTCCAAATCGAAAACAACCAATTCAAATAACACTAAAGAAAAATACGATGAGAAAATCGAAACCCAAGAAGAGGATCATTCTGCCTGATCCAAAATTTAATGACGTTCTGGTTACAAGGTTTGTAAACGACATGATGTCACACGGAAAAAAAACCGTGGCCTATCAAATTTTCTACGATGCGCTTGATATCGTAGGATCCCGCATGAAAAACGATGAGCTCGCTCCCCTTGATGTCTGGAAAAAAGCTTTGGAGAACATCACTCCTGCAGTTGAAGTAAAAAGCCGCCGCGTTGGTGGTGCAACATTCCAGGTACCCATGGAAATCCGTCCCGAAAGAAAAGTGGCGGTTTCTATCAAAAACTTAATCCTATTTTCCCGCAAGCGTTCCGGTAAGTCAATGGCTGACAAACTGGCTGCTGAAATCCAGGCTGCGTACAACGGTGAAGGTGGCGCCTTCAAGAAAAAAGAAGATACGCATCGTATGGCTGAAGCAAACCGCGCATTTGCACATTTCAGGTTTTAGCAAATAGGATTGGTTTCATATTTAGTTTAATCAGGATTAGAAGATTGGTTTATTAAATGGCAACAAAAGATTTAAGATATACAAGAAACATTGGCATCATGGCGCACATCGATGCCGGAAAAACGACGGTGTCGGAGCGCATCCTGTTTTATACAGGCCTCACGCACCGGATCGGGGAGGTGCACGACGGTGCAGCGACCATGGACTGGATGGAACAAGAGCAGGAGCGCGGTATTACGATTACTTCGGCTGCTACTACCACATTTTGGACTTACAAAGAACAAGAACATAAAATTAACGTCATTGATACTCCCGGACACGTTGACTTTACCGTTGAGGTAGAACGTTCGTTGCGGGTGTTGGACGGCGCCGTGGCTTTGTTCTGCGCGGTTGGCGGAGTTGAAGCCCAATCGGAAACCGTATGGCGTCAGGCCGAAAAATATGGCGTACCACGGGTTGGCTTTGTCAACAAAATGGACCGTCAGGGAGCTGACTTCTACAATGTTGTCAGCGAAGTGAGGGAAAAATTGGGTGCAAATCCGGTCCCCATTCAAATCCCAATTGGCGCCGAAGAAAAATTTGAAGGGGTCATCGACCTCATTCAGATGAAAGCCGTCAGGTGGTACGACGATGAAACCAAAGGTACCAATTACCGGCTGGAAGAAATTCCGGAAGATTTGAAAGAAACTGCCGAAGAGTATCGTGGCAAACTGGTTGAAGCCGTTGCCGAACTCGACGACGAATTGATGGAACGTTATTTCGAAGATCCGGAGTCAATCACCCCGGAAGAAATGATCGTTGTTATTCGCAGGGCTACCATCGAAGGCATTATTGTCCCGATGATGTGTGGTTCAGCTTTCAAAAACAAGGGTGTTCAACGGTTGTTGGATGCCGTTTGCGCTTTCCTTCCAAGCCCGCTTGACAAAGGCGAATTGAAAGGCATCGACCCAAGAACCGATAAAGAGGTGACCCGTCTTGCTGATGATGAACAACCTTTGGCAGCTTTAGCTTTTAAAATTGCCACCGATCCATACGTTGGGCGCTTGTGTTTTATCCGTGTTTATTCGGGGAAAATCGACGCCGGAACTACGGTTTACAATTCAAGAACCGGAAAAAGAGAACGTATTTCACGTTTGTATCAAATGCACTCCAACAAGCAAAATCCGAAAGATGTGATTGAAGCAGGTGACATTTGTGCAGCCGTTGGTTTTAAAGATATCCGCACAGGTGATACCCTGTCGGACGAAAAAAATCCGATTACCCTGGAAAGCATGGATTTCCCGGAACCTGTAATCGGTATTGCTGTTGAGCCAAAAACTCAAAAAGACCTGGATAAGCTCGGAATGGGATTATCCAAATTGGCCGAAGAAGATCCCACTTTCAAAGTACACACTGACGAAGAGTCAGGACAAACCGTGATCCGCGGAATGGGTGAGCTTCACCTCGAAATTATTATTGACCGCCTGAAGCGCGAATTCAAAGTTGAATGTAACCAGGGAAAACCGCAGGTTGCCTATAAAGAGGCTATCAGTCAGACTGTTGAATTGCGCGAGGTATTCAAAAAACAATCGGGTGGACGCGGTAAATTTGCCGATATCATCGTAAAAGTTGGACCGGCCGAAGAAGGCAAAGAAGGTTTGACTTTTGTCGACAGCGTAAAAGGGGGACGCATTCCGAAAGAATACATTCCTTCTGTACAAAAAGGTTTCGAAACAGCCATGTTAAACGGTCCGTTGGCCGGCTTCCAGCTGGACAGCCTTCGGGTTGAATTGCTTGATGGTTCGTTCCACGCAGTTGACTCAGACCAATTGTCGTTTGAAATCTGCGCGCGCCAGGCTTTTAAAAGCGCTGCTTCAAAAGCAGGTCCGAAATTGCTTGAGCCGATTATGAAATCCGAAATTGTTACCCCTGAAGAATACATGGGCGACATCATCGGTGACTTGAACCGTCGTCGTGGCCAGGTTCACGGAATGGAGGAAAAATCAGGCGCCCGTGTTATCAAGGCAACTGTTCCGCTGTCCGAGATCTTCGGTTATGTGACCGTACTCAGGACGCTTTCTTCGGGCCGTGCAACTTCGTCTATGGAGTTCTCACACTACGAAGAAGTGCCAAAACAATTGGCAGTGAAAGTACTTGAAGAGATGCAAGGAAAAGTAGAATTATTATAAAATACTTATTTTATCTCACTATGAGTCAAAAGATCAGAATTAAGCTGAAATCGTATGATCACAACTTGGTAGACAAGTCGGCTGAAAAGATCGTCAAAACGGTAAAAACTACCGGCGCAGTTGTTAGCGGGCCCATCCCGCTGCCAACCCACCGTCGTATTTTTACAGTGCTGCGGTCAACTTTCGTGAACAAAAAATCACGCGAGCAATTCCAGTTGTCGTCTTACAAACGTTTGATCGACATTTACAGCTCAACAGCAAAAACGATCGACGCCTTAATGAAGCTTGAATTACCAAGTGGCGTTGAAGTTGAAATTAAAGTTTGATAACCTGTAAAAATTTAAAAAAATGGCAGGATTAATCGGTCGAAAAATCGGAATGACATCCGTATTCAGTGTTGAGGGAAAGAACATTCCATGCACTGTGATTGAAGCCGGACCTTGTGTGATTACACAAGTGAAAACGGTGGAAACAGATGGCTACAACGCACTTCAGCTGGGTTTTGGTGAAAAGAAAGAAAAAAACACCAGCAAAGCTGAATTTGGGCACTTCAAGAAAGCCGGAGCTGACCCTAAGCGTAAAGTTGTCGAGTTTCGTGATATAGAAGGAGATTACAAACTTGGTGATACCATTACTGTTGATGTAATCGACCAGGAAGGTTGGGTAAACGTTACCGGAACCACAAAAGGAAAAGGTTTCCAGGGCGTAGTTAAAAGATACAACTTCCGCGGAGTTGGCGATGCCACTCACGGACAGCACAACCGCCTTCGCGCACCTGGTTCTTTGGGCGCATCTTCTTACCCTTCAAGGGTGTTAAAAGGAATGCGTATGGCAGGCCGTACGGGTGGTGCCCAAAAAACAATCGAAGACTTAAAGGTCTTGAAAGTTATTCCTGAAAGTAACCTGTTAGTTGTAAAGGGATCAGTTCCCGGCGCAAAAGGATCACTCGTAATAATTATGCAGTAATGGAAGTACAAGTATTAGATAAAACAGGAAAAGAAACCGGAAGAACGGTCGATTTGACAGACCAGATTTTCGGCATTGAGCCAAACGACCATGCAATTTACCTGGATGTAAAACAATACATGGCCAACAAGCGTCAAGGTACACACTCTGCATTGGAGCGTGGCGACGTAACAGGCAGCACCCGCAAAATCAAAAAACAAAAGGGAACAGGAACCGCACGTGCCGGCAGTATCAAGTCACCGGTATTCCGTGGCGGCGGTCGTGTTTTTGGCCCGCGTCCCCGGAACTACAGCTTCAAGCTGAATAAAAAAGTGAAGGTTTTGGCACGCATGTCAGCACTAAGCTACAAAGCAAAAGCAAGTGATATTTTGATCCTGGAAGATTTCAACCTGGAAACCCCAAAAACAAAAGAGATGCTGGCGGTAAGTAATAATCTGAAAATTACCGATAAAAAGTCTCTTTTCGTTTTACCGGACGAAAATAAAAACATATATTTGTCCTCCAGAAATTTACAGGGAATTTCGATTGTAACAGCCTCTGAATTAAACACTTACCAGATAATGAACGCTGGAAAGGTAATCTTATTTGAGAGTTCTGTTGAAAAAATTGAAGCACAATTTAAGGATTAAGGGGGATCAGAAATGGATATTTTAATAAAACCCATCGTAACGGAAAAAATGACGGGACAGAGTGAAAAACTGAACCGTTATGGTTTTGTCGTTAATAAAGATGCCGGCAAGAAGCAAATACAAAAAGCAGTTGAAGGACTGTACAATGTAAGTGTAGCTTCGGTCAACACCATGATTTACGGAGGCAAAACCAAAAGCCGTTATACCAAAGCCGGCGTCATCAAAGGAAAAACATCTGCCTACAAAAAGGCAATTGTTACGTTGGCTGAAGGAGATTCGATTGATTTTTACAGTAATATATAATAATTAGAAATGGCAGTAAGGAAATTAAAACCAGTTACTCCGGGTCAAAGGCACAAAATTATTGGCGCTTTTGATACCATTACTGCATCAACGCCTGAAAAGTCATTGTTGAGGCCCATGCAAAAGTCCGGTGGCCGTAACAGCCAGGGACGCATGACAATGAGGTATATAGGCGGAGGGCACAAGAAGAGGTACCGTATGATCGATTTCAAACGCGAAAAAGATGGTATCCCTGCTCGTGTGGAGTCTATTCAGTACGACCCAAACCGCACAGCCCGTATCGCCCTGTTGGTGTATGCCGACGGCGAAAAACGGTACATACTTTCTCCCAACGGATTACAAGTTGGGCAGACTGTATTGAGTGGTACAGGTGTCGCACCTGAAATCGGAAACTCCGTTCCGCTGAAAGAAATACCTCTGGGTACAGTTGTACACAATATTGAGCTTCGGCCAGGACAAGGCGGCGTGATGGCACGTAGTGCAGGAACTTCTGCACAATTAACATCCAGAGAAGGCAAATACGCAATCGTAAAATTGCCTTCAGGCGAATCCCGAATGGTACTTGTTACTTGCAAGGCTACTGTTGGAACTGTTGGAAACACAGAACACAACCTCGAAAGGTCAGGTAAAGCAGGCCGTTCACGTTGGTTAGGAAGAAGGCCACGCGTACGTGGTGTTGTAATGAACCCGGTTGACCACCCAATGGGCGGTGGCGAAGGCCGCGCTTCAGGAGGACACCCGCGCTCACGCAAAGGCTTGTTGGCTAAAGGTTACAAAACCCGCCACAAGAAAAAAGCTTCCAATAGGTACATTGTAGAAAAACGCAAGAAATAATAAAAGGAGAAGGATATGAGTCGTTCATTAAAAAAAGGCCCTTTCATTGCTTATAAACTCGAGAAGAAAGTTGATGCAATGAATGAATCAGGAAAAAAGTCAGTTATCAAGACTTGGGCCAGGGCATCAGTAATCTCTCCCGACTTTGTAGGGCACACCATTGCAGTTCATAACGGAAATAAATTTATCCCGGTTTATGTCACTGAAAACATGGTAGGCCATAAGCTTGGTGAATTTGCACCTACAAGAACTTTTAGGGGACATGCCGGAAACAAACGTTAAGGCATGAAATTCTCATTAACATTTAAAAGAATTTAAGATGGGTGCTAGAAAAAGAAATAGAGCAAACGAGCTTAAAGAAGCAAGAAAGACACAATACCTTGCGGTTTTGAAAGACTGCCCGACCTCACCGAGGAAAATGAGGCTGGTTGCCGACATGGTCCGTGGTATGGAAGTTAACAGGGCATTGGATGTCCTGAAATTTTCGTCAAAAGAAGCTTCCCGCAAAGTTGAAAAATTGCTGATGTCAGCCATTGCAAACTGGCAGGCTAAAAACGAGGGAACTCGTTTGGAAGAAAGCAATTTATACGTGAAAACAATCGCTGTGGACTCGGGACGTATTTTGAAACGTCTCCGTCCGGCCCCGCAAGGCCGCGCACACCGTATCCGCAAACGGTCAAACCACGTCACGCTTTACATAGACAGTAAAAATGTTGAAACCGAAAACGCTTAAATAGTAATACATGGGACAAAAAGTTAATCCAATTTCTAATCGCTTAGGAATTATCCGTGGATGGGATTCCAACTGGTTCGGTGGTAACGACTATGGCGAAAAACTGGTTGAGGACACCAAAATCCGCGAATACCTGAATGCCCGTCTGGCAAAAGCAAGTATCTCACGGATTATTATCGAACGTACCCTCAAACTGGTTACCATTACTGTTCACACCTCACGGCCCGGTATTATTATTGGAAAAGGCGGACAGGAAGTTGACAAGCTGAAGGAAGAGCTGAAAAAGATCACCAGCAAAGAAGTTCAGATCAATATCTTCGAAATCAAAAGGCCTGAACTTGATGCCGTGATTGTTGCCAACAATGTTGCACGCCAGATTGAAGGCAAAATTGCCTACAGGCGCGCCGTAAAAATGGCAATCGCATCAACAATGAGAATGGGAGCGCAAGGAATAAAAATTATGGTCTCCGGACGATTGAACGGGGCTGAAATGGCACGCTCTGAAATGTACAAAGACGGCCGTACTCCATTGCATACTTTAAGAGCTGACATTGACTACGCATTGGGCGAAGCTTTGACTAAAACCGGCTTGATCGGTGTGAAAGTCTGGATTTGCAAAGGCGAAGTCTATGGAAAACGCGACTTGTCACCAAACGTTGGTCAAAAACCCGGTATTCAGGGTGCAGCAGGCGCCCCGCGCGGTGGCGGCAGAGGCGATCGTGGTGATCGTGGTGACCGTGGCGGCTTCAAAAAAAGAAGAAAATAATTCGAAAACCTTTTAATAAAAAAAAGGATGTTACAGCCGAAAAAGACAAAATTTAGAAGAGTACAGAAAGGGAAAATGAAAGGGAATGCCCAGCGCGGCAACCAACTTGCATTCGGCTCTTTCGGTATCAAGACGTTGGAGGAAGCATGGCTTACCGGGCGCCAGATTGAGGCAGCCAGGGTTGCGGTAACACGCTACATGCAACGTCAAGGCCAAATCTGGATCCGGATTTTCCCGGATAAGCCAATTACCAAAAAACCCGCTGAAGTACGTATGGGTAAAGGAAAAGGCGCCCCTGAAGCATTTGTTGCACCGGTAACCCCGGGCCGAATTTTAATCGAGGCCGACGGTGTTCCATTCGAAATGGCAAAAGAAGCCCTTCGCCTGGCAGCACAAAAACTACCGGTAACAACAAAGTTTGTGGTAAGACGTGATTATGTTGAATCTGAAAAAGAAGACTAACGATGAAACCATCTGAAATCAAAGAATTAGCAGACAAGGAAATCCTGGAAAAACTCCAGTTGGAAAAAGAAACCTTGGCACGTCTGAATATGAACCATGCAGTTTCTCCGCTGGACAACCCGATGAAAATCAAGGAAACCCGCAAGAACATTGCACGACTGCTGACCATCAAACGTCAACGGGAATTGAATCAAAATCAGAATAATTCGTAGAAATGGAAGCAAGAAATCTGAGAAAAGAGCGTATTGGGGTTGTCGTTAGCGACCGGATGGATAAAAGCATCGTCGTGGCGGTAAAAAGGAAAGAAAAACACCCTATTTATGGCAAGTTTGTGAATAAAACAACCAAACTTTACGCTCACGATGAAACAAACACTTGCGGCGTTGGCGACCTGGTAAGGATCATGGAAACACGTCCTTTAAGCAAAAGCAAACGCTGGAGATTAGTTGAAATTATTGAAAGGGCCAAGTAATCATGATACAGCAGGAATCAAGATGTTCAGTAGCCGATAACAGCGGTGCCAAAGAAGTGCTTTGTATTCGCGTATTGGGCGGTACAAAAAAACGGTACGCAACGCTGGGCGATAAAGTGGTAGTCACTGTTAAAAGTGCTATCCCCAGTAGTGACATGAAAAAAGGAACAGTGTCAAAAGCAATTGTTGTGCGCACAAAAAAAGAAGTTCGCCGTCCTGACGGATCATATATCCGTTTTGACGACAATGCCGTCGTTTTGTTGAACAACGCCGGCGAAATGCGCGGAACCCGTATCTTTGGACCTGTTGCAAGAGAACTTCGTGACCAAAACATGAAGATTATCTCACTTGCCCCCGAAGTACTTTAATGCATAAATAAAACAAAATGCAGAAGAAATTACACATCAAAAAAGGAGACACTGTTGTTGTTGTTGCCGGAAATGACAGGGGCGCAAAAGGAAACGTCCTGGAAGTGATCCGCGATAAAAACAGGGCAATTGTGGAGGGCGTTAATATGGTAAAAAAACATACCAAACCCAACGCGGACAACCCGCAGGGCGGTATTGTTGAAAAGGAAGCGCCAATCCACATTTCCAACCTGATGCACGTAGACCCTAAATCGGGCGCAAAAACACGCATCGGCCGGAAGCCTGGCGACAATGGTAAATTAGTACGGTATTCAAAAAAATCTGGAGAGGAGATTAAGTAATGGCTTATATACCAACACTTAAAAAGAAATACTCGGAAGAAATCATCCCTTCATTAGTGAAGGAATTTGGTTACAAATCTGTTATGCAGGTTCCGAGATTGGAGAAAATTGTTCTGAACCAAGGTGTTGGAGCTGCTATCGCCGACAAAAAGGTCATTGAAGTCGCAACAGAAGAAATGACCATGATTGCGGGACAAAAGGCAGTCCAAACCAAATCGAAGAAGGACATCTCCAACTTTAAACTGAGGAAAAAGATGCCTATCGGTGTCCGCGTGACACTGAGAAAAGAAAGGATGTATGAATTCCTTGAAAGGCTGGTCAATATCTCGCTGCCGCGCGTTCGCGACTTCAGGGGTATTGAAAGTAAAATGGATGGACAAGGCAACTACACCCTTGGTATTCCTGAACAAATCATTTTTCCTGAGATCAATATCGACAAAGTCAACCGTATCAACGGGATGAACATTACTTTTGTTACCTCTGCTGAAACAGATGAAGAAGGCTTCGCCTTGTTAAAAGAGTTGGGGCTGCCTTTTAAAAACGTAAAAAAGAATTAAGTTATGGCTAAAGAATCAATGAAAGCCCGTGAAGTGAAAAGGGCAAGACTTGTTGAAAAATACGCCGCGAAAAGGGCAAAGCTCAAAGCAGAAGGTGATTTTGAAGGTTTGCAAAAACTACCCAAAAACTCATCGAAAGTTCGGATCCACAACCGCTGCAAACTGACCGGCCGCCCAAAAGGCTACATGCGCCAGTTCGGAATCAGCAGGATCAACTTCCGCGAAATGGCTTCAGAAGGTTTGATTCCTGGTGTAAAAAAAGCAAGTTGGTAAAATTTTAATTACAAAAGTAATGAGCAAGATTACAGACCCGATAGCAGACTTTTTGACCCGCGTGCGCAATGCGCAAAAAGCAAAACACCGCGTAGTCGATATTCCTGCGTCAAACATAAAAAAAGAAATTACCCGCATCCTTAAAGAGAAAGGGTATATTCTGAACTACAAATTTGAAGATGATATTAATTATCAGGGAAACATCAAAATCGCCCTGAAATATCATCCTGAATCAAAACAGCCTGCTATCAAAGCAATCAAAAGGGTTAGCAAGCCCGGGTTGCGGCAGTATTGCGACAGCGAGAATATTCCCCGTGTATTAAACGGATTAGGGATTGCGATCCTATCTACCTCTAAAGGCGTGATATCCGACAAAGAAGCACGCGACATGAACGTAGGTGGTGAAGTTTTATGTTACGTTTATTAATAAGGAGGAAAAGCAATGTCAAGGATAGGTAAATTACCAATCGAAATACCGGCCGGCGTTACTGTTGACGTTTCAAAAGAAAACCTGGTTACCATCAAAGGGAAACTGGGCGCACTTACACAACAGGTAAATCCGGAGATCGAAGTCGCTGTTGAAGGCACACAGGTGCTTGTAAAACGTCCATCGGAACAAAAGCGGCACCGTGCCATGCATGGCCTGTACCGCGCGTTGTTAAACAACATGGTGGTGGGTGTTTCACAAGGTTTCGAAATCAAACTGGAGTTGGTAGGCGTGGGTTACCGTGCCGAAAGCCAGGGACAAGTACTGGATTTGGTACTGGGCCATTCGCACCACACGTTCCTGCAACTTCCAAATGAAGTAAAAGTTGAAGCTGTTACCGATAAAAGGAACAACCCGATTGTAACCCTGAAAAGCTGCGACAAACAGCTGGTTGGACAGGTTGCCGCAAAAATCCGCTCATTCAGGGCACCGGAACCATACAAAGGTAAAGGGGTGAAATTTGTCGGTGAAGTATTAAGGCGTAAGGCCGGTAAATCAGCAGGTGCTAAATAGTAAAATTTTGAAACCATGGCTTTAACGAAACAACAAAGAAGATATAGAATTAAAATGAGAATCCGGAAAATCGTTTCCGGAACTTCTGAAAGGCCACGTTTGAGCGTTTTCAGGAGCAACAAGCAAATTTACGCCCAGTTGGTTAACGATACCGACGGAACTACTTTGCTTGCAGTCTCTTCATTGAATAAAGAAATCGCCGAAAAAGAAGGCAACAAATCAGAAAAGGCAGCACTGGTAGGCAAAGCATTGGCCGAAAAAGCCAAGGCCGCCGGCGTTGAAAACGTTGTATTCGATCGTAACGGTTATTTGTATCACGGTAGAGTAAAACAATTAGCTGATGCTGCCCGTGAAGGTGGCCTTAAATTTTAATGATTATGTCAGGAAATATTAAGAAAGTCAAAACAACAGACATTGAATTGAAGGACCGGTTGGTTGCCATTAACCGGGTAACCAAGGTGACCAAAGGGGGACGTACCTTCAGCTTTTCAGCAATTGTTGTCGTTGGGAACGAAGACGGTATCGTGGGCTGGGGGCTCGGTAAAGCTAGCGAGGTAACCACAGCCATTGCAAAAGGAGTTGATGCAGCTAAAAAGAACCTGGTAAAAATCCCTGTTCACAAAGGAACCATTCCTCACGAACAGATCGCCAAATTTGGTGGTGCCCGCGTTTTTCTTAAACCTGCAACATCAGGTACCGGAGTAAAAGCAGGGGGTGCTATGCGTGCCGTCCTCGAAAGTGTTGGGGTACACGATATCCTTGCAAAATCAAAAGGATCGTCAAACCCGCACAACCTGGTGAAAGCTACCATGAACGCGCTTCTTGAACTGAGAGACGCCTATACCGTTGCCGAGCACAGAGGAGTTACTTTGAACAAAGTCTTTAAAGGATAGAATTATGGCGAAGATAAAGATCACTCAAGTAAAGAGTAAAATCGGCTACAACAAAGTGCAAAAAGCAACGCTTGAAGCCCTCGGAATTAAAAAATTAAACCATTCTGTCGAACACGAAGCCACACCCCAGATTTTAGGGATGGTACGCAAAGTG